>Ga0209211_10005500_pt1 | contig 18890 bp, 15 predicted proteins | sample RifGroA2_FD_183992 | JGI IMG/M metagenome (GOLD analysis project Ga0209211, IMG submission 183992) | Groundwater microbial communities from Rifle, Colorado, USA - Groundwater A2 (SPAdes) (version 2) | ecosystem: Environmental > Aquatic > Deep subsurface > Groundwater | place: Rifle, Colorado...
CGGCGACATTACTCTTGCCCGAACCGTTCGGCCCCACGATAGCCGTTGTCGAATTCGAAAAGTCCAAGATCGTTTTCTTGGCGAACGACTTAAACCCGACTATTTCAAGCCGCTTCAGCATTACCTCTGTATTGTATCAAATGAAAATGACTGTTCGTGCAATTATCACTACCACTGCATCTTCGTGAGACCTGCTTCGGCAGCGGATTGTTCTGCTTCCTGCTTGCTTTGCCCTTCTCCCCGCGCGATCTCTTCGGAGCCGATGAAGACGCCGACGGTGAAGCGTTTATTGTGATCGGGACCTACTTCTGAAAGCGTCTCGTAGGAAGGAGTGGTGCCTTGCTTCTCCTGCGCGATTTCTTGGAAACGGCTCTTGGCATCTTGGTAGGAACGGTTCTTGATGACCGCATCAATCTTTCCGTACAGGTTCTTCGCAATAAACGCCTCGGCCGCGGCAAACCCTTGGTCCAGATACACCGCGCCGATAATCGCCTCAAAGGCGTCGGCAAGGATGACATCGCGCGCGCGACCCGTATCCTTTGACTCGCCCTTTGAGAGAAGAAGGAAGGTATTCACCCCGAGCAGCTGCGATGTCTCGGCGAGCGATACGGTATTTACGAGCGCGGCGCGATAGGCGGTGAGCTCGCCCTCGGGCTTCGCAGGGAACTTCTTGAAGAGGAAATCGGTCGTCGCGAGTTCCAACACGGCATCGCCGAGGAACTCAAGCCGTTCATTGTGGCTGCCGGTATATTCGCGATGCTCGTTGAGGTATGAGCGGTGCGTCAAGGCCTCAATAAGCAGGTTGAGGTTGGTGAACGAAACGCCAAGTTGTCGTGCGAACGTTTTGAAATCAGGCATGAGAGGACGCTGCGACCCCGCTCTTATCGAGAAGCCGTTGGACGGCCGCAGTGACGATAGGGAGCATATCATCGTAGAAGTTAAGGTCAATGATGTCCTGAAGGCGGAACCATTTTGCATCGTCGAGTCCGCCCTTTCCCTTCTGCAATTGCAGGGGTTCAAACTCCGCGCGCGCGAGGAAGTAGACAACGTGCTTGCGGTACTTGCCGCGTTCCGGGTGCGAGGCAACATACTCATTTTCTCCAATCTTCCCTTCTATAACAATATCGAGTCCGATTTCTTCCTTGATTTCCCGGGTGGTGCCCTTCTCGGCAGTTTCCTTTTCTATCGCCGGATTATCTCCGATCTTCCCTTTTGAAAGCGTCCAATGACCGAACACATCGTGCACGAGCGCAAGGTAGTACTGGCCGTTGTGCTTGCTGTAGACGACCGCGCCGCCGAGCCGCTGGAGCGGCATATCTTCATATTTTACCTTGCCGTTCTTCTTCCCCCCTTGGTCCTCCTTCCCCGGCTCGCCGAGCTCTTTGTAGACGGCGCCGAGTACGCCATTGACGAATCTGCCCGAGGAGTCGCCTCCGAAGGTTTTGGCGAGTTCGATGGCCTCATTGATAGCGACTTTCGCGGGTACCTGCGCGCGGTCGGCGAAGAGGAGCTCGTAGAGCCCAAGCCGAAGGATGTTGCGGTCTACCGGCGCGATGCGCTCGAGAGGCCACTCGGGTGCGGCTTTTTCTATGACGAGATCAACGTCGTCCTTCTTCGCGAGGACGCCCTTGAGGAGATTGCCCATGAACGGTTGGTCGGCATCGTTGCCGCCGAACTCAGCGACATTGCGCGCGAGGATCTCTTCAGCCGTCTGTGGAGATGCGTGCGTGGTGTCCCACTCGAAAAGCGTTTGGAGAACAACAGAGCGCGCTAGATGTCGATTCGCCATGGAAAGATCTGTACCGGTAGTATAGCAAACCGCGCGGCCATGCAACATGGCCGCGGTGTTTATCCACACGTAACTTACGCCCCGCCGCCGAAACCGCTCCGCGCCTTCGGGCGGCCGCCGATCCCTATCTTGCCGAAAATGCCTTTTGAGCTTTTCGTTTCGGCGTTCGCGTGTGTCTCGGCTGCGTGCTTCCCAACACTCGCGGACGAGTGCGGGACTTCGGTCGTGTTCACTCCCTTCGCGTGCTTCTTCGTATCTTTTGTTTTCACTTTCGGCGTGAAGATCTGCTTGCCGCGATACATGCCGGTCGCCTCATCTATTCTGTGCGGGAGACGCAGAGTACCGTCCTCGTTTTTAAGGATGTTCATCTCTTTGAGCGCGTGGTGCGATCGGCGATTGCCGGTATGACCGCTCGTATGGCGCATGCGAATTGACATACGGGTCATCTTATCATGCTGGGTATAAAAAGACAAAGCGCCATCCTCCGGCTGGCGCATAGTGTGATTGTTGAATTTTATGCGGCGGCGGCTCATCGAGCTCTTGCGTCCTGCAAGTAGGCAAAGAGGTCTTCCTCCACCTCATCTGCCGGCTTGTCGTACGCGGTGTAGTCGCCGCATTTGCCAAATTTCTGGGTGCTTCCGTTGGGACATGCCGGCATTCCTTGATGTTTGCAAAACCTGCACAAGGAATGCTCTTCCGCAATTCCTCCGGCGCCTGATAACAACTCCAAAAGGTAATCGGAATCGCCGATTGCCTGAAAGAACCGCTCTCGAGCGACTTCTGCTTCTTTCTCTTCTTTTGACTTCTTCACAACCCCTCCGAATGAACTTTTGCGTCCTTTGCCCCCTTGGCTGGACACAAGTTGACACTGTATTCCTATTTCGGCTTAAAATCAAGATGGAGGAACGAACGGCGGTGGATATCGCAGGGGCCGTGTTTTGCAAGCGCTTCGTAATGCGCGCGAGTACCGTAGCCCTTGTGCACTTCGAAACCGTATTCCGGATATCGTTTTGCGAGGCGCGCCATAAGGCGGTCGCGCACCACTTTCGCGGCAATGGAAGCGAGCGCGATAATGGGCACCGCTTCGTCTCCGCCGATGATGGTCTGCTGGCGGTATTCGGGAGGCGCCGTAAGAAGGCCGTCGAGATAGACAAAAATGCCGTCCGGCTCGGGCGCGAGAGCGCGGACGGCGCGCGCGGTCGCAGAAGCGACCGCGCGCGTGAGCCCCCACGCATCGATCCGCTGTGCACCAGTGCTCCGCACACAGAATCGGATGTCGCCGTCTCGCATGCGCCTCTGCAAGAGCCGGAAAAGTTTCGCGCGCGCAAGAGGCGTCATCTGCTTTGAGTCGGCGAGACCCGGGAATTCGCGGGTAATGATGAACCGCTCTGGCACAGCGACCACGCCGATAGCGACCGGCCCTGCCAAGGGACCTCGCCCCGCCTCATCCACTCCGAGCATGAATCGCATAATATCAAGCATAGCAAAAGTATATGTGGTATACTACCGCCCATGAATACGCTCACTATTAAACAAGAAATAACGCTGTTGCGTTCAGCGGTTATAAACCTTATCGGCCGCGATATGGATGGCGAGTATCGGCCAGAATTTATCAAGAGCACATTGGCTGCTCTCTCTCAAAAACCGGCAAAGCGTTTCGTTTCCGAAAAACAATTCTTAACGGGTATCTCGAAATCCCGATAAAAATTCATGGTTCGTATTGAATACAGCCGCGAATTTGAGAGGCAAGCCTCTAAACTTGAGTTGCGCTTGCGAAAGAAATTGACCAAGTTGTTGACACTGCTTGCCGAAAACTGCTATGACTCCCGCCTTCATACCAAACCGCTCTCGGAGCCGTTTGTCGGCATTCTCTCTTTTCGTGTTACGCGAGACTGGCGCGTTACATTTCATCTCACCAACCCCGATACTATCCGCCTTCTTGAAGTAAAGCACCGCAAAGATATTTATCGTTAAGCTTGTGGGAGTCGGATTACGCAAAAAAAACCTAGTGGTTCTCACCGCTTATGCCGAATAATATTTTTAGTCTATTATCTTTTTTATTTGTCTCAAATCCGTCGTTCGTGGACAAAATAAAAACGTTTTTGAATATCCAGATGCGAAAATAAAATCCACGTATTTTGTTTGGAATGACAAATTTCTGGACTCGGTATTCATTGTCTCCTTCTTCAAATTCGGTCGAAAGAAAGGTATCGTTCCCTAACCCAATTTCCGCAAACACTTTCTTCATTACTCTATTATACCTAGATTTGGTATTCTGGGGGCAATGGCGAGCAAGTTTATCCATTTGCATACTCATTCGCACTATAGCTTCTTGCAGGCACTGCCGAAGGTGGATGAGCTCGTGGAGAAAGCGAAGAAGGAGGGCATGGATGCCCTCGCCCTGACCGACACAGGCAACATGCACGGCGCGATCGAGTTCTACAAGGCCGCGACCAAGGCCGGCGTGAAGCCGATCCTCGGCGTGGACGCCTACCTCGCGCCGCGCTCGCGATTCGAAAAGGACCGTAACCTCGACACGAAACGCTCGCGCGTCGTGCTCCTCGCAGAGAACAACGAAGGATACCAGAATCTCCTTGCACTCGTCACCAGATCGTGGACCGAAGGATTCTTCGAGCGGCCGCGCATGGACAAGGAGTTGCTGCGCGAGCGCGGCCGCGGCCTTATCGCGCTCCTGCCCTCCTTCGCCAGCGACGTCACACAGTGTCTGCGCGCGGGCGACACAGACGGCGCCGCGGCCGCGCTCGCGGAATTCAAAGACATATTCCCCTCCGAAGGAGGGTCCGCCTCCGGCGGAGGACTTCCACGACTGTTCCTCGAGATCACGCATCACCCGAAGGTCGCCGGGCATGAAGAATTACAACAGCAAATAGTCGCACTTGCCCATTCAAGTGGTACTCCACTTGTTGGGCAGCATGACGTCTACTATCTCGACCCTGACGACCGCGAAGCGACCGAGATCATGCGCCGTATCCAGCAGGGCGCGCGTGGACGGAATGAAGACGAGGACTTCTCGTTCATCAGCGGGAAAACTGCGGAGAAACTCTTCAAGGACACGCCGGAAGCCATCGACAACTCGCGAAACATCGCCGACCGATGTTCCCTCTCCTTTGAGCTCGGGAAATGGACCTTCCCCACGGTCCCCGTCTCGAAGGGCTTCAAGAACCACGACGAAGAACTGCGTGCGAAGGCGTATGCCGGCATCGCGGCGCGGGGGCTTGAAGAGACGAACGAAGTCACTGACCGTATCGACTACGAACTCGACATCATTATCAACAAGGGCTTTGCGGTGTACTACCTCATTGTTGCGGACCTGCTCGCCTTTGCCCGTCGCGAAGGCATACTTACCACGACGCGCGGTTCAGCGGCCGGCAGTTTAGTCGCGTATCTGACCGGCATTACCACCGTAAATCCGCTTTTCTATAAATTGCCGTTCGAGCGCTTCCTCAATCCGGAACGGCCGAAGGCGCCGGATATCGACATGGACATGGCCGATAATCGCCGTGACGAGATGATCGCGTACACGAAGCAGAAATACGGCGAGGACCACGTCGCGCAGATCGGCACCTTCGGCACCATGATGGCGCGGGCGGCGGTGCGCGACGTCGCGCGCGCCTTGGGCCACTCCTACACCACTGGCGATCGCATCGCGAAGCTTATCCCGATGGGCTCGCAGGGGTTCCCGATGACCATCGACCGCGCGCTTACGCTCGAACCGGACTTGAAGGCGCTCTACGACGAGGATGACGACTCGCACGAAATACTGGACCTCGCGAAGCGCATTGAGGGCTGCGTGCGGCATGTGGGCGTCCACGCGGCGGGCGTTGTGGTCGCCCCGACGCCCTTGGTCGAATGGACCCCCATTCAGCCGGATCCAAAAGGTACCGGCAAGCTCATCACACAGTACGATATGTACTCCATCACCGACGAATATGGCGGCGTCGGGCTCTTGAAATTCGATTTCCTCGGCATCAAGAACCTCGCCATCCTCGCCGATGCCGTAAAACGAGTACGACACGCGCGCGGTCTGGAAATCGATATTGAGAACATTCCTCTTAATGACACAAAAACGTTTGAAATGCTCGCGCGCGGAGAAACGGAGGGTACGTTCCAATTGAACGGCTCGGGCATGACCCGCTGGCTCCGAGAGCTCAAGCCTACGACCATCCACGACATTAATGCCATGGTCGCGCTCTACCGCCCGGGACCGATGGAAACCATTCCGCAATATATCGAACGGAAGCATAATCCGAAGCTCATCCGCTTCGTAGACCCGCGCATGAAGGAGTATCTCGATTTCTCCTACGGCCTCTTGGTCTATCAGGAAGATGTGCTCCTCACTGCGATAAAGCTTGGCGGCTATTCCTGGCTTGAAGCGGACGCGCTCCGCAAAGCAATGGGCAAGAAGATCCCCGCCGTCATGCAGGCGGAGAAACAAAAGCTGACGAGAGGATTCATCGGATATGGAAAACTTCCAGAGAACACAGCGCAAAAGCTCTGGTCGCTTATCGAGCCCTTCGCCGCATATGGTTTCGGCAAGGCCCATGCCGCGAGCTATGGGAAGGTCGCCTACCAGACCGCCTATATGAAAGCAAACTATCCGGTCGAGTACCTCGCCGCGCTCCTTACTGCCGACGCGGGTGACACCGAACAGATTGCTCTCTTCGTCGCCGAAGCGAAGCGGATGGGGATCCCTGTGCTCCCGCCGAATGTGAACGAGAGCGGGACAGATTTCACTGTTGTCGGACAGGCCATTCGCTTCGGGCTTTCCTCGATCAAGAACTTCGGCGATGGGATTTCTGAAGCTATTATCGCCGAGCGGAAAACACATGAGCCCTTCAAATCTCTTTCCGACTTCCTCTCCCGCATTGGGTCAAAGAATCTAAACCGAAAATCGCTTGAATCGTTGATCAAGTGCGGCGCGCTCGATTCACTTAGTGAACGCGGTTCGCTCCTTGACAACATCGAGACCCTGCTCGCCTTTCATCGCGATGCAACAGCGTTCGCTCCGCAAGACTCACTCTTCGGTGCCTCGCTTGGCTCGGTACCTTCACTCTCGCTCCGGCCGGGAGAACCGACTTCCTTGATAGACAAGCTCCTGTGGGAAAAGGAGCTCCTCGGCATCTATGTGAGCGGCCATCCGCTCGATGCGCACGAGTCTTCTACTAAAAAAGCTCGTCTCTCTATCAAGAAGATAAAAGAAGAGCCCCAGCCGGGCATGTTGCTCATCCTGCCGGTCTTGGTCACTGACGTGCGCTCGATCTTCACTAAGAGCGGCGAGAAGATGGCGTTTATCAAGATCGAGGATAAAACCGATTCGCTTGAGGCCGTCGTTTTCCCGAAATTGTTCAAAGAGCACGCGGGGATCGTCGCTTCGGGCGCCTGCCTCCTCGTGAAAGGCAAGGTCTCGGTTAGAAACGGCGAACCCTCCCTCGCCGTCGAAGACCTGAAGCCGCTCTGACGTGTGGTATATTCAGCAGATATGGATCCCAAGGAGCACGACCACAAGAAGCTCGGCAAAGAGCTCGATTTATTTACTTTCTCCGAACTCGTGGGTTCCGGCCTTCCGCTCTGGACGCCGAAGGGCACCATTGTCCGCCAAGAACTCGATCGATTCGTCTGGGAACTCCGCTCGAAATATGACTATCAACGCGTTACGATTCCGCATGTCACGAAACGGTCTTTGTACGAAACATCGGGGCATTGGCAAAAATTCGGTGATGATCTTTTCAAAATGACGTCGCGCGATGAGCGCGAATATGCGCTCAAACCGATGAACTGCCCTCACCACATACAAATTTTTGCTCGCCGACCCCATTCGTACCGCGAAATGCCACAACGCTATGCTGAAACCACGATGGTCTACCGCGATGAGCAGTCGGGAGAATTGAACGGTCTTACGCGCGTGCTCTCCATCACCCAAGACGACAGTCACGTCTTTTGCCGCACGTCGCAAATCAAAGAAGAATTTCTCAAGATCTGGGACATTATCGATACTTTTTATACACAATTTGGATTCACCGACCTTAAGGTGCGGCTTTCGTTCCACGACCCGAAGACGCCGGAAAAATATCTCGGCACGCCGGAGATTTGGAAGAATGCGGAGGATGCTCTGCGAGAAATTGCCAAGGAGCGCATAGCGGATTCGTATGAGGCGACCGGCGAGGCAGCTCTCTATGGGCCCAAACTCGACTTCCTCGCGACCGATTCGCTTGAACGACAGCATCAAGTAGCGACTATCCAGCTTGATATGAATCTCCCCGAACGTTTCGACCTCTCCTGCATCAATGAAAAAGACGAACACGAGCGCATTGTGATGATTCATTCGGCCATTATGGGCTCTATCGAACGTTTTACCGCAGTTCTGCTTGAACACACGGCGGGTATGCTCCCGCTCTGGCTCTCGCCGGTGCAGGCCGTGGTATTGAGCGTGTCGGAGAAACACGCGAAATATGCGCAGGAAGTTTTAGATGAGCTGAAAAAAGCCGGTATACGCGCAGAGGCGGACGACGCGAACGAATCGCTCGGGAAGAAGATACGCGATGCAAAAACAGAAAAGATCCCCTATCTGCTCGTCGTGGGCGACCAAGAAGTCAAGGCGAAGACCGTTTCAGTCGACAGCCGTGATAAAGGGAAATTAGACGCAATGGCTGTTACTGATTTTATTGCGCGTGCGAACGAAGAGATTAGACGCCGAGCACCGTAAGGGCGCGGGTGAGGGCGAGCTTCGCGCCGGTGACGCCAGCCGAATAGCTCGAATCAATGGCGGTCGTAAGCGCCGCGATGAGCCGCTCCAGAGTCGGCGTATCGAGGCGTGCGGTCAAGCGCGCGATGTCGTGGTCGCAGGCGGTGCCATCTATGCGCGCGCGATAGGCGTCGTCGATAAGGCACACTACTGAAGAAAGAAGACGATCCGGCGCACCAGAGCCGCGGATATGCTGGCGCAGACCGGCAAAGACCGCGGCGCGGTCGCCCTCGAGAAGCGCGGCGGCGAAGCCCTTCACACTTGCCGCGTGTGGGGAGAGATCGCGTATGTGCGGCGGCATCAGCATGGTGTTTGTCTCGGGAGCAACATCCGGCGCAATAGGTTCTACATTCTCATAGACCGGTTCAACTCTGGAGGCTGGAGACTGGAAACTGGAGACTAGAGGATGCATGCGTCCGCCGGAAGCGGACGAAAGGCCTTTCACAATGTCGTCTATTGAGAGCGCGCCTTCATGCGCGAAGGACTTGAATCCTTCGTAGGTAGAGTACCCGCGCGGGGCTTCGCCCAACGCGCTTTCAGCGTGACTGGTGGGTGTCGCCGGGAGCGGCACAGAGGGCGGCGCAGGCGTAAGTTCCTGTCGTGCGTTCAGCACCGCTGAAACGCGCGAACCGAAGGTGCGCAGAGAGCGATTCATGGGCGGCATAATCCTAAAGAGGAGGACGTAGGCGAGCGCCAGCGCGAACACAATAAGAGCGATCCAATAAAAGGCTGTGCCGACCGGCCCGAGGTCAAGACCGGTGTATGGAATTTGCGAGAGATAAAGATAAGCAAGAGGTTGGGCAGTTACGTGCGGAAGTGCCGCAAGCGTGATGGTTGGAGAAAGTGAACCGCCACCTCCACCTCCACCTCCACCTCCACCGCTGCCGCCGCCCGTGGTTACCGTAACCGTCGCCGTACACGTCGCGAAACCAACCGTGCTGGTCGCCGTGCCGGTGTAGGTGACCGTAGAGCTCGGCGAGACAGAGTTGGTGCCAGAGACAACCGGTGTGACGAAGCCGATGCCGTTATCGATGGAAAAACCGGTAGTATTTGTCGTCGTCCACGAGAGGACAGAGGCGGAGCCGGTCGCGATCGACGTCGGATTCGCGATGAGCGTGCAGGCCGGTGCGCCCGGCGGCGCTACTGTCACCGTCACCGTTGCCATACACGTCACCGAACCGCCTGTGCCGGTTGCGGTACCGGTGTAGGTGGCGGTCGTTATTGGAGAAACGGAATGGGTACCGGCTGCTACAGGCGTAACGGGACCAATACTGTTATTGATGCTGAAGGTCGTGGCGTTCGTCGTTGCCCATGAGAGAACAGAGGAAGAACCGGTCGTAATTGAAATCGGGTTCGCGGTGAGCACACAAGTCGGGGCTGCGGGTGGAGGCGGCGCATAAGTGCACGAGCCGTCGTCAACGGTTGCGTTCGGGTTGTAGTTAGTCGCCGAGGGGTCCGTACAACCTGGGATTGGAGCGGGAGGCGGGGGAACAATTGGGTATGTGCAGGTTACGCCCGCCTGGCTTGTAGCCGCAGGATCGTAGTTAGTGGCGGTAGAGTCCATGCAACCGAGTACAGGAACGGCTGGGTAAGAGCATGTCGCTCCTGATTGGCTCGTGGCGGCGGGGTTGTAGTTGGTGGCGGCGGGGTCCATGCAGCCGAGTACAGGAACGGCTGGGTAAGAGCATGTCGCTCCTGATTGGCTCGTGGCGGCGGGGTTGTAGTTGGTGGCGGTAGAGTCCATGCAGCCATACACCGGATAGACACACATAGAACCCAGCTGAATGGTCGCACTCGGGTCGTAATTGGTGGCGGTCGGGTCCATGCAACCATACACCGGATAGACGCACATCGAACCCAACTGAATGGTCGCGCTCGGATTGTAATTGGTGGCGGTCGAGTCTATGCAACCATATACGGGTGCGATGTCACCGCCACCACCTCCGCCATCGCCTCCGCCGCTGCCGCCGTCACCGCCACCGTCACCGCCATCGCCTCCGTCACCGCCATCGCCTCCGCCGCCGCCGCCGTCTCCACCTCCTCCATCGCCACCGCCACCGTCACCGCCACCACCCCCTCCGCCACCACCGTCCGTCCCGTAATACCGGATCTGGAATTGAATGTTTTGGCCGTGTTTCGCTTCGATCTTTTCCAGAGGAATCGTATAGGTGTACACCTTGTGCTGCCACGAGACATTGTCGGTATAGGTAAAGACGCTCGTACCCCACTCGGTCTTATATCCGTTTATGAGAAAGGTTTTCAATCCGTCCTTCGTTATAACACCGAGCTCGACCCAATCGCCATTCTTATCAATGTCGAGTGTGTTATCGGAAGTCCAATCGACCGTCACCTTCAGATTCTCTTTATCAGCGCTGAAATAAGCGTAGCGAGTTGCGAACGGGTGGCTCGAGACGGGGATCTCGGCAAAGGTGTATGTCTTCATGTCGCCAACGGTGTATGCCAGATAACCTTGTTCCGGCCAGCGGTACGGTACACCCTTGAAGTTCTCCGCAACGCCGGTAATGGAAAGCGATACTCCTTTGGTGGTATCCCACGAAAGTTCGATAGCACGACCTTGTGTGTTCACGACATCATAATCGGCACTCGCGAACTTTTCCGGTGACAACTGGCTCGCATCAGAGAGGTCTTGAGCTGAATGGGGAGTCTGGTCGTCAAGAACCACTTGGTCGATATGTGCGACTTGCGTACCGCCATTGTGGGTAATCCGAACGCGGTCACTCGGCGTAGTGAGCGTGAAGGTGGTGGTCGTATAGCGGTCAGGGTAGGGCCGACCAGGGAATGGTGAACTCGCGACGAACTGCCACGCACCGTTCACGTATTCCTCGACAGTGAACGACTCGGCAGAGGTGTCTGCGTGAGACACGAAGTATGGTAATGCAAAAGCACCCGCGGACGCGAGTAGTACGAAAAGCACTATGCCTGAAATTGTGTATGTCCGAGGTATGCAGTTTTTCATCCTATTTCCGAAACGCCTCACTGAGACGTACCGGAAAAGGGATTCGTTGCGAAGGCGTATGGTCTACGCCCTTGCAACGACATCCGTGAAGGTACAACGACTACTGATTCTGTTTCGGCACGACTGGCTGCTCTATCCAATGTTCGGTCTTGAAACACTCCCGTTGTACGGGGTTGTCCCATTCACCATGCTCCGTACCTGACAGTTTGTTGAAGAACCGCATCTCATGCAACCCCGTCCCGGCAAACCGTGGCGGCGAACGAACTTCTTCACCTTTTACAGCCACGACGCGAATCGCGTCCCATTTGTCAATCTCCGCCAGAGAGAAGTCTATCTCTCGACTCCCTATGACGGTGATATCGGCGACGAATTGCTCGTCGGTGATGTCAGCCACCCCGGTCCGGATTTCCGGCGTCATGATGAGTGACACACGGAAATCCTGCGGGGTCTTGCTATGCTGGTGCCCGCCGTCCGCAAGTGACTTCCGGAGCTGCGGGCCGTGCGTCCGCGAGACATGTTGTTTCCCAACAAAGACCACCCCGCGTTCCTCCTGTGCGTGTGTCTGCTCGACACCAGGAAGGTAGAACGCTCTGTTCTCGTGGACCTTCACTTCGAGTGTGTAGACATTCGGACAAACACCAATGATGAATCTGGGTTTGGCAGGTGCCGGTGGTGCTGCCGACGGCTTTTGCGTTGATGTTGGAGCTGATGAACGCTTCCCATAGGTGTTGTTGCAGACTTTGGGAATGCCCACCGTCCACTTCGTACCGTTCAACTCCACAGTCCATTCTTCAGAGGGAGCTGAATACTCCATACTCTCCTCGCGTGGTGGCTTTTTGAATTTCACCACCACATTCCTCCAGAAAGCAGACTTTCCCGAGCGCATGAAGTCGAGCTTCATGCCGTTCGTGACGTGGGTTTCCACTCCCGGATTTTTCATCGCTTCAGTCAGAAGCGAAATGACCGATTCCGGATACACAGCCAGCCGAAGCACTCGGGGTGCATCGGCAATCGCAGCCTCGCGGCTGCGATACGCGGGGTCGGCACCGAAATGCTCCCATGTTGCCACGACGTGAGCCGGGCTTGCTAGCGCCGCGATTGCGAACGCCAGTACTGCTGTGATGATTTTGGTCATCGCAATACCCCTTATGTAATTATCGCTCGCGCGACGGGTTAAAAGAACAACGTTCCCTCCCTTGCAGGGAGTCACGCGGTTTCCGGCGTTAGCCGGAAACCGCGTGACTTTCAACAAAGTCCGCAGTGACGACGAATCGGTCTTCTTTCGCACCGAAGGAATTGCAGGTTACGAGCGTGAGCGCGCGGCCGGAAATTTCAAGCGGAATACCCTCGTTACTTTTCGCATTCTCTTTCGCGACGCTGCGCACTTGATAGGTGTAAACGGCATCGGTTGAGTACACCGTAATAGTGTCTCCCGCCGCGAGTTTCTGAATATCGTTGAAGGTCTTGTACGCCTGATTGCTCACGACCGGCAGATAGCTCGAATGGCCGAAAAGGACGACGTTGCCCGTCTCGCCGAGCTTGGCGGACGTCGGATAGCGCACGGCGCCCGAGAGCAACGCTTTATCGAGAACCTCGATATTCGTCGTCGTCGGGTTCACAATGCGCGCCGCAAGCTTGATGGCCGGTATTTCGATTCTCGCGGGCAATGCAACGGCATTCGCGGCCTTTGACGGACTTGAACTCAACGCGACATTCGGGCTTGCTGGCGCGGCAACGGCCGGCGCGGCCGGCGATGCGTTCGGCAACAGGTCAAACTGCGCAAGGACGGTAACGCTGCCAAGAAATGCGAAAACGAAAAAGCCGAAGAAGCTCCACTTCCTCCCGTACGCTTTCCGGCCGGCTCGAATGAGTCGCACCGTTGTTTCGATAAGTATGCCCATATCTTCTCCCCAACAAATACACCATTGTTGTCAATCTGTCAATCCTTGACAAGAAGAAATGAAAGGAGTATGGTCTACTTCGGAGATTTGTCTTCTAAAAGAAAGGTAGGTCATGAAGATTAAATTAGTAGGTCTTTGTGCGGTCTTCATGACCGCACTCGTGTTGTTTGGATGTGGTGGCGGAGGCGGTGGCGGAGGTGCTCTGTCATCCACAACGCCGACGCCTACTCCGTCTGCCCCACTAGCGCCGACGGCGACATTGGCATCGGTAACTCCGGCAAGCGGAGCTACCGATGTCGCGACAAACGTGAGTCCGGTGTTCAATCTGTCCGTCACCGATGCGGCGTCAAGCGATGCATCGCAGTTGTCACTGCTTTGCAATAGTAAAACGGTCGCCTTCACATCGGCAAGTGCTTTGAGCACCGACGGTAAGACGATGACCGTGACGCTCACTCCAACGACGGGAGCGATAGTCTTGAGCGACCTATGCACTATAAGCGGTGATATCACCACCACTGGACCCGGTGGGACGGTAATAACAACAGTTGGCATCTCGTTTTCGGTCGTTGCTCCGACCTGCACCGCACCTGCGATATGGACGCCAGGCATCAACACCTGTGTCTCGCCAATGGGGGTGAAAGTTGTTGGTACAAACCAGCTTCCGGTTGGATGCGACTCTTCGTCGTTTCAATGCTTCAAGGACGCAGTCGAGAGCGGTGCAGTGAAGGCTGTCGCAAGCGGTGGGACAGACAACACCGGCACCCCAATAGTGTTCCTGTACTTCAAGAACACTACAGCAACTGCTAAAACAACGGGGCTGTGGAATGTGTTGCCATTCCACATGGCGGATGGTTCATACTCATGGGTAGACATTCCCGGAGGATTCACGGACGAAATTGATGCGGTGTGGGGTTCTCCGAAAGGCGCCATCTTCCACATCAAAATCACCGGGCTCTGTTACGAATGGGCATACGACACGAAAATGAAATGGGTCATTGACGGTGCCAAAGGCATAAATACGCCTACCGCTTGCCCCAAATAGTTCGGTCTCGTGTTTGACTCGACTCGACTCAATGCTCCGCCTACGCGCGGAGCATCTTTTTAGTAACTACTCACAAAACCGGGTAGAGTTATCCACATAATAGCCATACAGAACCTAGCTTTTTTGATAGAATAAGGGTATAAATGAGAGGATATTTAAGCACTGAAATCCGACTCCAAATCAGCGTCACCAGACTGAAACGCAGTGTCGAACGTTATCGCCTGAAAATTAAGCAGCAGGCCGTTTTGATTGAAGAAAAGGACGAGAAAATAGCTGAATTGGAAGCAAAACTCGTCGACAAAGAGTCCCAAAGGAAGGAACTGCTCTCGTATGTATACAAACCAGGGAAGAAAACCGAGGAGTCCAAGCCCCGAGGCAAGAAGCCGGGCGCTCCCGCATACCATCGTCCCGCTCCTCCCGACAGCGCCGTTACCCAGGAATACACCTATACCGTGAGGAAGTGCCCTATTTGCAAAGGAAGTGTCGGCGGCATCGTGGATACCGTCGTCAAATACACCGAAGACATCGTGCTCAAGCCGCATCCGCTCGTCACCAAGCACACCATCACGCGGCACTGGTGCTCTCACTGCGAGACATACGTCAAATCTCCCGACGTTCCACCAATCACTCGCATTGGCAGAAATACCATGGGCTATGTGCTCTATGCCCGCTATCGTCTGCGTCTGCCGCTCAAGAAAATACAAGAGAGCCTCAATGACCTCTATGATTTCAAGATCTCCGAGGGAGAAATCGTTGCCACACTGAAAGACGCCGAAACGCTCTTCGGCAAAGACTATGCCGCCATCACCGTGCTTATCCAAGAAGCAAAAGCCGTGTATGCCGACGAGACGGGCTGGCGGATGGACGGCAGGAACTGGTGGCTCTGGGTGTTTGCCACCACCACGGGCACGCAGTATGTGATTGAGGACACGAGAGGCAAGGGCGTGCCAGAAAAAGCCTTGGGAGAAAAAGCTGACCGCGTTATCATCTCTGACGGCTATGCGGCATACCAGAATCTCCCGGGAGACAAGCAACAATGCTGGGTGCATCTGCTTCGAGCCGCAAAACTCCATTCGCCTTCATTGTATGGAGATCTGGTAGTGCTGTACAAGAAGCTTCTGCTTGAGCTCGAGAAGCCAATGCCGAAACGAGACAGGGAGCAATTCAAAAAGGAATTCACCGCCTTGATTGAAAAGAAGTATGCAGAACCAACCGTGGAGAAGGTGAAAGGACGGATGAAACGCCATGCACCCTATCTATTCACCTGCCTCGACTATGACGGCGTGCTTCCCGAGAATAATACGGCCGAGCGGGCTATCAGACCGCAGGTGGTGATGAGGAAAATCTTTGGCGGTTCACGCTCGCTTGCTGGAGCCAGTGCGCATCAAGTCAACAGCTCGGTCATTGAGACCCTGCGGAAACAAAATCCAGATGCAAATTTCTTTGATGTGATGTTGCCATTACTGGAGAAGCGTTACTCAGAGTTGTGAGTAGTTACTCTTTTTATGCTTGACAGAGAAAGTCCACCGTGTTATGTACATAAGCATGAACGGACCCGAAAATACCGCTCCGAATCGCGCCGTGATAGCGAACACGCTCGCGGCGGTTGGCTTCATCGCGCTTATCGCCGGCAGCATGTGGCTTGCCGTGTACTCGACGCGCTACGTTCCGGGCGTGGTGAACCGCCTCGGCAGCGCCGCAGTCTATCTCGGCTCAGTCTTTATCCACGGAGAAGAGTCCTCTCTCTCGGTCGTCCCGACCGCCTCGACGACCATCCCCTTCGGCCCTGCCACCTCGACTGGCACGACCGCAACGCTGGCAATGCCGGCCGCGCCAAAAAAGAGCACGCCTATTCTCGGCACGAGAACCGATACGACATATCAGATCGGCGGCGCGACAACCACAGGAGCCTTCTCCGGTCTCCCTGATCTAGTCGTGCACATCAACGCCGTCGGCTATCTCGCGACCTCTTCAGCGTCGTCGTTCGTCGCGAGCACAACCGTCCCTTCGGGTAGCCGGCCGGCGGTAAATTTCACCATACAAAACATCGGCACGAACAAAAGCGGCCCGTGGCGCTTTAGCGCGAACATCCCGACGCAGACGAACTTCCTCTTCCTCTCACAGCCCCAGCAATCGCTCGCGCCGGGCGACAGCATCGACTACACGCTCGGCTTCGACCAGGCGAACAAGGGCACGGACAAGCTGATCACGATCATCGCGAACTTCGACCATACTCTTGGGGAGTCGAACACGAACAATAATACCGCCTCGACGTCATTGACCATCATCGGGCCGTAAAGATAGGCTCTAGGCTAGTTACACGTCCAGTGTTGCGAACTTTGCATTACTCTGTATAAAACTCTTTCTACTAGCGACGTCGGTGCCCATAAGGATATCGAAGATGCGGTCGGCCGCCTCGGCGTCCTCGACGTTCATGCGTTTCAATACGCGGCGCGTTGGATCCATGGTCGTCTCCCAGAGCTCGCTCGGATTCATTTCGCCGAGGCCTTTGTAGCGCTGGACGGAGGCCTCGCCCATTTCCTTAAGCGCGGACTCCTTTTCCTTATCTGAATACGCATATGCGATCGCCTTCCCTTTCGAGATCTTGTACAGGGGCGGCTGGGCTATGTAGACGAACCCGCCGTCGATAATGGGTCGGAAGTGACGGTAGAGGAGCGTGAGGAGGAGTGTACGGATGTGCGCGCCGTCGACGTCGGCATCGGTCGCGATGATGATCTTGTGATAACGCAGTTTCGAAATATCGAACACGTCCCCGATAGCGGTGCCCATCGCGACAACGAGTGCGCGGATCTCTACCGACGCGAGCATGCGGTCGATGCGCGCGCGCTCGACGTTGAGGATCTTCCCGCGCAGAGGCAGGATCGCCTGTGTGCGGCGGTCCCTGCCCTGTTTTGACGACCCGCCTGCGCTATCGCCTTCCACAATGAAGAGTTCTGCCTCCTCCGCGCTCTTCACCTGACAGTCGGCGAGCTTCCCCGGGAGCGTCATGCCCTCGAGAGCACCTTTGCGCAGGACGGAATCCTTCGCCGCCTTCGCCGCCTTACGCGCTTTGAGTGCAAGGAGCACTTTGTTGATGATGGCGCGCGCGTCGTCCGGATTCTCTTCGAGGAATGCCGAGAGCGCTTCGCCAAACACGGTGGAGACGGCGCCCTGCGCCTCCATTGAACCGAGCTTAGCTTTCGTCTGCCCCTCGAATTGGATCTCGGGCAGCTTTACCGAGACGACCGCCGTGATGCCTTCAAGCACGTCATCGCCGGTGAAGTTCTCGTCCTTCTCTTTGATAAGGCCCGCATTTCTGCCGTAGGTGTTAAGCGAGCGAGTGAGCGCCGTCTTGAAACCGGTGATGTGCGTGCCGCCCTCGCTGTTGTAGGTATTATTCGCGAAGGCGGTGATGCGCGAAGTGATGTCGTCGACATACTGGAGCGCCACTTCCACCGAGACCTTATCGAGCTCGCGGTCCACGTAGAAGATATTCTTATGCACCGGCTCGAGATGCTTGTTATGGAAGGCGACGAGCGACTTCAGACCGCCCTCGAAGTAGAAGGTCATCGAGGGCGTGCCGAGATTCTGATCACGCAGGAATAGTCCTTCGGCTTCGTTCAGGCTCTTCGCCTCGCTTTGACGCGCGTCGACCATCGATATGCGCACTCCCTTCACCAGATACGCCTGCTGGCGCAAGTGCGTTACGATCTTGTCCCACTGCCACTCGATGCCTTCTTTAAAGATCGCCGCGTCCGGCTTGAAGAGGACGATCGTGCCATGTTCTTTTGACGCGCCGATTTTCTTCACCTTCGCGAGGGGCTTCCCTATCTTGTACTCCTGCACGTGCATCCCGCCGTCTTGGTGCACGACCACTTTCGTATGCTCGGATAGCGCGTTCACCACGGAGGCGCCGACGCCATGGAGACCGCCTGAGACTTTGTACGCTTCATTGTCGAACTTGCCGCCCGCATGGAGCGTGGTCATGATGGTCTCGAGCGCAGAGACCTTCGTCTTCGGGTGAATGCCGACGGGGATGCCGTTGCCGTTGTCGGCGATGCGCACATAGTTGTCGGGGAGAAGCGCGACCTCGATATCGTTACAGCGGTCCGCCATCGCCTCGTCGCGCGCGTTGTCGAAGATCTCCCAAACGAGATGATGGAGACCTTCGGGACCCGTCGTCCCGATGTACATGCCGGGGCGCTTCCGGACCGGCTCGAGCCCTTCGAGGACCGTTATCGAAGACGCGTCGTACACTTTCGCGTCCCGCCCCTTCTTCGGAAGGGGCGGGACGCGCTTTTTGTCGTCTTTTTGAGCCGTTTTAGCCATATTTTCAGTACTTTTATTGTATCACAAAATACCCCCGTTTGCAGGCAAAAAGAGAGGTAACTAGCGCACCTCAAAACCGGCCTTTTTGA
>Ga0209211_10005502_pt1 | contig 18883 bp, 18 predicted proteins | sample RifGroA2_FD_183992 | JGI IMG/M metagenome (GOLD analysis project Ga0209211, IMG submission 183992) | Groundwater microbial communities from Rifle, Colorado, USA - Groundwater A2 (SPAdes) (version 2) | ecosystem: Environmental > Aquatic > Deep subsurface > Groundwater | place: Rifle, Colorado...
CGCCGCTCTGTACAACCGGCTCAACCACCAGCTCGACGACGAAGGCTTCGGCCTGTTCGCCCAGCCGATGCGCGTCGGCAGCTTCGAATTCCTCTGCCGCGCCTGCATCAGCGCCCCGACATTGGCCGAAGCGCTGGCCCGGGCTAGCCGTTTCCTGCACATCGTGCTGCCCGACCTGGCGGTCAGCGTACGCCGCTCGCACGGCCATGCCGAATTGGTCATTTCCGAAACCCGCAAGCTGGCCGAGCACACCGACGACCCCGGCCGCGTCTTCGCCTTCGAGTGGCTGCTCCGCCTGCTGCACGGCCTGTCATGCTGGCTGGCCGGGCGCGGCATCGGGCTGGACAGCGTCATCTTTCCCTACCGCAAGCCGCCCCACTTCGCCGACTACGCGCTGATCTTCACCGAGGATTCGCGTTTCGCACCGACCGTTCCCGGCGGCACCGGCACGCTGGTCGCCAGCTTCAACGCCAACCTGCTCGACCTCCCCATCCGCCGCGACGAAGCCGCGCTCACCGCCTTCTTGGAGGGCGCCCCGGGCAAGATCACCACGCTTTACCGGCGCGACCGCGAAATGGTCATCCGCGTCCGCGACCTGCTGCGCACCGCGCTACCCGAAACGCTGAGCCTGGACGACATCGCTGACCGCCTTTATCTGTCACCACGGACCATCCACCGCCGACTCGAAGAAGAAGGCTCGAGCTTTCGCGCCATCAAGGATGCCCTGCGCCGCGACATGGCACTGGCCCGGCTGACCAAGACCGACGATCCGATCACCAAGGTCGCCGCCGATCTCGGCTACGCCGACAGCTCGGCTTTTTACCGGGCCTTTGTCGAATGGACGGGCATGGCGCCGGTACACTATCGGCGCAAATGGGCCGACAAACCGCCCGGAACGAACTGAAGGAAAAGCATGACCATCAAACTCAAATCCGCATTGGCCGCGCTGGCGCTCATGGCCTGCACGCTAGCCTGGAGCGTCGGTTTTCTCGAACGCGAAATCTACTTTTCCGAAGCCGACATCCAGACGCAAGTCGAAAAAAGCGGCACGATGCAGAAAAGCTACGGCAACGGTCTGATTGTCGTGTCACTGATCGAGCCGCCCAGAATCCTGCTCGGCACGCCGGAGGGCAAGACCACGCTGTCCGCCCGCATCAATGTCTCACTGCTCGGCAGCCCGCCCGTGCCGGTCGCTTTCGAAGGCACCTCGGGCATTCGCTACGACGACAACGCCAAGGCTTTTTTCCTCGAAAACCCCGTCGCCCATACCGTCCAGTCGCAAGCCATTGGCCGCGAATCGGAGCCAATGGCCCGTCAGGCCGCTACCCAGTTGATGACCAACTATTTCCGCTCGAAGCCGGTATACGTCCTGCGCGAAGACGGCACCGCCCAGGAAAAGGCGGCCCGCTGGCTACTCCGCTCGATCCGCATCGAGCCCGGCCGCGTCGTCGCCATCCTGTCGCCGGTCTGAACGCTCAGTCCGATCCAAACTCCCGGGCGTACGGCTCGCGCAGGTCAACCGGCTTGACTATCTTCTTGCGCAAACGGATGTTGAGCATCTCCACACCGACCGAGAACGCCATGGCAAAGTAGATGTAGCCCTTCGGCACATGGTGACCGAAACCATCGGCAATCAGCACGACGCCGACAACGACCAGGAATGACAGCGCCAGCATCTTGATCGTCGGGTGGTTCGAGACGAATTCGCCGATCGAGCGGGCAAACAGCATCATCAAGCCGACCGAGGCAACAACGGCAGCGATCATCACGCCGACTTCGCTGACCATGCCGACCGCCGTGATGATCGAGTCGAGCGAAAAAACCAGGTCGATCACGATAATCTGGGCGATGACACCGGCAAAACTGGAGGCCACCTTGCTAGAAGCCTCGCCCTCCTCGCCTTCGAGCAACTGGTGAACCTCACCAGTACTCTTCCAGATCAGGAACAGACCACCGGCAATCAGGATCATGTCACGTCCGGAAATACCAAAGCCGAACAGCGTCAGCACCGGCTCGGTCAGGCCGACGATCCACGACAGCAGCAGCAATAGCCCGATACGCATGAACATGGCAAGAAACAGGCCGATGCGACGCGCCAGTTCCTGTTTTTCCCTGGGCAGCTTGTCGACCAGAATGGAAATGAAAATGATGTTGTCGATGCCAAGCACCAATTCCAGGGCCGTCAGCGTGAAGAAGGCGATCCAGATTTCGGGGGAGAGCAGGAATTCGAGCATGGTAAATAGCCAGGCAAAAGATCAGGCGCCCATTGTAGGAAGCCCGGCGCATTCAAGCCACCCCGCTGACCATCACCAACCCTTCGAAAAAACCGAAGCATACAAACCAGTTCCTCAAAGAATGCTTCTTCCCACCAATCCAGGAATATTCCCAATGCATTTTTTGTGCATTCGCTGCGGTAGCGGCTATCCTTGTAGACTGAGCAGCGCCGGCGACAAAGGAGAAAACCGATGGAGAGCTCGACCTTACTGGGTAAGGAATGGCAAACCCTGCAGGACAATCACGAACAGCACGAACAACACGCCCTGTTCATCAAGCTGGCCAGCCTGGCCTTGTGCCTGGCCGGACTGGCGAGCGGATTGGCGCTGACCTGGATTGCCTTCACGGTCGCGATCTGCTGGATTCAGGAAGGCATTTTCAAAACTTACCAGTCGCGGCTGGGCGATCGCCTGCTCAGTGTCGAGGCACTCCTCGCTCAATCGAACCCGACGCCATCCGCCATGCAACTTCATACCGACTGGCTGGCCAGTCGGCCGGGCGGTGGCGCCCTGCTCCGCGGTTACCTGATCAGCGCCGCGCGTCCGACCGTCGCCTTTCCCTACCTGCCGATACTCCTGATGCTGGGACTTGGCCGCTGGTTGTCGTGGCTTTGATCGGCACCGCCCAGAAACCCCGGAGAATCAAATGAACCACGCCAAGTCACGTGAAGTCACCCTCGCCGCAAAAATCACCGACGAACTCGGCTCTGCCCTGGAAACGCTGCGCCTGGCCTGGAAAGAAAATCCGTCCGCCGTGCCGAAAGGGTTGTCGTGTTCGGAATCGCGCGAGGGGCAATTCGTTCTGGTCGCCGCCGAATCGGCTTTCGTCACCCTTCCCGGCGCCTGCGTCATCAAGGGCATTGGTGCCATCGAACTGCTCGGCGATGAACCAGCCTTCGACGCCGGGGCCAAGTCGAAATCCCTGATCCTCAAAGCCACCCCGGAAGGCTGGCGGTTTTCGGTGAAATTCGTGCCACCCATCGTGCGCGAAAGAAACCTGAAGTAGCACTCAGCGGGCCGATGAAAACGCCTTTCCGCATCCTCTGTGTCTGCATGAGCAACGTCTGTCGCTCGCCGACGGCCGAGGCGATACTGCACCACTTGATCGAGCAAAATGGCCTGGCCGACCGGATCGAGGTGTGTTCTGCCGGCACCCACGGCTATCGCGTCGGCGAGGCTTGCGACAGCAACAGCCAGCGGGTGGCGCGGGTGAAGGGCTATGACCTGTCGCAAATCCGCGCCCGGCGTATTGGCTGGCAGGATCTGGACTATTTTGACCTGATCCTGGCCATGGACCGGACCAATCTGTACAACCTGCGACGCATGGCGACCGAAGAGCAACTGATGCGGATCAGGTTGGTGATGGACTACGCCAGACGCTTTACCGAAGACGAGGTTCCCGATCCCTACCTGACCCTCGGTGGACGCTTCGAGCTGGTTCTCGACATGATTGAGGATGCCGTCAGCGGCTTGGTCGATGAGCTCACGCGACAGCTGGAGCCGGCCACGAGCAAGACATTTGAGTCACAAAAATGGATACCGCAACGATGAGCATCGAAATTTCCAGGGAGGCCAGTGCGGCTGCCATTACTTCCATCCAGCGCTACTTCGAAGAAAACATGGATGAGGAAATCGGCAACCTGGGGGCTGGCGCCCTGCTCGGATTTTTTCTGAAAGAGATTGCACCGATCGTTTACAACCAGGCTGTGGCCGATGTGCAAAGGCGCTTGCAGGCCCAAATCCTCGATCTGGACATCGAGGTCCATGAACCGGAGTTCCAGTACTGGCAAGGCTCTTCGCGAAAGCGGAAATGAGCAGCACCGCCCCGGCCCCGAATACCCGCACCACAATGTGATCGCCTCTGGAATCAGCAACGAAACAAATTGCTGCAGTGCACAATTTTTATGAATAGTGCGCTATACTCGTTGCCGAACACACCGATAACCCTTTCTGGAGACAACACATGTCTATCAATCCTGAGCAATTCGCCGCCGCCAACAAAGCAACTGTTGACTCCCTGTTGTCCGTCGCCAACACTGCCCTCGCATCTGCCGAGCGCATCGCCGCCCTGAACCTGAACACCGCCCGCGCTGCTCTGGAAGATACCGTTTCCGGCGTCAAGTCGGTCATGGGTGCCAAGGATCCGAAGGAAGCCCTGGCCGCTCAGACCGCCCTGGCCCAGCCGGCTGTCGAGAAGGCTGTTGCCTACTCGCGTTCGGTTTATGAAATCACGGCCCAGACCCAGCAGGATCTGGCCAAGATGGTCGAAGCCCAGTTCGGTGACTTCCAGAAGTCCATCGCCGGCATGGTCGAAAAGGCCACCAAGTCGGCTCCGGCTGGTTCCGAAGGTGCTGTCGCCGCGATCCAGAGCGCCATCGCTGCCGCCAACTCGGCTTTCGGCAACATGAACGCCGTTGCCAAGCAGTTTGCAGATGCAGCCCAGGCCAACATCGCTGCCGTCACCAAGAAGTCCAAGTAATTCTTTCGGGCTTCCCGAAAACAAAGGCCCCGCGCGTTTCGCGGGGTTTTTTTCGTTTACGCTCAATCGCCAGAACGGCCACCCCGAGGGCGAATACCGGGATTGGCCAGAGACGAAACAAGCGTTGACACAATTCGATACACAAAAGATGTTGCGGTGCACAATAGATCTGGGCATAATGAATTTGTCTCCTCCATCTCCTCCAAGAAATGGATTTAAGCCCGCCCAGCGCGGGCTTCTTTTTTTGTTTGCCTTGAACCGCCCGCCGTGTGCAGGTGCAACAAAAACAGGGAGTTTGTTTTATTGCCAAAGCCGGCGATCCTTTCCGTTTTCTGTTGCGGAAGCGAAACCCGTCCAAGGCCACGGAAAGGAACCCTGATGCACGCCACAAAAGTTCTCGAACACCTCAAGAAGCATGGCCAGCTACTCGATTCCGATATTGCTGCAGCGATCAACATGTCGCTGGCCGACGTTCGCGCCTCGCTGACCGAGCTATCTGCCCGCGGCGACATATCGCGCTGCAGCGTGACCAGCTATGTCAAAGGCAAGGCAATTGAAGGGTTTCAATGCCGCATTTCAGGGTATATTCCACGCCCAGCGCCGGGCCGCAAACCGGGCGTCAAATAACAACGATAGCGACTTGGCGCTTCCCACCCTGCGTGAAGCGCCAACTCAGTAGCCGATCAGAATGGAGATTCCGATGCCGGACAAAGATCTGGACGAAAAAGTCGAGCGTATGCTCAGCGCTGCCATGGGTGGCCTGACACCGCACGAGGTGCTGATCAAGGCGTCGCTGGACGAAGCCGCCAACGTGGCCGAGCGCGCCGCCGCCAAGGAGAAAAATCGGGAACGGGCCTTGCGACTGCTGGCGGAACTCGACAAGGCGCAAGGCAAGTCGGAAAGCTAGTTTTTCTGGCAGCCAACCGGTTTCCACGGTCAACCGGAAAAAATCGCAAAAAATGAAATGGGCGTCTGCCGCACGGCAAGACGCCCATTTTCTTGTGCCGGAATTCCTTATTTGATGTCGAGTACGCTGTCGTCCCAGGCCGCATGCTTCTCCAGCCCGAGCAGGTTGGCGACGGTGGCGGCGATATTCGACAGGCCAGCCGTTTCGGTCTGTTTCAGACCGAGTTTGCCGCCGCTCACGTTGTCGTAAAGGATCAGCGGGACCGGATTCAGCGTGTGCGCCGTCTTGGCCTTGAACGAGCCGTCCTTGTTCAGGGCAGGCTGCTTGGTCTTCTTGTCCAGCTCGAACATTTCGTCGGCGTTGCCGTGGTCGGCCGTGATCAGCGCCACACCACCCGCCGCATCGACGGCCTGGAGGACGCGGGCCAGCGACAGATCAACGGCTTCGACGGCCAGCGTTGCGGCGTAGAAGTTGCCGGTGTGACCGACCATGTCACCGTTGGCGAAATTGCAACGCAGCGTCCGGTACTGGCCGGACTGGAGGGCGGCGATCATCGCATCGGCAATTTCGGCCGCCTTCATCCACGGCCGTTGTTCGAAGGGCACGACGTCGCTCTGGACTTCCTGCCAGGTTTCGCCCTCGAACTTGCCGGAACGGTTGCCGTTCCAGAAATAGGTGACGTGGCCAAATTTCTGGGTTTCCGAACAGGCGAACTGGGCGATGCCCGACTTGGCGAACCATTCGCCGGTGGTGTCCTTGATCGCCGGCGGGGCGACGAGGAAGCGGGCCGGTAGCTTGAGGTCGCCGTCGTATTGCAGCATGCCGGCGTAGGTCACCTTCGGGGCGCGGACGCGGTCGAACTTGTCGAAAGCCACCTCCTCGAAGGCGCGCGTTATTTCGATGGCACGGTCGCCACGGAAGTTGAAGAAGACGACCGAATCGCCGTCTTCGATGGTGCCGATGGCCTTGCCGTTGTCAGCGATGACGAATTCCGGCAAATCCTGGTCGATGGTGCCCGGATTTTGCTCGCGCAGGCCGTTGACCGCAGCAGTCGCGTTCGGGAACTGCGTACCCAGGCCAAGCACGTGCGTCTTCCAGCCCTTCTCGACCATCGCCCAGTTGGCGTCGTAGCGATCCATGGTGATGTACTGGCGGCCACCGCCAGAAGCGATGCGGGCATCGAAACCGTCGGTGCTGATCTCGGCGAGGAAGGCTTCAAACGGCACGACGTAGTCGAGCGCGCTGGTTTCCGGCACATCACGGCCGTCAAGCAGGGCGTGGATGCGCACGGTCCTGATGCCTTCGGCCTTGGCCCGGACGACCATGGCCTTGAGGTGGTCGATGTGGCTATGCACGTTGCCGTCGGAGAACAAGCCCAGCAAATGCAACACACCGCGATCAGCCTTGGCGCCCGCAATGATCTGCTGCCACGCCTCGCCCTGCCAGATGGCGCCGGAGGAAATCGCATTCGAGACCAGCGAAGCGCCCTGGCTATAAACCTGCCCGGCGCCGATAGCGTTGTGACCGACTTCGGAATTGCCCATGTCGTCGTCGGACGGCATGCCGACGGCGGTACCGTGGGCGCGCAGGCGGATGTTCGGGTAATTGGCGAAGAGGCGGTCGAGCGTCGGCTTCTTGGCGGCGGCGATGGCGCTGCCGACATCGGTCTTGGGCAGGCCGTAGCCATCCATGACGATGATGACGACCGGGCCTTGAACACCGGGGAAGGCGGAGAGCTTGTTCAGCATGGGCTGGCTTTCGGCAAAAGTCGTCATTTTACCCGCTTGCCGCGACTCGCCCCAGCACCATCCGGCCCCTCTTGCAACCGGCGCAGGGCCAGCCGCACCGTTACACAAGTTTCATTTTTCACACTGGTCGCCTATGGGATAATCGCGCCCCTTTCCGCAACACAGCAGCAGGCATGGCCAAAGACGCACCGATTCAGTTCAAGGGCACTTCGCTCAAGATCATCCAGACGCAGCTCCGCACCACCAACCTCGCCACGCTGCACGCTACGCTGGGCGAACTGACCGGCAACAGCCCGGATTTTTTCGAAAATGAGCTGGCCGTTCTCGATTTCAGCCACGCCGAGACGCTGATTGACAGCCCCGACTGGCCGGCCATTTGCGATTTGTTGCGCGGTTCCGGCTTGCACGTCATCGCCACCCGCGGACTGCCGGAAGAGTTAGCCACCTCGGCCAATGCGGCCGGCCTGCCGACCATTGGCCCGGACGCGCTGGGTCGCAGCCCGGCACGCCCCACAGCGGCCGAGACCCCGGCTGCGCCAACGCCCGCCCCCGTTGCCGAACCGGCGCTGGTCGTCGCCCCGCCGCCCGCACCAGAACCCGCCCCGCGCACCGTCACGCTCGACAAGCCCTTGCGTTCCGGCCAGCGTTTCTACGCCAAGGGCAGCGACCTTATCGTCACGGCGATGATCAGCGCCGGCGCCGAAGTCATTGCCGACGGCAACATCCACATTTACGCGCCGCTACGCGGCCGCGCCCTGGCCGGTGCCAGCGGCGACAAGACGGCGCGCATCTTCACCACCTGCCTGGAGGCGGAACTGGTTTCCGTGGCCGGCATCTACCGAACTTTCGAGGCCGGCGTTCCCGCCGAACTCGCCCGCCAGCCGGCAACCGTCGGCCTGACCGAGGAAGGTGGCGAAAGTCGCCTGACCGTCGCCGCCCTGGCGCTCCGTTAATCGCGCGTTTCGACGCGACTCCTTTTCATAACTTACCCAGCGAGAACTCACGTGACCAGAATCATCGTCGTAACCTCCGGCAAGGGCGGGGTCGGCAAGACCACCACCAGCGCCAGCTTTGCCACCGGCCTCGCCCAGCGCGGCTTCAAGACGGCCGTTATCGACTTCGACGTCGGCCTGCGCAACCTCGATCTGATCATGGGCTGCGAACGCCGCGTCGTTTATGACCTGATCAATGTCATCAACGGCGAAGCAACGGTGACCCAGGCGCTGATCAAGGACAAGCACGCCGACAACCTCTACGTCCTGCCCGCCTCGCAAACGCGCGACAAGGATGCGCTGACCGAGGAAGGCGTCGAGAAAGTCATCAAGGAACTCGAACATCAGGGCTTCGAGTACATCGTCTGCGACTCGCCGGCCGGTATCGAATCGGGCGCCGTGATGGCCCTGACCTTCGCCGACGAGGCGCTCGTCGTGACCAATCCGGAAGTCTCGTCGGTGCGCGACTCCGACCGCATCCTCGGCATCCTGCAGGCCAAGTCGCGCCGCGCCATCGAAGGCCGCGACCCGGTCAAGGAACACCTGCTCATCACGCGCTACAACCCGACCCGCGTCGAAGCCGGCGAAATGCTGTCGTACAAGGACATCCAGGAAATCCTGCGAGTGCCCATCATCGGCGTCATCCCGGAATCGGAAGAGGTCCTGCAGGCCTCCAACCAGGGCTCGCCGGTCATCCACCAGAAGGATACCGATGCGGCCGAGGCCTACCACGACGTGATCAGCCGCTTCCTCGGCGAGGACAAGCCGCTGCGTTTCGTCGATTACGTCAAGCCGGGCCTCCTGAAGCGCCTGTTCGGAGGCAAGTGAAATGTCGCTGCTTTCGATGCTCTTCGGCAACAAGCCGAAAACCGCCCACCTGGCCAAGGAGCGCCTGCAGCTGATCATCGCCCACGAACGCGATGGCGGCGGCAGCAGCGCCAATTTCCTGCCCGATCTGCAACGCGAACTGATCGCCGTGATCTCGAAGTACGTCAAGGTGAACACCGAGGACATTCGCGTATCGCTCGAAAAACAGGGCAACTACGAAGTCCTCGAAGTCAATATCGTTCTTCCCGAAAAGGGCTGAGAAGACTAGCATCGGGGCATTCCGCCACGAGGATGCCCCGATGTCCACCCAGCTCAAACCCAGCGAAATCGTCCGCCAGCTGTCCGAACACGTTATCGGTCAGGAAGACGCCAAGCGCACGCTGGCCGTTGCCATCTACGCCCACTACCGGCGCATGGCAGCCAATGCTGCGGTCGACAACGTCGAACTGACCAAAAGCAACATCCTGCTCATCGGTCCGACCGGCACCGGCAAGACTCTGCTCTGCGAAACGCTGGCGCGCATTCTCGACGTCCCCTTCGTCACGGCCGACGCCACCTCGCTGGCCCAGACGCAGTTTGTCGGCGATGAGATCGAAGCCATCCTGCATCGCCTGCTCGACCGCGCCAACGGCGACATCGAACGGGCGCAGCGCGGCATCGTTTTCGTCGATGAAGTCGACAAGCTCAAGGCCATCGGTGGCCAGGCCCGCGCCACCTCGGGCGAAAGCGTCCAGCATGCCCTGCTCAAGATCATGGAAGGGGCGCCGGTGCGGCTCAAGGACGGGCGCCACATCGACACCACCAACGTCCTGTTCATCTGCGGCGGCGCCTTTGTCGGGCTCGATCACATCCTGACCCGGACGCACACCTTCGGCTTCATTTCGACGACCAGCGGCGACGACCAGAAAATCCTCGAACGCCTCAACGCCCGCGTCAAGCCGACCGACCTGCTTGAATTCGGCCTGATCCCCGAATTTGCCGGCCGCCTGCCCATCGTCACCCGCCTGCACGATCTTTCTCAGGACATGCTGGTACGCATCCTGACCGAGCCGAAGAACGCCATCTACCGCCAGTTCCGCGCCATGCTGGCGGCCGACGGCGTGGACCTCCAGGTCGCCCCCGACGTCTTCCGCCAGATGGCCGAGCTGGCCATCGAGTACAAGGCCGGGGCGCGCAGCCTGCGCGGCATTTTCGAGGAGATGATGACCGACGTCATGTACGCCGTGCCGGACAATCCGGGCATCCGCCGGGTGGTCATCCGCTCATTGTTCGAGCGCGCCGAGATTGCCACGGTCAACCCGGAAAAAGGCTGAAAAATGAAATCGGGCCGTGGTCAGCTATTCCGCGGCGCCTCGAAACCCCTGAGCAAGGTTGCAAACAGGACATCCGGATTGACCGGTTTGGCGATGAAATCCGTCATCCCGGCGGCCATGCAGCGCTGACGATCATCGATGAAGGCATTGGCGGTCATGGCGATGATTGGCGTCCGACCATACCCCGCCAACTGGCGGATTCTTTGCGTCGCTTCAAGGCCGTCCATCTGCGGCATCTGCATGTCCATCAGCACAATGTCGTAGGACTGGTCGGCAGCGGCAGCAACGGCTTCGACGCCGTCATTGGCAACATCAACAACGAGACCGACGTCTTCCAGCAACATGCGGGCAATTTCCTGATTGATCGGCTCGTCCTCAACGAGCAGAACGCGACGGCCCGTGAAATGCCTCCGCAGCGATGCCTCGATATCCGCTGGCGAGGCGCCGCCCAAGCCCGTCACCGCCGGGCCGACCAGTTTCAGCCGGGCCGTGAACCAGAAGGTGCTGCCCTGCCCGGGAACGCTCTCGGCACCGGCGTCACCCTGCATCAACTGGGCGATTTTTTTGGTGATGGCCAGACCCAGGCCGGTTCCGCCGTACTTGCGCGTCGTCGAATTATCCGCCTGCTCAAAGGCTGAAAAGAGCCTGGGCAACGCGTCAGCCGGAATACCGATACCGCTGTCCCTGACTTCGAGGCGGATCAGCACGTCATCCGGTGTCGATTCGACGATCCGGCAGCCGAGTTCGATCCGGCCGGCGTCGGTAAATTTCACTGCATTGGAAAGGTAGTTCAGGACAGCTTGCTGCAGCCGGGTCCGATCGCCCCTCAGCGCCAGCTTCGGTGCATGGTGGACGATCACTGCGACATTCTTGGCCCGCGCCTTGTCGTGAACCATGGCCACGGCATTGTCGAGAATGGCACTGATGTCGATGGCGCTGTCGTCCAGCTCAAGCTTGTCGGCGTCAATTTTCGAGAGATCAAGCACGGCATTGATGATTTCCAGCAGATGCTGGCCGGCCGTATCGATTTTTTCGAGGCGGCAGTCCTGCTCCGCCGTGACGCCGGAACGGCGCAGCAGGTGCACCATGCCGCTGATGGCGTTGAGGGGGGTGCGAATCTCGTGCGACATGTTGGCGATGAACGAACTTTTGGCTTTATTGGCCGCCTCGGCCTTTTCTCGCTGGACCCGGGTACGCAGGCCAATGATGCCAAAGCTCAGGTTGGACGCCAGCTCCTCCAGCAAGCGGACCTCGTCGGGGCCAAAGGCATGGGCTTCGGCGGCATAAACGCACAGCCCACCGAGAACGCTCTCACCCTGCTTGAGCGGCAGGGCGATGGCGGCCTGATAGCCTTGCCGGATGGCCGCAACGCGCCAAGGCTCCGGTCCGTTGCTGGCTTGCAGGTCCTGGCTGATTTGCGTCTGACCGGAATGAATGGCGCGAGCCGTCGGCCCGACCGAATACTGGCTGGCGCCATCCCAGGAAATGATCGCTTTCTCCAGATAGCCATTCTCGCAGCCTGACTGAGCGACCGGACGAACGGTTTTTCCCGCATCGTGTTCGGCATAACCAACCCAGGCGCTCATGTAGCCACCGGTGTTCACGATCAAACGACAGACATCGTTCAAAAGCTGCGCTTCGCTGTCGTTTCTGACGAGTGCCAGATTGCACTCGCTGAGCAGGCGCAAGGCCCGATTGAGCCGGTTTTGCTCGTGCAGCGATTTCTTGCGTTCGGAAATGTCGGTATGAATGCCGATCATGCGAACCGGCCGATTCTCGCCATCGCGCTCGACGACCTCGCCGACCGACTGCATCCAGAGCCAGTCGCCCGATCTCGTCTGGCGACGGTATTCCATGGTCTGCGCCCCCGGGAGCTTGAGGCAGCGATCGAATTGCTGCTTGAGCGCCGCAATGTCGTCGGGATGAATGTGATCGAGCCAGTTGGCCAGGCTCGATTTGAACTCACCCGCTTCCTCGCCAAGCATTCGTGCGTAGTTGGGGCTGACGACGACCGCGCCCGTCCCCAGGTCGAGGTCAAACCATGCCTGATTTGCCGCATGCAAGGCCAGCCGGAGTCGCTCTTCACTTTCCCTGAGCGCCTCAACGCCGACTTTGCGCGCCGTAATGTCGTCGTAGATGCCGAGGACGCCAATGATCTCGTTGTTGCCGTCCTTGAGGGGAACCTTGGATGAGCGCAGCCAGATGGTATTCCCGTCCGGTGTCGTCTGCGGTTCCTCGTAGTTGAGCTTGGGGATGCCGGATTCGATGACCTTCCGGTCATCGGCGCGATAGAGATCGGCTTCCGGTGCCCAGCCCATCTCATAGTCGCTCCGAGCAATCAACTCCCGCGGCGACGCCTTGCCGGCATCCCTGGCAAATGCCGGGTTGCAGCCCAGATAGTCGAGATCGCGATTTTTCCAGAATATGCGCACCGGCACGTTGTCCACGACCGTCTCCAGCAGGTGCTTCGACTCTTCCAGCGCCGCCTTGGCTTCGTTCAGCGAAGTCTCGGCCTGCCGGTGTTCGGCCAGTTCGCGCATCAGTCGCAAGGTGTTGTTGGACAAGGTGCCGTAGATCGCCAGGATGATGTCGATCAGCGTTCGTGTCGTTCCGCTCATCTCGTCCTTGGCCCGGATCTTTGCCTCCTCGAGAGTCAATCCGTCCTTGATGGCCAGAACAACGCAGGCCATGTAGCGGTCAGTCTCGAGAATGTGCGAGGCCAGCCAGCGGGCGAGAAATCCAAGCGTTTCTTCGGCCACTTCCATTATCGGCCGCGAGGCCAATCCCTCGCGCATGCGCACGACTTCGTCGACAAACGAGGCGTGCGTCTTGCGGTGCGCTATCTCGCCGGGGTCGTCGACCAGATAAGTGCGCCAGATCGCCTCCTCCGACTCGAAATGGTAGACCGCGTACTCCGCCAACTCGTCGAACAGGCGATCAAGCACCAGCTCATCGGACTTGAATGCGACATGGCCGGCGAGAACATTGAGCAACTCGACCAGTTTGCGATGCTGCTCATCGACGGTGGACAACCCCGTATTGAAGTTGTCATCCCAAGGGAAGATATCAATTGAATTCATCTGCGATGACACCAACGGAGTGAAAGGCTATGCAGTCGTTGAATTACGGGAGGCAGGAAGCCAATTTTAATGCTTCACCCGACCTTGGGGGTGATCCTTCCGGCCCGTCACTGTTTCCACGGTCAACCCGAAAAAAGACTGAAAAATGAAATATCCAGGCTGTTCAACCACCTTTCTCCAGCCACTTGAGCAGGGTCAGGAACAGCACATCCGGGTCGACCGGCTTGCCGATATGGTCGTTCATGCCAGCCTGCAGGCACTCGTGGCGATCCTCCTCGAAGGCATTGGCCGTCATCGCCAGGATCGGCAGCATCACCTTGCCGGGCATGGCCCGAATCGCGCGCGTCGCCTCGATGCCGCCCATTACCGGCATCTGCATGTCCATCAGGACCACGGCGTAATCGTTGGCCTGGACGCTGGCCACTGCCTGCTCACCATTTTCGGCGACATCAACCTTGAGGCCGGCGATCGACAGCAACTCCAGCGCCACTTCGCGACAGACCAGGTCGTCTTCGACCAGCAACACCCGGGCGCCGGCAAAGCGTTGCGCGATGAGCGCCTCGGGCATGGCCGGTGCCGCATCAGCCGGCGCCGACGGAGCCGGCTGGCTGGCCACCTTGGGCAAACGCGCCGTCATCCAGAAGGTGCTGCCGACGCCCAGCTCGCTGTCGACACCGACGTCACCGCCCATCATGTGGGCCAACTGACGGCTGATGGCGAGGCCCAGACCGGTGCCGCCAAAGCGGCGCGTCATGGTGTCGTCGGCCTGGGTGAAGGGGCTGAACAGGGTGGCACATTGCTCGGCGGAAATCCCGACGCCCTGATCGGAAACCTCCAGACGCAGCAGCACCGAGTCGCCGGTATCTTCACTGACCGAGGCATGGACGGAAATCGTTCCTGATTCGGAAAACTTGATGGCGTTGCCCAGGTAATTGAGCAGGCATTGCTCAAGGCGCAGGGCGTCGCCGAACAACATCGGCGGCACCGCCGGATCAACCGAACAGACCAGTTGCAGCCCCTTGGCAGCGGCCCGCTCGGCGAGCATGCTCAGGCTGTATTCAACGACCTGAGCCGGTGAAAAATCGGCCACACTGAGGGCAAATTTGCCGGCTTCTATTTTCGAGAAATCGAGGATGTTGTTGATGATGCCGAGCAGATGCCGGGCTGACTCGGTCAGTTTGCCGAGCTGATCGATTGCCTTCGGCGCGCTGGCATCCTTGCGCAGGAGATGAGCCAGACCGAGGATGGCATTCATCGGCGTCCGGATCTCATGGCTCATGTTGGCCAGGAAGGTGCTCTTCGCCCGGCTCGCCGCCTCGGCGGCATCCTTGGCCTCGGCCAGTTCCGCCGTGCGCGAATCGACCAGGGCTTCGAGGTGGTGGCGATACTGTTCGAGCTCGGCTTCGCTTTGCTTGCGGGCGGTAATGTCGGTCGAAATACCGCACAAGGCATAGATTCCGCCCTCGGCATCGCGCAGCGGCAGCTTGACCGAGGCGTAGGCGCTGGTCACGCTGCCGTCGCGGCTGGTATTGACCTCCTCCTCGGCCACCCGCTCGCCGTGCTCGAGCACGCGGCTGTCGTTACGCCGGATGTTGTCGGCGGTTTTGGCATCGAAGAAAGCAGAATCCTCGTGCCCGACAATGTCCGCCATCGGCTTGCCGAACAAATCACGAACCGGGCGGTTGGCGTAGAGATAGCGGTAATCCGGACCCTTGATGTAGATGTAGGCCTCGACGCTGTCGAGGATCGTCGCCAGCTTCTGCTCGCTGGCCTGCAGGGCATTCTGCTGGGCAAGATTCTGCTGATGGTAGTTGGCAAAGAGGCGCTTCGACCAGCGGGAGAAGAGCAACGAACCAGCCAGCGCAATGCCCAGCGCGCCGAGTACGGCGAGCAAAAACTGCAGTGAGCGCTGGTCTGAGCCGGCTTCGTAAACTTCCTTTTCGGCATCGAGCGCACTCTGGAATTCATCGTTGAACACAGTGGCGACGACCACCCAGCCCCAAGGCTCGACACGCTGCACCAGCGCTGTTTTGGTCGCCGCTTTGCCGGTTTTCGGGTGCGGCCATTCGTAACTGACAAAGCCGCCGCCGGCAATCGCCTTGTCGATCAGGACATCGCGCGCCACCCGCTCAATCGCCGGCAGGGATGCGGGCGGCAGGCCTTCGTGTTCTTTGTTCGACGGCGAGATGAGCGGACGGCCATCGCGACCGATCACGGCAATGTAGCCACTCGCCCCGAAGCGGACCGAGCGCAGCCGCTCAATCGCCTCCTGTTGCTGCAACTGGTCCCATTTGTAGGTGTAGTCGCCAGTGCCGATCAGCCAGTCATACGGCGCAAAGCGGCGAACATAGGCGAGCTTGTCCGCCATTTTTTTCGGGTCATCCGGCGTGTACCAGCGGTAGCGCGAGAAACCTTGGCCATCCGGCTTGCCGGCGGCTTCGATCAGGCCACGCATGATGAAATGTCCGGTGTCGTCCTGGTTGTCGAGGATGGTCTTGCCTTCAAGCTGCGGTGCGGTGGGCAGCAGGATGAACTGGCCGCTCATGTCGTCGATGAAGAAGTAGCCACGGCCGTCGTAGAAGCGAACGGGGCGCAGGGCTTCGATGATCAGGCGCTTCACTTCCGCGGCCGGGCGGCGCGGCGATTCCCGGTCATAGATGGCCTGGGCGATCTGGAAAGCGGTATCGACTTGCTGGACGAGGCTCTGGCGCAATACCGTTTCGCTGCGGGCGCGGGCGAATTCGATGTATTCGAGCGAGCGCTCCATTTCCGTCGCGACGCGGGCCTTGAGCTGGTCGGTGACGCCCTGCTCGATGCGGGCGAACGAATCCCGGCGTTCGGAGAGGTTTTGCCAGGTAAAGAAAGCCGCCAGTGCCCCGGTCAAAATCAGGACCATGGCGATACTGCCGATCAGGTGAATCCTCGGCACTGACTTTTCATTGGCAATGAACTGCATGTATCCCTCCCGCCCCTCAAACGGAGACTTGCTTTTCATTGTAGCCCTGCCAAAAGTAATAGACCTCGCAAAAATTGAAAACCCCACGGTCAACCCGAAAAAACCCCCGATTTTGAAATAAAAAAGGGGCCCGAAGGCCCCTGCAAAATGAGACAACTGCCGCTAGAAACAGAAGCCTCATACGCAAGAAGGGATTCAGTATTCACTTAGCCCGATGCAGGCGTGCGCCGCACGCCCCATCAACCAGCCGTTGCTGACGATGACCGCCTGACTGAGATAGGGCACGGCAGCGGCAAGGACACCTTCGGGATGGCTTTTGACGGCAGGCAGCAGGCGATTGCTCACCTCGCAACCCCCTCCTGCAGACGCAGGCCGACTACCTTCATCGACGTATCGACATGACCAAGCAGCCTCGCCACCGTTGTTTCAATATCGGCAAACAGTCTCTGCGCCGTGGCACCCCGGTCGCGCAGCAATTTTGCCGCCTCACAGCCGTTCGAAGATGCCGGCGGCACCCATGCCGGTGCCGATGCACATGCTGACCATGCCGTATTTGCCGCCGGTGCGCTGCAGGCCATGCACCAGCGTGGCGGTGCGGATGGCACCGGTCGCCCCGAGCGGATGGCCCAGCGCGATGGCGCCGCCGAGCGGGTTGATCTTGCTCGGGTCGAGCGGCACTTCCTTCAACACGGCCAGCGCCTGCGCGGCGAAAGCTTCGTTGAGCTCGATCCAGTCCAACTGATGCTCGGCAATGCCGGCCAGCTTGAGCGCCTTGGGGATCGCCGCGACCGGGCCAATGCCCATGATTTCGGGCGGTACACCGGCCACGGCAAAGCTGCAGAAACGGGCCAATGGCACCAGATTGAACTGCTTGAGGATTTTTTCCGACACCAGCAGCACCGCCGCCGCACCATCCGACATCTGCGAGGCGTTGCCGGGCGTCACCGAACCCTTGGCGTGGAACACCGGCTTCAGCTTGGCCAGGCTCTGCACCGTCACGTCGGCGCGCGCCCCTTCGTCATCCTCGGCCAGGCGCTGGCGACGTTTGACCTCGCCGGTCTTCAGGTCGGGCAGATATTCGTCGACCAGATACGGCGTGATCTCGGCCTTGAAATGGCCGGCATCGATCGCCGCGCAGGCCTTCTGGTGCGAGGCGTAGGCGAAGGCATCCTGTTCCTCGCGGCTGATGTGCCATTGCTCGGCCACCTTCTCGGCGGTCAGGCCCATGCCGAAGGCGATGGCCCGCTGCTCGTCGTGGGCGAACACAGCGGGATTGACCACCACCTTGTTGCCCATCATGTTGGTCATCACTGTCATCGACTCGGTGCCGGCGGCGATCATCACGTCGGCCTGGCCGAGGCGGATCTGGTTGGCGGCATCGGCTACCGCCTGTGAACCAGACGAGCAGAAGCGGTTGATGGTGATGCCCGGCACGTTGTTGGGCAGCCCGGCCAGCAAGACGCCGATGCGGGCGACATTCATGCCCTGCTCGGCTTCCGGCATGGCGCAACCGACGATCACGTCGCCGATCAGCGCCGGGTCGAGCCCCGGCGCCTGTGCCATCACGCTCTTGAGGACGTGTGCCAGCAGGTCATCCGGCCGCACGTTGCGATACATGCCCTTGCGCTTGGCAACCGGGGTGCGGGTCACGGCGACGATATAGGCGTCCTGAATCTGTTTGTTCATTGTCTGTCTCCGCCGTCTCAGTTACGCAGGGGTTTGCCGGTGTCCAGCATGTGCTTGATGCGCGCCTGGGTTTCCGGGGTTTTGAGGAGTTCGAGGAATTGCCGGCGTTCGACGGCCAGCAGCCATGCTTCATCGATCAGGCTGCCGTATTCGATTTCGCCGCCGCACAGCGCAACAGCCACGGCGCGGGAAACGCGGTAATCGTGGGCCGAAATCATGCCGCCTTCGCGCATGTTGATCAGTGTCATCTCCATGCTGGCGATACCGGCCCGACCGGCCACCGGCACGCCACGCGCCGGGACCGGCGGGACATAACCGGCATCGGCCAGCAGGCGGGCTTCCTTGAGGGCGACAAAGAGCAGTTCGCGGGCATTGAACAGGATCGTGTCGCCGGCCTTGCCGAAGCCGAGATCGATCGCTTCATGCGCGCTCTTGCTGGTCTTGCCCATGGCCACGGTCATGAAGGTTGGCGACAGGTTGCCGAGCACTTCGCCCGAAGCGCCGGACTGTGCCGCCCAACGGGCCGCGCGCAGCGCCAGCTCCTTGCAGCCGCCGCCGGCCGGGATCAGCCCGACGCCGACTTCGACCAGACCGAGATAGCTTTCCAGCGCCAGCACGCGC
>Ga0209211_10005504_pt1 | contig 18880 bp, 21 predicted proteins | sample RifGroA2_FD_183992 | JGI IMG/M metagenome (GOLD analysis project Ga0209211, IMG submission 183992) | Groundwater microbial communities from Rifle, Colorado, USA - Groundwater A2 (SPAdes) (version 2) | ecosystem: Environmental > Aquatic > Deep subsurface > Groundwater | place: Rifle, Colorado...
GAAGTTCTTTGTTTTGATCAAACTTTTTTTAAAAGTTTGAGAGACAACCCTCTGTCTGCTCGCTGTAAATATCGCAGAGGCTCGACTTTATGACGGTAACGCTTCAGATTGCTGAAGTATTACTCTCTCCCTTAAGAATCTTTATTCCACCAGTTCAACTCGTAATTCCCGGACTTCGATGGTTTTCTCTGGCTTGATTTTAATGGAGTTGCTTCCCCTTACTGCATCATCGCTGAGGTCCAGGGTAGTGGAAACTTCCCGGGTGTCAAAATGCCGGCGGTTGCCGTTAAACACTATTTCTCCCAATTTGCTGCCGGTTACATCGACAAAGTTCATGGTCAGCCGGACTCGGCTTGCTCCGTCCCGGATATCCTGCAATTGGTCGTTGGACAACTCAAAATAGTACACTGGGAAATCTACTTCTTTTAACTTGGACAGAATCAGGACGTGCGATAACAGGAACTTTCCTTTTTGGGTCTTGAATACGACTTGGTTTTCGCCGGCATGCAATAAGCTCGGTGAGAATTCTACCGGAATCCTTCCGACATCGCAGTCAGGGATGGCGGAATAGATTTCATCTCCATTTATTTCTACTGACAATCGTCCCACTTCTCCAAAGGCGCATCCGGGCTGGAAACGCAGGATGGCTTTTTCTACATTTTGCCGCTCCGTTTCTGAAACTAAGAAAATGGTCCGGGAGGATTGCGATTCCACATTGGTTACATCGGCAACCAGCTTGATATTGGATAAGGACACTTCATTGGTTCTCCATAAGGCTACGCCGGGTGAAGAAACGGCAAAGATTACTTGATTTTCTGCTTTCAGCGCATTTTTAGGGATGGGAATGGGAGTATTAGCTCCTAATTCGACTTGGTTATAATATATTTCTTCTCCGTTCAATGAAATGATAAGCATGCCTTCAATGGCATCGACACTGAAGCTCAGTAAAACGGAACCGGTATGATCCAGGTCATCAATCGAGAAGGTAAAAGGGCTGGTCTTTTCTGAGAATACTGCTTTTTTGGCGTAGGCGAGGTTTTTTTCTGCGATGATTTTGGTTTCAGTCTGGGTTTCCACGGTAATGATGGGCAAGGGGTGTTCAATCTCACGCTGGTTAAGGTAATCAATCCTTCCCGGTGAAGCAAGAAGAAGATCTTGCCCGCCACTGATAGTTCCTCCTGAACTGCTGGAGGAGCCTTTCTGGTCTCCCAGGAGTTCGGCCCGTTCCTTGGGTGGCACCAGAATAATGAACAGAATTAATAAGCCGGCAATGATGGCTAATAATACTGCTGCTCCCGCTGCCTGTCCTTTTTTTGAGCTAGCCACCATGGGCACCAGAAGAATTTTGTGATATATAAAGTATTCGATTTTGAAAGCCTAGATCCGAGCCAGCTCTTTCCATTGGGAAGATTTTCCAAAATCTTTATAACTCTCCTTTCTTCTTGCTTTCCCATGTACTTGGTTCATCGTGATTTTAAAAAAAGGACGGTTACTATTCGGGTTACTGATCTGGAAGATTTATGGTACCTGAGCCATATTATTGATGTTGGTGATTTGGTTCGCGGCAAAACCACCCGAAAAATAAGAATTGGGGATGGCGAGAACGCCAAAGTGGCGAAGAAGACGCTGACGTTAACTATTGAAGCTGAGACCATAGAAATAGACAGTACTGCCACCTGCTTGCGAATTAATGGGAAAGTCAAGGAAGCACCGGAAGATGTTCCCCGGGAAAGTTATCATGCCCTTTCTCTAGAGATGGATAGCGAGTTTACCTTGGAAAAAGTTCAATGGCTGGCGTATCAAAAGCAAAAATTAGAAGAAGCGGCGAGCGGCAGGGAGACTTACCTGCTCTGTTTATTTGACCGGGAAGAAGCGCTTTTTGCACTGGCTAAAAAATCAGGGTATGAAGTTCTCGCCAATTTGCAGGGCGATGTTACCAAGAAGGGAGATTTCGGGACAGCGAAAACTGATTTTCAGCAGGAGATAATTAAAGCGATAAATGAGTATGCTCTTCGATATAATCCCTCTACTATCATCATCGCCTCTCCGGCGTTTTACAAGGAAGATCTTTTCAAAAAAATAACCAACCCACAGCTTAAAGCAAAAATTGTCTTAGCAGTATGCTCAGCAATTGATAAGAGCGCTTTAGATGAAGTCATGAAACGTCCGGAATTAGCGGCAGTGCTTAAAAGCTCCCGGCTGCGCCGCGAAAAAATAGTGGTTGATGAATTGTTAAGCGCAATCAGTAAGGATCAGTTAGCAGTCTATGGCTGGAAAGAAGTGCAGCGGGCTATTGCTGCCGGGGCGGTGAGTAAATTATTGTTGACGGACCACTATTTTCAACAGCGAAGGGCGGAACAGAGTTACGCCGAACTGGACCAAGGCATGAAAAAAGTCGATGAGCTTCAAGGAGAAATCCACCTCCTTTCTTCCGAGGAAGAAACCGGGAAAAAAGTTGATGGCCTGGGAGGCATCGCTGCGCTGCTACGGTATAAATTAGAATGGTAAGTTGCATTTCGTAGCAGGTATAGTGCTTAAATTGATATGATGCAAAACCACAACCTTTTAATAGTAGTTTGTTTTACTGATAGTCAAGTAACAAAAAAAATGTGGGTTAAAAGAGTGAAAAAGGAGGGGTTTTAACATGATCGTAAAAGACGATTTATTAAGCAAGTTACGGCGATACTTTGACTTGAACTTGTATGAAGTAAAGCTGTGGGCGGCTTTGTTAAGCCGAGGAGTATCGACAGCAGGAGAATTATCGGATATCGCTGATGTTCCCCGCTCGAGGAGTTATGATATTCTCGAATCCTTGGAGAAAAAAGGATTTGTAGTCATGAAGCTGGGTAAGCCTATCAAATATATTGCCATTCCGCCAAGTGAAGTGGTGGAACGGGTCAAGAAAAATATGCACCTGAATGCTTTGGATAAGATAAAACGATTGGATACGGTGAAAGGATCTCCTTTACTGGCAGAACTGGAAACCTTGCATACTACCGGGATCAACTTAGTGGATCCATCGGATATGGCCGGGTGCGTGCGGGGGCGAAATAACCTGTATAACCATCTGGATATGCTGCTGAAAGATGCTAAAAAGAGCATCAATATTGTAACGACGGATAAAGGTTTCATGCGCAAAGTGGAAGGATTAAAAGCAACCATGGAAAAAGTCAAGAAGAAAGGAGTGCGGATTCGAATCGCCGCTCCTATGAATAAAGAGAATAAAGCGATGGCGGATAGCCTGAAAGGCGTTGCTGAAGTGAAGCACAATGATAAACTCAACAGCCGTTTTGTTACGGTTGATGGTCAGCATTTAGTGTTCATGTTATTGAACGACAAAGATGTTCACCCTTCCTACGATGTTGGAGTCTGGGTTAAAACGCCTTACTTTGCCTCAGCTATGGACAATATGTTTGAGCAAGTGTGGGAAAGCAGTAAGTAAAGCTTTTTTCTATTTTATTTTTTTATTCTCTTCTTTCACGGCTACTATGAAACCCTCTCGTTCGCACCCTCGCTTTACGGAAAATCGCTCACGAATCACTTTATGATCAGAGAGCGAGGGCAAGGCAGTCTGACGAATAGTACAGTGCTCACTGGCCATTTGGCGAGGGTTTCATAGTAGCCTTCTTTCACATTAACTTTATAAATTAAAAACCATTCTCTGCTGGTATGGAGGTCTTGAAAGGGATTATTGCTAAACTTCACCCGCTGGAACGGAAAATTCTGCCGGCTTTATCAAAAGAAAAGGAACTTACTGCTCTCTGTGCCAGTTCTGGTTTAGATCCAACGGAAGCAACCAGGGCCTTGCAGTGGCTGGCCAATAAACAGGTGTTAACCATCCAGAGTACGGCAACGAAAGTGGTGGTTCTGGATAAAAATGGAGTGAAGTACTATCAGGACGGTTTGCCGGAGAAAGCGTTTCTTAAAGCGCTTAGCACGAATTTCCAATCTCTGAGTGCTATTGCTAGCAAGTCAAAATTATCTGCTGATGAATTGACGGCCTGCATCGGATTATTGAAACGCAAACTGGCCATCGAGATTCGAAAGGACAAGGAATTAGAAATTAAACTGGGGCCGCAAGGAGTGAAAGTTCTTGAGCGTCCCAGTTTGGAAGAATTATTTTTGGCAACCCAGTTTCCCCGCTCTTTGGAAAGCATTCAGGGGGAAGAATTACTGGCCTTCGAAGAATTGCGAAAGAGAAAGGAACTGCTTAAGATTGAAGAGCAAAAAAGAGTGGTAGTTGAATTGACTCCTCTGGGAAAGAAATTAGTCCTTGCTGATTTGGGGGGAGAAGTAGTCAATCGCCTTACCCCGGAAATGCTTAAAATGGGAACCTGGAAGCAAAAAAATTTTAGGTCCTATGACGTTGAGATTAATGTTCCTCCAGTTCATGGAGGACGGAAGCATTTTGATACTGAAGCCTTGGAATACATCAAGCGCATCTGGCTTGACCTTGGATTTGTGGAAATGACCGGTAATTATGTCCAGTCTGCTTTCTGGGATTTAGATGCTTTGTTTGTTCCCCAAGACCATCCGGCACGGGAAATGCAGGATACTTTCTATCTTCAGGGAAAAGCAAAACTTCCTAAGATCTGGGAGAAAGTAAAAAAGGTTCATGAAGATGGCGGCAACACCGGAAGTAAGGGCTGGGGCTATACATTTAGTAAGGAAGAAACAGAACAGATATTACTGCGAACACATACGACAGTATTGTCAGCCCAAACTCTCGTTGGTCTCAAAAAAGAAAATCTCCCGGCTAAATTCTTTGCGGTGGGAAAAGTTTTTCGCAATGAAGCCTTAGATTGGAAACATTTATTTGAATTTTATCAGGTGGAAGGGATCGTGGTTGATCCTAAGGCCAATTTAAAACATTTGAAAGGATATTTAACCCAGTTTTATGCCAAGATGGGCTATAGTAAAGTTCGCATGCGTCCAGCCCATTTTCCGTACACTGAACCTAGTTTGGAAGTCGATGTCTTTCATCCCTTGCGCAAAGAATGGATCGAATTAGGGGGAGCGGGTATATTTCGACCGGAAGTGGTCATTCCTTTGCTGGGATTTGACTGTCCGGTGTTAGCTTGGGGGCAGGGGATGGGACGAATCATTACTGAATACTGGAAAATTACTGATATAAGGGAATTGTATAAAAATGATGTCAAACAATTACGAGAAATGAAAGGGTGGCTTAGATGAGAGAAGATTTTAGCCCTCGAGACATAGTATCGTTAGCAATTGGTATTATTTCATTGATTCTATCAATTTATTTCATAAAAGATAATGTGACCAAATTAATCGTAGTTACCGGAATTATTCTTATTTTAATCTCCTCTTATTTTGTCCTAATTTTCAAAGATCTCAATACCAATGAAATGGAAATAAAAAAAATAAAAGAAAAAATGGATATTTATGAGCGTCTTAATAGATTAGAAGCAATGATGACATACAAAGGTGATAGAAAATGATAAGAGGAAATCCTGGAATGGTTATAACCATATTGATAATACTATTGGCTGTTTTTATGCTATTGGTATTGTTCAAGATCATATAAGACCATGCCCACCATAACCCTTAACAAAACTGTATTCGAGAAATTAGTAGGTAAGAAACTACCCTTAGAACAGTTGAAAGACCGCATCAGTATGCTGGGAACGGATTTGGAAAAAATTGAGGGAGATGAAATTCACGTGGAGATATTCCCCAATCGGCCGGATATGTTGTCGGAAGCTGGATTTGCCCGGGCTTTTAGTTCGTTTATCGGGGTGAAAAAAGGGCTGCGAAAATACAGCATTAAAAAAAGCAATTATCTGGTTATTATTGATTCTTCGGTTGAAGGGATACGTCCCTACACAGCCTGTGCGGTGGTGAAGAGCATTCAGTTTGATGCAGAAAAAATCCGTCAAATCATCCAGATTCAGGAAAAGCTTCACGTAACCTACGGACGAAATCGCAAGAAAGCGGCCATCGGCATTTATCCTTTAGATAAAATTACCTTTCCGGTTACTTTCAAAGCTGATAAGCCCGATCGAATCAAGTTCTGGCCGCTTGAAGCTGCGCAATCGATGAGTGCAACGCAAATCATAGAAGAACATAAAGCTGGCAAGGAATACGGTCATTTACTGGCAGGTTTTCCCCGGTATCCTTACTTCATCGATGCCCAGCAGGAAATCCTGAGTATGCCTCCGATTATTAACTCGCACCATACCGGCCGAGTAACTGAAGAGACCAAGGGAGTATTTATAGAATGTTCCGGATTTGATTTTGAAGTCCTGAGCAGGTGCCTTACCATGATAGCAACTGCGCTTGCCGACATGGGTGGTGAATTATATTCGGTTGAGTTGGATTATGGCAAGAAGAAACGGATTACTCCCAATATAACTCCTACCACTATGAAATTGGATTTTGATTATATCAACCAACGGCTGGGATTAAATCTTACCGTAAAAGAAATAGTAAAGTATCTCGAGAGAATGGGATATGGATATGAAAAAAATATGGTGCTTATCCCTTCCTATCGCGCTGATATCTTACACCAAGTTGATCTGATTGAAGATATCGCTATCGCCTACGGTTATGAAAATTTTAAGGAGGAAATACCCAGAGCGGGAACGATTGGGCAGGAAGCTCCCCTGGAAAGTTTTGCCCGCAAGGTGCGTGAAGTACTGGTCGGCTTGCGCTTGCTGGAGGTTAAAAATTATCATTTGATGATGAAGGAAGAACTTACGGTGAAAATGAATAGTGCTTCAGGGGGAATTGCTTTGAAAAATGCGGTTGGCGATTACAATCATCTGCGAAATTCTATTATACCCAGCCTGCTGAAGACTTTGGCAGAAAATCAGCATCAGGAATATCCGCTTAATCTGTTTGAGATGGGAAGAGTTTTTGAAGAAGGTAAAAATACTGAAACTGGAGTAAAAGAAATTGATAAGCTTGCCATTGCCCTGTGCCATGAAAAAGTTGATTTTACTGAAATTAGGCAGGTGGCAGATGTTTTGATTTCTTCATTAGGGTTAACACTGGCAGTAAAAGAAATGACGCATCCCAGCTTTATCTCGGGACGAGTTGGGGAGATTTTGGTGGACAAGAAGAAAATTGGAATTATCGGCGAAATTCATCCGGCGGTATTAACCAACTGGAAGATTACGACGCCGGTGGCGGTGCTGGAATTGGATGTAGAAAAAATGTGGGAATTGGTTAATAAATAAAAAAATAAACCTTATTCTTCTTTCTCCACTGCTTTCTTAGGCTTTTCAGCCGTTTTTTTCTCTTTGGTGGCTGGCTTTTCGGCGGTTTTTTCTTTTACTTTTCGCTTCTTCTGTGGCTTTTCACCAGGTTGCTTTGGCTTGGTTTCCCATACGTCCCAGCCTAATTTTTGAAAAGCAGCCTTGACTTGGTCGTGAGTCGCTTTCTCTTTCAATTCTATAATTTGATCCAAAGGCTCAAGGTGGAGGATGTTTACTTTCTTGCGCCGGGTATTTCCATCAATAATCACAAAATGATCGTCCAGATGTTCTACCACCACGCATTGTCGTCCAGCATCTCTGCCGGCAATCTTGATGCAAACTCTGCCTAGGTCAAAAATGCTCATGGTGCTGCCCTCGCTCGTTGTTGTAGTACCTTTCGGGTGCAGGCTGAACATAACACCCCACCATAGGGTCGTTCCGGTCGCCTGGCGGTTTTAGGCAGTTTGGCTACTTGCATCGGTAAGCCCTGGGGTACACCTAGCAAGGTTTTCCTGCAGGTGGCACAGATAGCTTTGGATGGCTTTCGTCGCCGAAAATGGGTGTTAGTTTTTCCTCCGGGAGTTTTGACTTTAATCCGGCGGAAGGTTCTTGACTTTAATTTTGCATTAGACATGTTTTTCCTCACGTATAAGCGCACTCAGAAATCAAGCAATTGACCTGAGTCGCCTCTAGATCATCCTCCAAGGGATAATATCTGCTCGAGAGCCCATCTCTTTATAAAGATTTAGGTGGATTTGGTTGAAAAAGGTTGTTTGATTTATTTTTTTAATTTTATTCTCTTTACCACCAAAAACCATAAAAAGCTATCCCCCTTCTTGCTCCAAATGGCACGAATATTATTACAGGATCTCAAAAACCACCTCAATCAAGAAGTCCTCATCCAGGGCTGGGTGCAGGAAGTTCGTAACTTGAGCAAAATCAAATTCATCATTCTGCGCGATCGAAGCGGGACTATGCAGACTTTGGCGCTGAAAGCTGATACTGATCCCATTTCCTTTGAAGTCATCAACACGGTAACTCAGGAATCAGTGGTGGAAATACAAGGAATACCGAAAGAAAACAAGGAATCCAAGTGGGGCATTGAAGTGGTCATTAAGACCATCACTGTAATTTCTCCAGCAGGTGTGCCTTTACCCATCGATAATTCTGACAAAGGACAGACAGTTATTGATAAGCGTCTCGATCATCGTTTCCTTGATACGCGTAACCCCAAACGCTTGGCCATTTTCAAAATTCGCAGCAAAATAGTGAAGATTCTGACCAACTTTCTGGATGCGCAAGGCTTTACCAACATCAACACTCCGAAATTAACTACTATCGGTGTGGAATCAGGCGCGGAATTGTTTAAAGTGGATTATTTTGGCACTCCGGTGTATTTAGCCCAATCACCGCAAGTCTATAAGCAGATGTTCGTTGCCGGCGGTTTTGAACGGGTGTATGAAATTGCTCCGGTCTTCCGCGCTGAAAAATCACATACCATGCGCCATCTGACTGAATTTACCGGCGTTGATTTTGAGATGGGTTTTATAAAAGACCATAACGATGTCATGGACTTGATTGAAAGCATGTTCTTTGACTTAGTGCGTAATTTGGAAAAAGAAGCGAGGGCGGAACTGGAACTTCTGGGGGTTACACATACCCTTCCTACAAAAATTCCCCGTCTCACTCTTGATGAAGCCAAGAAGCTTCTCGTAGCCAAAGGGAAGAAATACGCTGCCTATGAAGATTTAGATGCGGAAGGAGAGAAACTCATCTGCGAGATTGTCAAAGAAAAATATAACTCCGAGTTTGTGTTCATCACTCTATTTCCCTGGGCAGTTAAGCCCTTTTACCAGATGAAGGATGAAAAAAATAAAAAAGTGACTAAATCATTTGACTTATTGCTTAATGGCGTGGAAATATGTTCCGGCTCGCAGCGAGAGCATCGGGTGGAAGTATGGAAAGCGCAGGCAAAAGAGAAAGGCCTTGATCCTGAAGCTATGAAAGAATACTTAGAACTGTTCCAATATGGTATGCCACTTCATGGCGGCGCAGGATTTGGATTGGATCGGATTACCCAGCGGCTGTTAGGGTTGGATAATGTCCGCGAAGCGGTCTTATTGCCCAGGGATCCGGAACGGAAGACGCCTTAGAATTTTACTTTTTTTTAATATAAAGTGGGATACGTACTAACTTATAGATTTCTTTATCCCTTCCACCATTTTCTTATTCTTTTCCCTTAAATCAGCCAGAGCTTTCTGAGTCAGCGGTCCAACTGGCTTTACCTTCTCAAACAAAGAAGTATCTTATAAGGCTTGCGGACTGGTTTTTTGTGTAGATAAAGTATCCCCATCCTTTAAATAGGAGTTCTTCCTTCTTCTGCTGGAAAAGAGATGACAGATGAACACAAAATATCAATAGCTGAACTCTACAGCAGGACAAGATCATCATCTAAGGGGTTATCTTCCACTGAAGCCCAGCATCGGCTTAAGGAATATGGCCTTAACCGGCTGAAGAGGAAACGAAAGCTGGTGTACCTGCTGATGTTCTTGCGTAAATTTACTAATATGTTTGCAGTGCTGTTGTTCATCGGGGCAGGGTTAGCTATTTTTGCAGAATCAGTCGCTCCAGATCAAGGGTATCTCTATATCGGAATAGCGCTTTTAGGGGTGGTGATCCTCAATGGCATTTTTTCTTTCTTTCAGGAATACCGTTCCCAGAAGATCATGGAAAAATTCCAGAAGATGCTTCCGCCGCAAGCAGTGGTGCTGCGGGACGGGAAACGGAAGGAAATCCTGGCTGAGCATCTGGTGCCAGGGGATGTTATCTTCTTGGTAGAGGGGGATAAAGTGCCTGCGGATGCCCGGCTGATCGAAGAGAATACCCTTAAAGTTGATCACTCTTCTATTACCGGGGAATCCGAACCGCAGCTGCGTTCCCTAGAATGTACTCATAGCAATATTTTAGAGACTCGAAACATAGTCTTTTCAGGCACGCTGGTACAGTCGGGGAATGGCCGGGGGGTGGTGTATGCTACCGGCAATACCACGCAGATGGGGAAAATTGTAGAGCTTACCGAGAGTTCTCTTGATGTAAGCACTCCTCTTCATCTAGAACTGGCTCGTTTTATCCGGCACATCTCTTTTATTGCTATTTTTTTAGGATTACTTTTCTTCATCATTGGTTTTCTCTCAGGACTGCCGCTGCTGGGAAGCTTAATCTTCGGGGTGGGAATCATCGTCGCCAACGTTCCGGAAGGGTTACTTCCCACTGTTACCTTGGCGCTGAGCATGGCGTCGAAGCGTATGGCGAAGAAGAAGGCGTTAGTTCGTGATTTAGAATCAGTGCAGACTCTGGGCTCCACGACGGTAATTTGTACGGATAAAACCGGAACCTTAACGGAAAACAAGATGGAGGTAACCAGCCTCTTTCTTGATTTTGAGGATATTACGGTTTCCAAGGGGTTTCCTAAGACCGCCAGTTTTGATAGCCTCTTGCAGGGAATGGTGTTATGTAACAACGCTCAATTTGATGCTCGGGAAAAACATTTTCAGGGTGATCCCACGGAAACGGCCTTGCTGGAATTTGCAACCCCCTTTACCTCCCTCACGGTGATCCATCATAAGAATAAACGTATCCATGAATATCCTTTTGATTCTAAAACTAAACGGATGATCACTATCAATAAGAGTTCTTCTGGCACCATGGCTTTTATGAAAGGCGCGCCGGAGCTGGTTCTTGATACTTGTGATCATTTTATGATGAAAGGGAAAATACAGAAACTGACTCCCCATCAAAAAGCGCAGATGGTACGTGGATACAAAGCGTTGGCGTCAAAAGGAGAACGAGTATTAGCTTTTGCCTTCAAAGAGACTAAAAGCAGTGGGGTTCGTGAGGATCATTTTACCTTAGTTGGTCTGGTAGGGATGATTGACCCGCCCCGCCCGGAGGTACGCGAAGCCATTGCCAAATGCCAAAGCGCCGGCATTCGAGTAATGATGATCACCGGTGATCACAGTTTAACGGCGGAAGCCTTAGCCAAGGAGATAGGGCTGGTTGATGAGAAGAAGCCTGCATTCATGGTAACCGGTGATGAGCTTGAGGATATGGATGAACCTCAGTTAAAAAGTATCCTTAAGAAAGAAAATCTCATTTTTGCGAGAACCACTCCGGCAGAAAAGCTGCGTATTGTGAAAGCCTTGCAGTCGATGGGGGAAGTGGTTACCGTAACCGGGGATGGGGTTAATGATGCGCCGGCCTTAAAAAATGCGGATATGGGAGTGGCCATGGGCCTTTCAGGAACTGAGGTTGCCAGGGAATCTAGCGATATGGTCTTACTTGATGATAATTTTGCTACTATCGTCAATGCGGTGGAAGAAGGCCGAACTATCTTTGACAATATCAAAAAGTTCATTACCTACATCCTAACCAGCAATGTTCCAGAAATAATTCCTTTTATCATATTTGCGTTGTTTAATGTTCCCTTAGCCATGACGGTGGTGCTCATCCTTTGTATTGACTTGGGAACGGATATGCTTCCGGCCATTGGGCTGGGAGCGGAAAAGCCGGAAGAAGATGTCATGAAGCAGAAGCCGCGATCAAAGAAAGAGCGGCTGTTAACCAGGGCGATGCTGTTCCGCGCCTATGGGATAATGGGTTTGATTCAAACTGCCGGCGGATTTTTTGCTTTCTTCACTGTTCTATTTCGTGGTGGATGGCGATGGGGACAGGAATTGGCTGCTACCAATCTTTTACATATGGAAGCAGTGACTGCTTTCTTTGCGGCGGTGGTTATCGGCCAAATTGCTAATGTCTTTATCTGCCGAGCTAGGCGGGAGCCGTTGTACAAGATAGGGATGTTCTCCAACAAATGGGTATGGATGGGGATTGGTGTTGAATTACTATTACTCGTTTTTATCGTCTACTTCCCTTATGCCCATTCCTTCTTTGGTACGCAGCCCTTAGCTTGGTGGGAATTGCTGTTAGGAGTGCCCTTTGCGGGGCTGATGATCTTCCTGGACGGCATGCGCAAATTCTTCCTGAGACGAGAGGTTCAATGGGTGGAGAAGTATTTGAGTTGGTAAGATTTTTATAGGAATGGAAATTTACAGCAAGTATGCCTCCATCTCCTCTGAAAGCAGTCTTGATTGTAGCTCCTCACGGCTATCAGGAACTGGAATACCAAATGCCCAAACAAATTCTGGAAAAAGCGGGTATACTCACTACCACCGCTTCTCGAAAGAGCGGAAAATGCCTGGGCCATGCCGGTGGATCAACCACTGCCAACCTCTCTCTTGATCAGGTACATGTTGATGAGTATGATATAATTCTCTTTGTTGGCGGTCCTGGAGCGGTACTGTATCAGCATGATGCTGAAGCTCATCGTATTGCTCAGGAAGCGATCCAGAAAAAGAAGCTGCTTACTGCTATCTGCATTGCTCCCACTATCCTGGCCTATGCGGGGGTGCTGCAAGGGAAAAAAGCCACGGTCTGGAATGCGGATGGGGAGCAGCAGGCAGTGCTGGAAAAGAACGGCGCAACCTATACGGGGGAGGACCTTACTCTGGATGGAAGCATACTAACTGCCAATGGGCTGGCTATGGCAGGAAAATTTGGGAAGAAAATTGTAGAAGTAACCATTGGATTGGCAGAAAAGTAAAAATTCTCAGTTCCAGCTAGCATACCGCTGCACCAGAGCAGCATATTCTCGGGCACCAGCTTCTACTTCTCGTCGGTATAAAGTATCAAAAAAAGTCTTCAGGATTCTCGCTTCCTGCTCGTCTTCCCGTCTTGCTGACAGAGGATCGTTGTTGATGGTGGGGGTGTCATCCAGCAGGTATTTGATAAGATGGGTTTCATAGTCAGCTTCTGCTTCTTCCGCCACAGTTCCATAACTGACAGAACTGCTGTCAAACTTATCATCTAACTCCTCATTGGCCCAGTAGCTCGTCTGGTACTGCCCTTCCTGGTCAGTTGAACTGGCTGGAACCGGAATTTCATAACTCAGCAATCCATCAATAATTTCTACAGCGGTGATTGGAGAGCGTTCATACGCATCAACAGCTTGCGGCTCTGCCAAGTACTGTTCTAAATATTGCTTGCCAGTAGAAGGTAATTCCTCTTCTATCATCGAAGAAGGAGGCTCGTCAGCATCTTCAACCAGAACATCCACACCAAGATTAACCATTTATTAAATCATACACCCCTTTGTTGATGGTAGTAAACATCACTAGTTTATAAATTTTTTTATTTGCAGCAAAATAAAATTTTTTATGACATCAACAGATTTTTATAATCTTTCCCTTTCCGGTACTTATGAAAAAAATTGATGCCTCTTTAATAGTTTTGTACACCACTATTTTTCTTCTGGTGGCAGTCGGAGTGGTAGTGATACAGCGAGGAATTACCGGATTGGTAATCTCTGAAAGCTGCTGCTTTCCACCAAACTGTGCCCAAGATGCTCTCTGTTCGACGGTAGAAGTTCCCGGGAGGGTTCAGCTTTCTTTCCGTGAACGGTTTCTTCCCTTGCTGTTGGGGGGAACTTTCATAGTGGTGGCAGTTCTGTTCTTGCTTTTCCTGCAGAAATCTAAGCATCCTGCTGGCAAAGAGAGGAGAGATAGATAAGTTTCAGAGCGGCACAATCAAAAAAGTGAGTGATGGCAGGTCGTTCACCTCGTGCTTTCCTTGTGATAGGTGTCATCCAAAGAAGGTTAGTTTTGTGAGAAGGAAAGCACCAATAAATTCTCATTAACAACAGTAGTTCTCGGTTCACCTCTTGACCAAGCCATCACTCACATAACAGATTGTGCTTTCAGAGCGAATACTTTATTAATCTTCTTTTCTTACTCGTAATTATGGATGACAGCACACTGTTTTCGCACCAAGAGGTTACTACTATACTTGAGCCACTCCTGAAGAAACTTATTTCGCTTCATCGTTCGGGGAAAACCAGTATTATTGGCATCCAAGGCGGACAAGGAACGGGAAAGACAACTTTGAGTGCTTTGCTGAAACAGAAGTTAGAAGTGTTAGGATATACTACTAAGTCGTTTTCCATCGATGATTTTTATGAAACCTACGCTCATCGCCGACAACTTGCCCGAAAATATTCTCACAATCCATTCTATGCTATCTCCCGGGGGCTGCCGGGCACTCATCGTGTTGCCTATCTTCACGAAACTCTGCGGAAAATAAAACAAGGCAAGAACTTCTCTCTTCCCATCTTTGACAAATCTCTTCACCATGCAGCTGGCGATGTGCTCAGCAAAACCATTCCTGTGCGAGGAAGACAGGACTTTATCTTGTTTGAAGGCTGGTGCGTGGGAATTCCCGTTGTTTCGTCCTCTACTTTGGTTTCCCTCTGCCGTAAGAATAATCTTGACCTTCAGCAGCTTGATCCCACTCTCGAGCATCATAAAGTGGTGTTGCAGTACCTTAAGCAGTATCAACCCCTGTGGAAATATCTGGATTATACTCTTATGCTCAGGCCTGATTCCATGGACTTTCACCAGCAATGGAGGTATCAGCAGGAGAAGGAATTACGGCAGAAAACCGGAAGGGGGATGACTAAAACCGAGATTGACCATTTTGTTGGCCTTTTTCTGCCTTTCACCTATCTCTGCTATGAAAAAATCAAGCCCGATGTTCGGATTCTCATCAATAAGAAGCATGAGTGGTATAAGATGACCATAAGTAGTTCATTATCACGTAAATGAAAGTAGGTATTAAGTCTAGCGCTGGCCGTCCGTCTTTCTTGCCCTGCTTCGCTCAGGTTTTCGCAGTAGTGAAGCTGTTTTTTCTTGAAGAGCAGGTAACTTTACCTGATGCTGAGCAATCACCTAGCGCGAAAGACTTCTTGGCTTCGCCAGCGCTAGACTTGACTTAACCCCTCTAAATGAAGAATACCTTTTTAAATCTGAAAATATTACACCGGAGAAAGAGGTGTTGGTATGTTATCTTATGAGGTGCTCTGCATTGGTTCCGCTACTGCTGATAATTTTCTGACTATCGAGCAGCCTTTTTCTTCCATTCACCCCGGCGATAAAATCTTAGCCAGCCATACTGAAATCTGCACTGGCGGAGGAGCTTCTAATGCTGCCTGTGCCTTGGCTACTTTAGGGCTGAAAACCAAGGTTCTGAGCAAGCTGGGCAACGATCATAATGCTGAAATTGTTGCTCGAGACTTGGAAAGGTATAAGGTCAAGAATATCTGCCTTCACCACAGCTCTCAAAATACGGATGCGGCGACGATTATTTCTTCGACTCAAGAGCGTGACCGGATTATTTATGTCCATAAAGGAGCTTCTGGCGATTTACGTCCCACTGATTATCGAAAATACCAGCTTCGGGCTAAATGGTGGTATATTGCCAGTGTCATGGGAAATTCTCTCAATACGGTTAAAACTTTACTTGCTCACTCCAAGGGAAGATCAGTTCTCTTCAATCCCTCTTTATATTTAGCTGAAAAAGGGAAAAAAGATCTCCAATCAATACTTGATGCTACAACAATTCTGGTTCTCAATAAAGAAGAAGCCCAGGCTTTATTAGGCAGTCTTTCAGGTTCTCCACAAGTGTTGCTCCGGGGTTTACATCAGCTGGGGCCGGAGATAGCCATCATCACTGATGGGCCGAGAAGGTTATATGCTCTTCATGAGCAACAGGTGTATACTCTCCTTCCTCCCAAGGTTAAGGTTGTTCATACTGCTGGCGCCGGGGATGCTTTTACCGCTGGCTTCCTGGCGGGATACATCCGGAAGTACGCCTTTGAAGATGCTCTTCGTCTTGGCCAGGTCAACGCTTCTTCGGTCATTCAGCATCTGGGGGCAAAGAGCGGGCTCTTGACAGAACATCAGGCTCACCAAGCCATGAAAAAATATAAGATACTGGTACATCAGAGGAAGATCCATGGATAAGATTGAAATAGTTTTACGAGTGTCGCAAGGAGTATCCCTCCTGATGTTTTTGGGGTTAGTGTCTTTCTTATTCCTCCGGGGCTCTCCTGCCAATTATCTTATCGCCAAAGGAATGGTCTCAGCCGCTTTTCTTCTTGGAATTCTCATCAGCTGGAAAAACCAGCCTATGGGTGGGGGCATTTTACTCATCTTGGGCTCCATTGGGTTGGTGGTCATTATGGGAAATCAACTTCCGGCATCCTATTTTTTAGTGTCACTGCCTTATTTTGCTGCCGGGGCACTCTTTATCGGGAATTATCTGTATCAAGAGAGAATGGAGGAAAAGGAGGAGATTGATCTGTAACTATGTTTTCATCTACCCAGAAGTTATTGGAAAAAGCGCATAAGCAGAAATATGCCGTAGGCCATTTTAATATTAATAATATGGAAATACTCCAGGGGATCGTGCAGGCAGCAGAAAATCTAAAGTCGCCGGTTATTTTGGCAACTTCAGAAGGCGGCATCAACTATGCCGGGATAAATTTTCTGTATGAGCTGGCGCTGACAGCATCGGAGCTAAGTTCGGTTCCGATAGCCTTACATTTGGATCATGGCCAGGATAGGGGTATTATCAAAAAAGCTATACGGTTGGGATATTCTTCCGTGATGATCGATGCATCTAAAGATGATTTTGAAACTAATGTCAGAAAAACTAAGCAAGTGGTTCAATGGGCTCATGCCAAAGGTGTTGCAGTTGAAGCAGAACTGGGAACAATCGGCGGCGCGGAGGACTTAGCATCTTCCAGAAAAATTATCTATGCTAACGCTGATGAGGTTCAAGAATTCGTGCAGCGAACGGGCTGTGACTTTTTAGCCATCGGCATTGGCACCAGCCATGGGGCATATAAATTTGCAGGGAAACCTCATTTACAATTTGATATATTGAAACAAATACGGCAAAGAACAAAAGTACCCTTAGTTCTGCATGGCGCTTCAGGAGTTCCTTTATCTTTAGTGCAAGAAGCTCAAAAATATGGAGCACACCTGAAAGGGGTAGAAGGAGTTCCGGATGCACAAATAAGGAAAGCAATTTCTCTGGGAATTTGCAAAATCAATACCGATACTGATTTGCGGTTAGCCTTTGATGTGGGGATTCGAAAATTTTTGAAAGGACATCCAGAGGACATCGATCCGCGGCATATCTTGGCGCCGGCTCGGGAAATGATTCAAAAAGTAGTTGAACAGCGGTTGAAATTATTTGGGAGTGCGGGGAAAGCTTAAAAATAATAAACATAATTAAAATATAAGGTGATGAAAGATGAAAAAAACTACGAAAGATATTATTGCCTGGATTTTTCTTATCATTGGGGGGTTAATTGGATTGCTATTAATATTAAGTATCTTTAAGGTGATCTAAGTGGAGAAATTTTTCTATAAACTAATCTCCGTTGAACTATTGTTGTTTGCCATCCTTTGGGCCATTTTCACTATCTTTGTTTCGTGGGGAACAGTGTGTTTTGATATGTTCTATGCTTACGTTACCATTATTGCATTCATGGTGCAGTTGACCTGGGATCACTTTGTAAAGCCTGAGGTTACAAAATGAAATCTATCTACCTCGGTGCGGATCACGCTGGCTTTGCACTGAAGGAAAAAATCAAAAATTATCTTGATAAAAAGGGAATTGCCTACCAGGACCTTGGGAATCTCGTTCTGGACGTGACTGACGACTATCCTGACTTTGCGCAGAACGTAGCTCGTCAAGTTGTTAAGACCAAGAGTTTAGGGATCTTAGTCTGCGGCTCAGCCCAAGGGATGTGTATTGCTGCTAATAAAATCAAGGGTATCCGGGCTGTTGTTCCTTTTTCCCTGAAAGAAGCTCGTTTATCAAGAGAGCATACTAATGCTAATATACTCTGTTTATCAGGATGGTATTTTCATTTCCATAAAGCTACTAAGATGCTGGATATTTTTTTGCATACTTCTTTTTCAACTGAATCTCGGCATTTGCGCCGGGTTAATAAAATCAGCAAAATGGAACAATTACGATGAAGCAACATATTTTTCCTTCCATCATGGCTAAGAACCAGCAGGAATTAGATGGATTGCTGAAAAAATTAAAGGGTGTTGCCAAAATTCTTCATTTGGATATTGTTGATGGGAAGTTTGCGCCCAACCATTCCTTGGATTTTGCCTATCATCTCTCTCCCAACTTTCGCTACCAAGCACACCTCATGATTAAAAATCCAGAACTGTGGATTTATAAAAATCGTAGGCATATTGATATATTCATCCCTCAATTTGAAGCAATCGAGTCTCCTTCCACCTACATCACTTGGATGAAAGAACTTCATAAGCCAGTGGCATTTGCCATCAAGCCCGAAACTAAAGTCAAAATACTCCAGCCCTATCTTAGTGCCATTGATACAATTTTGGTTTTAACCGTCCATCCCGGTTTTTATGGCAGCAAATATCTCCCAGCAGAGCTCACAAAAATTTCGCAAATTAAAAAAATAAATCCTCATATAAAAGCCATTGTTGATGGAGGGATGAACCCCAAAACCATTCCTCAAGCCACAAAAGCCGGTGCTGATTTCTTCGTCTCTGGTTCATATATCACTACTTCAACCCATCCTCAAAAAGCGATGAAAGAATTAGAACAAGCACTTCAATGAGGCTGATGACAAGAAACGGAACATTTAAAATCTACCTTTGATTAATCAATACTATGATCAATGATAAGCACTTTATGGATATAGCTAATTTGGA
>Ga0209211_10005508_pt1 | contig 18873 bp, 13 predicted proteins | sample RifGroA2_FD_183992 | JGI IMG/M metagenome (GOLD analysis project Ga0209211, IMG submission 183992) | Groundwater microbial communities from Rifle, Colorado, USA - Groundwater A2 (SPAdes) (version 2) | ecosystem: Environmental > Aquatic > Deep subsurface > Groundwater | place: Rifle, Colorado...
CGACGGCACCCAAGGGGGTGCCGTCCTTGAAGGCGCAGTCCGTTTTCCTTTCGCCGGAAAGGATGGCGGCATCCAGCAGCCGACCGGGCAGGGGTCCCGCTCCGTCGTCGCCGGCGAGACTTCCGGACGGTCCGTGCGCCTCATCCCCGTCGCGGACACCGTCGCGGCGGACATCGTCCTCTCCCCCCACTTCGCGGGGAACCTGAAGCGGGTCGAAGAACTGCTTCCCGCGGAAGTCCGAGAGTCCCCCCGGAACATCTCCCTCCGCCAGGAGCTCGAAGCCGGGCTCCGGCTGCTGAAGGATGCCCGCGCGCGCATCCGCGCCGAGGTGAAGGCGGAGAATCCCGGGCTGGCCGAGTACCGCGTGACCGCCCTCGCGCAAGAACGCCTGGGCCGGGACCTCGCGGCCCAGAAGGCCGCGCGCACGGTCCAGGACGCGGGCGGCGCCCTGCTCGCGCGCTACGCGGCCGCGCTCCCGCCCGGGGAGAAGCTCGACTTCGGCTCGGCGGACGGGTTCTCCGCCAGTCTGGATTGGAGCGCGCGGCTGCGCCGCATCGGCGCGGGGCAGGCCTTCCCGTTCCGCTTCGGCCCCGCCGCGCGCAAGGCCGCCGCGGCCATACGGGAGGCCGTGCTGGCCGAGGCGCCGCAGCTGTCCAAGACGGAGTTCGCCGGCGTGGCCCGGGTAATCGGCGTCCTGGTCATGAAAGACGGCACGGTCTACTTCGCCTTCTCCGGACTGCCCGACACTTTGCGGGTCGTGCTCGGCGGGAAGGAGGCGGCCATCCTGGCGCGGCTGAATCCCGGCGGCAGGGGCGTCTACCGCCTGGTCCCGCTGGAAACCGGTCCGCCCGAGGGCCTGGAGACCCTCCCGGACCCCGCCCACGCCTCGGCGGACAACAAGTACTGCGCCGAGAAGAAGTTGCTCTCGGTCCTGCGCGAGGATCCCACCCGCATCGCGCAGACGGCGGAGTGGGCCATGCTCTGGCGCGGCGACCCCAAGCAGAACGGCTTCGGCAGCCGCCACTTCCCCGACTACATGGCCCCCTGCCCGCACTGCGTGCACAACGCCCGGGTCATGCTGGGCGCGCGGCGATCAGGAGTCCGCGAACGTTGATCTCCAGCCGGAGGGACTGTGCCCGGGCACAGTCCGCCATCCGGGATGACGCGACCGCCGCGGTCGCCGCAGCATTGACAAAGCGGACTCCCGGTTCGTAGGATGGACCCATGCCCACCCTGATCCCGCGGCCCGTCGGATTCCTGCTCCTCGCCGCCGCCGTCGCCGGGGCGCTGCCCGCCGCGGCCCAGACGCCGGAGACTCAATACGACGCGGGCTCGGCCCAGACGGAGCGCCACGACAAGAACTCGACCGTGACCCCCGGAGGGAAGTCGATCCAGGGCGCCGGCATCGGGATGGACCAGGCGCCCAAGGCTCCCCCCGCCAACGCGAAGCCGCCCGGAAAGACCAGTTCCGGCGGAGCCAAGAATCCCGCCGAGCTCGCCCGGGCCTGCTACGAGCAGCTCTCCAGCGCGGCGATGAAGGGCCAGAACAGCAAATCGGATTTCAAGCCCCGGGGACGCCTCATCTGCTGGATCGCCTACCCGGAGGGGAACGCCAAGAACGTATACCAGTACGAGGACGGCAGTTTCCTCTCAGGCGCCTGGTACACGCAGTCCAAGGTGGCGTTCCGCGGGGCCGCGCAGATGTTCGCGGACAAGTTCAACGACCAGAAGATCCTCAAGCAGAAGGTGACCGGCTACTACTCCGCCCCGACGAAATGGATGTCGGACGGGTACGGCGCCTACATGGACAACCTCGCCCCGGCCAAGATCCCCGACGAGGTGCACTGGAAGATCAAGATCTCCGGCGGCTACACCATGGAGTTCGACCACGGCAACTCGCGCGACTGCATCTTCTCGGGCAACGGGATCTATACCCTCAGCGGCAACGGACACACCTTGAACATCCCGGCGAATCAGAACTCCGCCAAGCCGTACAAAGGCATGTGCACCTGCATCCGCTGCGACTGCGCCCGAGCCGAAGCCCCCCTCTGACCGCAAGCCGGTCGGGACGAGGACCCCGAGGAGCGGCAGAAGCCGCCACTGTGCCCGGGCACAGTTCACCATGACGCCCGCGTCTTTGCTATCATTGTCGCACGCTCTTTGTATGAAAGCCCTGTTTCGCGAAGGTCCCGCGCTCCTCGGCCTCCTGGACGCTCCCATGCCCGGACTGGATGAAGGGGAGGTCCTCCTCAAGGTCGAGGCCTCCGGCCTCTTCCCCTGGGACCTCCGGGCGCTCCCCGAGGGCGTCCGCGCCTCCGCCCTCGTCGGCCGCGGGGTGGCCGGCACCGTCGCAAAGGCCGCCCCCGGCGTCGCAGACTTCAAGAAGGGCGACCGCGTCTTCGTCCCCCTGCACGCCCCGTGTCTGGAATGCCATCACTGCCGGCGGCAGTCCTGGTCGACCTGCGTGGACGCCTGGAAGGAACATCTGGAGCCGGCCGGGCTCGCCCCTTCCATGCGCGTGCCCGCCCGGCATGTCCGGACCGCGATGCTCTCCCTGCCCAAGAAGATCGCGTTCGCCGAGGCGACCCTCCTGGAACCCCTGGCCGGCTGCGTGAACGCCTTCCGCAAGGCGGGGACGCGGGAAGGCGACTGCGCCGTGGTGGCGGGGCTGGGGATACTCGGTCTGCTGGCGGCCCGCGAGCTGACCCGCATGGGCGTCGTCGTGGTAGGGGTCGACCCAGAGCCGGGCTTCGTGCGCCAGGCCCAGAAGCTCGGCCTCGAGCACGCCTACACCGGGCGGGACGGGCGGCTCCAGGACCTGGTGTTCGGCATCACCGGCGGCCGCGGGGCGGACCTCCTCTTCGCCGCGGCCGGAGACGCTCCCGGGCTCGCCTTGAAGCTGGCCTGGGTGCGCGACGGCGGGTCCGTCTGCCTCGCCGACTTCCCCCCCGCCAAACCTGAGCCATCTTTCGGGCTCGGCGAGCTGTCCCGCCGGAGCATCGCCGTCTTCGGCGGGCTCTGCGCCGGTCCCGAGGACCTGAGCGAAGCCCGCCGCCGCGTCGCCTCCGGAGAGACCCGCCTGGGCCCCTTCGTGAAGCACGACTTCCCCATCGGCGCCTACGCCGAGGCGGTCCGCCGCCTGCTGGGGCGGGAGATCGCCAACGCGGTCCTCATGCCTCAGAAGCCCGCATGAGCGCGCGCCGCCCCGATCCCGACGAGGTCTTCATGCGGCGCACCCTGACCCTGGCCCGGCGCGGCCTGGGCCGCGTGAGCCCCAATCCCATGGTGGGCTGCGTCCTGGTCAAGGACGGCCGGATCGTGGCCGAAGGCTGGCACCGCCGCTTCGGCGGCCCGCACGCGGAATGCGACGCGCTCTCCCGGGCCGGCGCGCGCGCGCGCGGCGCGACCGTCTTCGTCAACCTCGAGCCCTGCTGCCATCACGGCAAGACCCCGCCCTGCACCGACGCCCTGATCGCCGCCGGAGTCCGGCGCGTGGTGACGGCCATGCGGGACCCCGACCCCCGCGTGGCCGGCAAGGGCCTGGCCGCTCTCCGTCGGGCGGGCATCCGCGTCTCGCTCGGCCCGATGGCGGAGGAGGCCCGAGGGCTCAACCGCGCCTTCGTCACCTGGCAGACCCGCGGCCGCCCCTACGTCGTCCTGAAGGCGGCGGCCAGCCTCGACGGCCGGATCGAGACTTCCCGCCGGCAGTCCAAGTGGATATCCTCGCCCGAGACCCGACGGGAGTTCCGCGTCATGCGCTCGCGGTGGGACGGCATCCTCGCCGGCATCGGGACGGTCCTGGCCGACGACCCCCGGCTGACCGCGGCCCGGGGCGGCCGCAACCCCGTGCGCATCATCCTCGACTCGCGCCTGCGCATCCCGCGGCGCGCCAAGCTCCTGCGGATGCCGGGGCGCGTCCTCCTGGTGACGGCCGCCCGCGCGGACCGCGGGCTGTCCGCACCCCCGAAAGTGCGGGTCCTCCGCGTGCCCCGCGGGAAGGGCGGTCTCTCGCTGCCCGCCGCCCTGCGCGCCCTGGCGGCGGCAGGGATCTCCTCGCTGCTGGTCGAAGGGGGCAGCGCCGTGCACACCTCTTTCCTGGAAGCCGGGCTGGTGGACGAGGTGCTCCTCATCCTCTCCCCCCGCCTCGTCGGCGGAGCCGCCGCCCGCTCGTTCTACGAAGGGAGGGGGGCGCCGTTCCTGAAGGCCGCGCCCCTGCTCGCGAGGATCGCGGTCCGGCGACTCGGCCCGGACATCGTGATATCCGGCATGGTGGAGACTCGCTAGTGTGGTGTCTCCAACGCTTCTTTACATTTGAAAAGCCGTCATACCGGCGCCAGCCGGCAGCCAGCGTGTGGAACGGATTCGAAAATCCTGTTCTGGTTCCTGGACCCCGGCTTTCGCCGGGGTGACGAATGTAATTGGACTTATGACTCACTACACTGGGAGGCATCCATGTTCAACGGCATCATCCTGAAGAACGGCGTGGTGGCGTCCAACACCGGCGCCCTGCTGCGCATGCGCATGCGCCTGGGCAAGCTTCCCGGCGGCGCCAGCGTCGCCGTCAACGGGGTCTGCCTGACCGTCACCCGCCAGAAGGGCGGGGTCTACGACTTCGACGTGAGCCCCGAGACCCTGCGGCTGACCAACCTGGGCGAACTCCGCCCCGGAGACCGGGTGAACATCGAGGTCTCCATGAAGGCCTCCGACCTCATCGGCGGGCACTGGGTGAGCGGCCACGTGGACGCCTGCGCCCCGGTGCTGCTCCGGGAGTCCCTCGGCGAGGACTTCGTGCGGATGCGCATCCGCCTGCCCCGGGCCCTGCGCCCGATGGTCGCCTACAAGGGCTCCATCTCCGTGGACGGGGTCAGCCTGACGGTCACGGGCGTGGGCCCGGACTGGTTCGAGACGGTGCTCATCCCCGAGACCCTGTCGCGCACGACCCTGGGCCCGGCCAAGCCGGGGACCCGGTTCAACCTCGAGGTGGACGTGATGGCGCGCTACATCCACAACATCCTCGCAGCCCGGCGCGGGGCGTCCCGCGGCGGCCGCCGGATGTCGCTGAAGGATTTCAAGAAGCTGCAATGGAGCTGGACCGCCCAGCCCGCGAACGCCAAGGGCTCATGAGCGCCGCAATCCGATTCGACTCCATCCCCGACGCCCTCGCGGACATCCGCCGGAGCCGCATGGTCATCGTCGTCGACGACCCGGGGCGCGAGAACGAGGGCGACCTGGTCATGGCGGCCCAGAGGACCACCCCCGCGGCGATCAACTTCATGGCGCGGCACGGCTGCGGGCTCATCTGCGTGCCGATGTCGGGCCGCGACCTCGACCGGCTGCGCATCGAACCGATGGTCCCCGCAGGCGAGGAGGGGCCGGGCCGGGACACCGCCTTCTCCGTCAGCGTGGACGCGCGGCGCGGGACCACGACGGGGATCTCCGCCGCGGACCGGGCGAGGACGGTGCGCCGGCTCATCTCCCCCCGCTCCCGGGCCGAGGATTTCCTCCGCCCCGGGCACATCTTCCCCCTCCGGGCCCGGGAAGGCGGGGTGCTGGTCCGGGCCGGCCACACCGAAGCCGCGGTCGACCTCGCCCGGCTGGCGGGGCTCGAGCCCGCGGGGACCATCTGCGAGATCCTCAACCCCGACGGGACCATGGCCCGCCTGCCCCAGCTGGCGCGCTTCGCCAAGCGGCACGGGCTCAGGCTCATCACCATCAAGAGCCTCATCGAGCACCGCCGCGCCAACGAGAAACTGGTGCGCAGCCTCGGCTCCTGCCGTATCCCGACCCGCCACGGCGAGTTCGACCTTACGGTCTACGAGGAGTCTCTGAGCGGCCGCCAGCATCTCGCCCTCTCCATGGGCACGCTGCGGGACGTCCGCGGCGTGCTCGTGCGCGTCCACTCCTCCTGCCTGACCGGGGACACCCTGTTCTCCCTGCGCTGCGACTGCGGCCCCCAGCTCGAAGCCGGCATGCGGGCCATCGCCAAGGAGAAGCGCGGCGTCCTGCTCTACCTTTCGCAGGAAGGCCGCGGCATCGGCCTGGCGCAGAAGGTCCGCGCCTACGCCCTGCAGGACGGGGGTCTGGACACCGTCGAGGCGAACGAGGCCCTGGGCTTCAAGGCTGACCTCCGCGAGTACGGCATCGGCGCCCAGATCCTGGCCGACCTGGGTCTCGGCGAGATCCGCCTCCTGACCAACAACCCGCGCAAGATCGTCGGGATCGGCGGGTTCGGCCTCAGGGTGGTCGGGCGCGTGCCCCTGCAGATCCGCCCCAACGCGCACAACGCCCGCTACTTCGACACCAAGCGCCTCAAGCTGGGTCACCTCCTGGACCACGCCCATCCGGCCCAGGAGCCCCGCCCCCACTTCAGCCTGACCGAACATCTCGACGGGAAGAGGAAAAAGTGAGGAACCCCAGATTCGGCATCGTCGCCTCCCGGTTCAACGAGGAGATCACCGACCGCCTCCTGGCCAACTGCCTGAAGACCCTGCGCGCACGCGGCGTGGGGAAGGCCGCGGTCCGCGTGCTGCGGGTCCCGGGCGCGTACGAGATCCCCTGGGCGGCCCAGGAGCTGGCGCGCTCCCGCCGCTTCGACGCGGTCATCTGCCTGGGAGCCATCCTCAAGGGCGGGACCCCGCAGAACGACTACATCTCCGACGCCGTGATCCACGCCGTCCAGCGCATCGCCCTGGAGACCCGGACCCCCTGCATCCTGGGGATCATCGTCCCCAACACCTGGAAGCAGGCGGTGGAGCGCACCCGGGGCGGGATGGACCGGGGCCGGGAGTCGGCCCTCGCCGCGCTGGAGATGGCCGGTCTCAAGGGGAGCCTCTAGAATGGGACGCCGGAGACAGGCCCGCGAGTTCGCACTCCAAGCGCTCTACCTCATGGACACGGCCCGCATGGATTCCAACTCGGCTATCCTCATCGTCAGCGCGGACTCCGGCCTCGACGCCAAGTCCGAGGAGTTCGCGCGCGGGCTCATCCAGGGCGCCGAGAGCCGTCTGGCCGACCTGGACGCGCGCATCCAGGAGACGGCGCAGAACTGGGCTCTCGACCGCATGGCCGCCGTGGACCGCAACATCCTCCGCCTCGCCTCCTATGAGCTCCTGAACTGCCCCGAGACCCCCGCCAGCGTGGTCATCGACGAGGCCCTGGAGATCGCCAAGCTCTATTCGGCCCAGGATTCCAGCAAGTTCATCAACGGCATCCTCGACAAGATCCAGGCCTTCCGTCCCCCTCCCCATGCCGAAGAGGCTGGATAAGGCCGCCGCAGTCCTGTTCGCGGCCTGGGCCGCGTTCATCCTCTGGAAAGCCTACTCCGGCTCCGGCCCCATCCTGCGGCAAGGACTCGAATTCTTGGCCCTGCGCCCCTGGGTCGGCGCCCCGCGGGCTGCGCCGATCCTGGAGGTCATCGGCGCCCACGCGCTGGCGATCGGAGCGCTTTCGACCATCGCTCTGGCGGCATTCGGTTGGGGCTCGCTCCTGCTGAGCAAGACCTGCAAATTCCCCATAGGCAGGCTGGAGCGGTTCCTGCTCGCGCAAGGACTGGGGCTGGGCGCGCTCGCTCTCGTGGAGCTGGCCATCCTGGCCGCCGGAATCCGCCCCATCCTGGCCACCCTGGGCCCCCTCGGCGTCGGCCTCGCCCTGGCTGCTAGACAGATGCTGCGCCGGACCGGGGAGCCTCTCCCCCGCCGCAACTCTGGGAAGCCGCCCTCACTGCCTACCCTCGACTCCCTGGAATGGGCGCTGCTGCTGCTGACCGCCTACGCCGCGCTCCTGCACCTGGTCGGCGCCCTGGCTCCGGAGACCTTCCACGATTCCTTGGTCTATCACCTGGGAGCCCCCCAGCTCTACCTGATCCGGGGCGGCTTGGTCCCGCTGGAAGGGATCCTGCACTCCAATTTCCCCCAGAACATGGAGATGCTGTACGCCATAGCCCTGATCCTGCGCGGAGAGCCTCCCGCCAAGCTCCTCCATCTCTGGATGATGCTGCTGACCTTGCTGGCGCTCTATGGGCTCGGCCGCACCGCGTCCTCGCGACGCACGGGCCTGCTCGCGGCCGCGCTCTTCGCCGCGATCCCGGTGGCCGCCCTCGCGGCCTGGCAGACCGGCGTCGAGCTCGGAGCCGCCTTCTGGCAATTCATGGGCGTATGGACCTTGATCCGCGCGGTCTTCGCGCTCCCCGTCCCCGGCGGCAAGGCCGTTTCGGGCGCTCCGTCCCGCGGCAAACCCCCGGCCGGGGCTTCGGCCCCGGGGAACGCGGTCTCCTGGATGATCCTGTCCGGGGTGTTCCACGGGCTGGCCATGGGGACGAAGTACACGGTGATATGGTCCGCCGCCGCCTCGGGCGCCGCGCTGGGCGTCTGGCTGCTGCGCCGCCGGGACCTCTCCTCGCGCCTGCGCTGGTCGCTGGGCGCCGTCTGGGCGGGCGCGGCCGCGCTGCTCTTGGCGCCGTGGCTGTTCAAGAACCTGTCGTTCACCGGGAATCCCGTCTACCCCTTCCTCGAGCCCTGGTCCCATGGCGGCGCCTCGGGCGTGGACCTGGAAGGCTTCAAGGCCTCGGCGCGGGGACACTACTGGTACGGCGGCCTTCTGGACTGGCGGACCTGGGTGCTGACGCCCTGGCGGCTCTTCATAGAGGGCAGGAGTTCGTTCTCCTTCATCGGCCCGGTGTTCCTGGCGTTCCTGCCCCTGACCCTCTTCGCCGCGGAGTCCCCTTTCCCCTTCGGCTGGGTGCTGGCCGTGTTCGGGGCCTCCTACCTGGGCTGGAGCGCGCAGAGCTCCATGATCCGCCTGCTCATCCCGGCGCTGCCCTTGTTCTGCCTGTACACGGCCCAGTCCCTCGACCGCCTGGGCAAACGCTGGGGCGGCTGGCTGCCGTGGACCGCGGTGCTGGTCGTCCTATGGAACGTGTCCTGGAACGCCGCCATGCTCAACGAGAAAGAAGTCCCGTCCGTGGTGTTCGGATACGAGACCCAGCCGGCCTACCTCTCCCGCCCTCACCACGGCTACCCAGTCCCTTTCAGCCAACTGGCCTGGTACGCGGCGCGTCTGCCCGAGTCCTCCCGGATCCTGGTGCTGGGCGACGAACGCCGCTACCCCATACCCCGGGACACCCTGACCTTCACGAGCTTCGACCGGAATTTCTTCCTGGAAGCTCTCGCCGCGGCCGGGTCGACCGAGGGACTGCGCGAGGCCCTGGCGCGCAAAGGGGTGACCCACATCCTTTTCACCGCGCCCGAGGCCGAACGGCTCCTGGGCGCGAAGCTGGGAGCCCTGCCCGCGGACCGGATCGAGCTGCTGGCGGCTTTCTGGCGGGACCGCCTCGAGGAGCTCGAGCGCGACCGCCACGGCGGGACCTTATACCGGCTCCGGGACGCGGGGGAGCGGACTGCGGTGCCGCCGGGCGTCCGACCGTCCCCTCCGCCCATCGTCGAGCTCGCTCTCCGACGCCGCTGAATGCGGCGGCCCATTCGCCGCACTAGAGCGGACTCAGGTTGAAGGCCGTGCGAAAGAGGTCATCCGTCTCGTGCGGCCGGCCCGCCTCCTCCTCTGACAGCAGACGGTACACCAGCACCCGGTAGTCGTTGAGGTCCGTTCCCTCGGCGAAGACCCTCTCGGTGTAGCGTCGCCAGAAACCGTCGTAGTTGACCTTCCCTTGCGGCGAGATGTACATGCTGGGCCTGACCCGCGCCAACTCCCCGCGATTGACCAGAAAATGCGTCACCTGCGCCCGGCGCAGGCGTTGGACCAGGTCCTCGGGGCTGGCACTCGAGTTGAACACGTCCTCGAAGTCCTGGGCCGCGAAGAGCGAGCTCGCGAGGTAGCGCCGTTCGAGATAGACACCCCGCGGGTCCCCCACCAGCATCACCTTGGCGTCGGCGGGTGCATGGCGGTTGATGAATTCGATGCCGGCGTAGGGTGGAGTAGGGTATCCCGTCTTCCCTCCCCGCAGGAACTCGGGCTCGGGGACCCGGCCCGAGACCACCCCCGCGAGATAGGCGCCGGAAGGGGAGACGGCGGTCACGAGGAGGTTCCCCCAACAGACCGCCGCCGCGGCCGCCAGGATCCAAGAGCGCGCCGCCGCGGAGCCCAGCGCGAAGACGGCGGCCGCGATGAGGAGGCTGAGAGGGGCCAGACACGGGACGAAGAAGCGCGGCATGCCGCTGATCAGGCTCAACGGGAGCCAGCATGCCGCCGTCGCGAGAGCCAGAAGGGGATAGGCCGGCACGGCCGGAGCGCCCAGGAACGCCAGCGGGACTAGACAGAGGAACAGCGGTCCCATGAGTTCCGCCTCGAAGAAGTGCGCGCGGGTCGAGAAATCCCAGGGATGGCGCAGGTAGTCCCGGAGGCCATCCCAGGTCGTCACCGTCCTCCTGAGGTCCCGGGCGTTGGCGTCGCTGTTGAGGGCCCGCCAATCCGCCTCGGCCGCCGACAGATGCTTGCGGCGCAGATCCAGCCAGCCGGCCCGCGACGCGGGCGACGAGGTGAAGGTCTCATGCAGGTAGGGATAGACCGGGTTCCCGTAGAAGGCCGCGTTCTTGGCCAGCCAGGGAGACAACGCCGCCGCCGCCGCCAGGACCGCCAGCGCCAGCTCCGGCAGCCTCGCGCGGGCGGCGGGGGCGCGCCGGGCATGGAAGAGGACGGCCGCCGCCGCGGCGAACGGCAGGCCCCAGGCCGGGTACTTGGTCGCCATCGCCGTTCCCGCCAACAGCCCCGCGACGATCCACCAACGCCTCCGTTCCGGAGTCCCCGCGGGCTCCTCCAGGGCGGCGAGCAGAGCGCCGAACGCCGCGGTCAGGAAGAATCCCCAGGCCAGGCCGACCGAGGTCCGATGCGACTCATAGAGGACGAGCGGCGTCAGCAGATAGAAACCCGCCGCCCAGAGACCGGCCCCGCCCAGACCCCAGCGCACCGCGATCCCGGCCAGGAGCAGCCCGGTCGCGGGACCCCATGCGGCGTTGACCCAACGCGCCGCCGCCGGGCCTCCGACGGCCATGGCTTGCGCGTACAGCATCTGAGGTATGGCCGGGATCCCCGAGTAGATGTTGCTCGGCGTGGGGACGATGCGATGCTCGATCAGGTAGAGGTTGGGCAGGTTCAGGTGGTAGACCAGGGCGTCGTAGAAGGTCTCGGGGGCCAGCAGGAAGGGCAGTTCGTAGAGGACGGCGCCCGCGAGGGCGGCGACCAGCGCGGCGCTCGCGACGGGATGGACGCGCGGCCAAGGGGCCAGCCACGAGGGGTCTCCCCGCCAACGGCGCAGCCAGTCGCGCAGGGCGACGGCGCCGTAGAGGCCAGCGGCGCCGGTCAGACCGGCGAGCGGTACGGGATGGAGGATCCCAGCCAGGCCGCAGAGCAGGAGCGCCGCGCCGCAGAGCGCCTGGCCGACCGCCAGGGTCAGTCCGGCCGCCTCCCAGGGGTTCTTGAACGCGAGGCCCCGAGAGCCGAGCGCGGCCCGTCCGACGCCGAAACAGGACAGCAGGGCGACCGACGCCGCTCCGAACCGCCCGATGTGGCGCGCGGCTACGGCCAAGTCACCCGGCGACGGCATGCAGGTCAGGGCCCGCAGGGACTCGCCCGTGAACGGCCAGCCCAGAGCCGCATAGGAGGCCTTCAGGACGATGCCGGCCCAGACCGCCAGCGCGGCGACGACGAGTCCGGAAGCGAGGCGGGGACGGGCGGGGGCCGCCGAGCCGCCCGCGCCTTTGCGGCGGCTCACGCGGGGACCCGCCTGATCGTGAGTTCCCCCCCTTGGGATCGCCCCATGGGCTATGATATATCATGAATCGGCGGGAAAGCCGGGGGACGTTGCCCGCGAAGTCTGGCTCGGTGGTACATTGGCTCCTCTGCGCTTCATTCCTGGCGCCGTACCTATGGTTCACGCTCCCGCATCTTTCCCTCCCCGGACCCTTCTTCGATGAAACGTACACCGCTCTCCCCAGCTTCCTCTTCCTGGATGCTCTGGGGATCGGCCTCGACCATGTCCGGGAGATCGGGCTCGATTGGCATGCCTATCATGGACCGACCGAAGCGCTCCTTCTGACTCCCCTGTTGGCGTTGTTCGGCGTGCGCATCGAGGTGCTGCGGGCGTTCGCGGTGCTGGGTGGCGCCGCTACCCTGCTTCTCACCTATCGTTTCTGCCGGGACTGCTTTCACGACACCCTCACCGCATGGGCCTGCTGTCTGCTCCTTTCCACTTACTTCGTCTTCTTCGTCTCCGCGACCCGCTTCGGCATGCTCACCGGTTCGGTCCTGCTGGTGTTCCAATCCGGCGCGCTGCTGTTCTTCCTGCGCTGGCGCCGCGGGGCCGGCCTGCCGTCGCTCTGCCTGGGGTGCCTCTGCTGCGGGGCGGCGCTGTCGAGCCGGAGCTGGTTCCTGTTCTCCCTGGCGGCTCTCGCCGCCGTCGGGACGGTCTACTTCGCCAAGCCGGTACTCCTTTCCGTGCGCCGGGCTCCGCGCCGGGCCATCCTGATCGGGATCCTCGGCTTACTGTCGTTTCTGGCGGGATGGTCGCCGTTCTTCCTCCGCCCCGCGCGCGTCGCTGAACTGCGCTCGGCGGCCGTCCAGCGGCTCCCGCGCACGCCCGACGGCGTCGATAATTCCGACTATCTGGGCAACCTGAAGCGGCGCTTGCGGCAGGTCTGCCGGCTTCCGAAAAAAGATCACCTGGTGGAGAAATGCTTCCAGACCCCGCCGGACCGGCGGCGCTCTCCCCCTTGGAGCCGCATCCTCTTATTGCTGGCGCATGGGTGGCTCCTGGGTTCCTGCCGGCTCGCAGGGGGGCGGGTCCCGGTCCGACTCCGGCTATTCCCCCTGACCTTCACGGCGTGCTTCCTGGCGGCGAGTCCCTTCGCGGCGACGGTGCTGCAAGACGACCATCTGCTCCCGGTCGTCCCCTTTCTCGCCATGACCCTGGCGCTCTCCCTGACGGACGCCGTCGATCGCCTCTTCAAGGTACTGCCGCTGGCGCGAAGGAACGTCATCGCCGGGGCCGTCGTGCTGCTCATCGGCGGCATGGCGCCCCCCGCTTTCCCCGCCCGCCTGCGTTCACCTCACGGTCTGGCGCCCCTTTGTTCTCCCGCGGCGTATGCCCTCAACGACTGGCTGCTGGCCGAGGGAGCGACGCATCCCTGTCTGATCGATAGAGGGTTGCAGTACAACCTCGAATTCCTTTCCGCGGGCCGGATCTTCCCGGTGAGGGCCTTCGCCCCCGAGTTCGTCGCGGACCCCGAGGGCTTCCCGAGGCTGGTGCGGGATGCCGCCATCCGCTACGTCCTTTACGATGAGGGAGACGCCGATACCCCGGCGCGCCGGGGTCTGCGGGAGGCGGCCGCGGCCGCGGGGAAGGAACTGCGTCTGCTGCGGGGATTCCCCGATCCCGACGGCAGTCCCGCCATCTCGGTCTACGAAGCGGCCCCCCTCCGCGCCCGCCCTGAGCCGCCGCCGGATTTTGTAGATTATCGGGGATGAAGGACGCCGCGCGCGCCGCCGAGAAGCTCCGCCGGGAGATCCGGGAGCACGACCGCCGCTACTACATAGAGAACCGGCCCTCGGTCTCGGACCAGGAATACGACGCGCTGCTCCGCAAGCTCCGCGGGTTGGAGGCGGCCCACCCGGAGCTCGGGGACCCCGACTCCCCCACCGTGCGCGTCGGCGGGACCGCCTCCACCGAGTTCGCCCCGGCCGCGCACGCCGTGCCCATGCTCTCGCTCGACAACTCCTACGACGCGGCGGACATCCGCGCCTGGGACGAGCGCGTGCATAAGGGACTCGGCCGCCCCCCCTCCGGCTACGTGGTCGAGGCCAAGATCGACGGGCTCTCCCTCTCCCTGGTGTACGAGCGCGGGCGGCTGGTCCTGGGAGCCACCCGCGGCGACGGCCGTACCGGCGAGGACGTGACCCTCAACGTCCGGACCATCCGCTCCATCCCGCTCCGCCTGCAGGGGGACGCGGTCCCGGCTCTCCTGGAGGTCCGGGGCGAGGTCTTCCTCGGGAAAGCGGACTTCAAGAGGATCAACGAACGGCTCCTGCGGGAAGGAGACGAACCCTTCGTGAACCCGCGCAACTGCGCCTCCGGCTCTTTGCGCCAGAAAGACCCCCGGGCCACGGCCGAGCGGGGCCTGCGCTTCTTCGCCCACTCCTTCGGGCGCATGGAGGGCGGGGCGCCCTTCGAGACGCAGTGGGGTTTCCTGGAGGCCTGCCGCGCCCTGGGCATCCCCTCCTCGGAACTGCGGCGACGCTGCGCGGACGCGGCGGAGCTCGCGGCCTTCTACGAGGAGATGCGCGGGCGTCAGGACACCCTCGATTACGAGATCGACGGCCTGGTCGCCAAGGTGGACCGCCTCGACGAACAGCGGCTCCTCGGGACGACCAACAAGAGCCCACGCTGGGGCATGGCCTTCAAGTTCCCCGGCAAGCAGGCCACCACCCTCCTGAAGAAGGTGGTCTTCTCGGTGGGACGCACCGGGACCATCACCCCGGTGGCCGAACTGGAACCCGTGTTCCTCTCGGGCGTGACCATCTCCTCGGCCAGCCTGCACAACTTCGACGAGATCGAGCGCCTGGGGGTCAAGGTCGGGGACCGGGTGGTCATCGAGCGCGCCGGGGAGGTCATCCCCAAGGTCGTGGCCGTGGTCCCGGAGGAGCGCTCCGGCAGGGAACGCCCGATCCGCGTCCCCAAGGAATGCCCCGTGTGCGCGGGCACGGTGCAGAAGGAGGAGGATTTCGTCGCTTACCGCTGCATCAACCCCTCCTGCCCGGCCCAGCTCAAGCGGCGGCTGCTCCATTTCGCCTCGCGCGACGGGCTCGACATCGAGGGCTTCGGCTCGGCCGTGGCGGACCAGCTAGTGGACCGGGGCCGCCTCAAGGACATCGCCGACATCTACACGCTGGGACTCCTGGACCTGCTCGCCCTCGAGCTCTTCGCCGAGAAGCGGGCCGCCAACCTCCTGGCCGCGATCGAGGACTCCAAGAAGCGTCCCCTGTCCCGCCTGCTCTTCGCCTTGGGCATACCGCAGGTCGGGGAGAAGACCGCGCGCGACCTGGCGTCCCATTTCGGCGCCCTGGAAACCCTGTGCGCCAGCGAGCTGGAGACGCTCGAGCTCATCCCCGAGGTGGGCCCAGTCGTCGCCGGTTCCGTCTGGGGCTTCCTCCGCCAGCCCCAGGCCGAGTCCCTGCTGGCCAAGCTCCGCGCGGCCGGGCTCACGCTCACCGAGCCGAAGACGGCGGTTCCCGCGGACGCCCGGCTGGCGGGCAAGACCTTCGTGTTCACCGGGGAGCTGGACGCCCTGCCGCGCGCCGAGGCCGAGGAGAAGGTCCGGCTCCTGGGCGGCCGCGCCTCCGGCTCGGTCTCCAAGAAGACCTCCTTCGTCGTGGTCGGCAAGGAGCCCGGCTCCAAGGCGGAGAAAGCCAAGAAGCTCGGCGTGCGCATCCTGGATGAGTCCGCGTTCCTGGAGCTGCTCCGATGAGCCCGCAGGACTGGGAAGCCCCGGGGTTCCCCAAGACCGCGCTGCTCAGCGTCGCGGACACGACCGGCATCGTCGACTTCGCCCGGGGACTCAGCGCCCTGGGCTACCGCATCCTGTCGGCCGGCGGCACCGCCAAGACCCTCCAGCAGGAGGGGATACTCTTCCAGGACGTCCAGGAGCTCACCGGTCAGAGAGACCTCTGCGCCGGGCGCGTGCGTCTGCTCCACCCCCGCATCCTCGCCGGCATCGCGGCGGACCGGCAGGACGGGGCGCACATGCGCGACCTGGACCGGGAAGGCATCCCGCCCATCGACCTCGTGGCCGTCAACCTCTACCCCCTCGCCGGCGTTCTGGAGTCGGGACAGATGACGCAGAAGGAGGCCATGGAGTTCGTGGACGCGGGGGGCTGCGCCCTGCTCCTGGCCGCGGCCCGCAACTTCCGCCATGTCATCACCCTCTGCGAGCCCAAGGATTATTCCTCGGTGCTTGCGACCCTGCGCCTGGGCCGCGGGCTCATCGTGGAACGGAGCCAGACCCTGGCGGCCAAGGCCTTCTACTGCGTCTCCTACTACGACGCGACCGTCGCCCAATATCTGTCGCATCTGCCGTCCTTGGAGCATCTCCCCGATGAGATGATCGTCAGCCTGAAGAAGGCCGCGGACCTGAGCTACGGCGAGAACCCCCACCAGAGAGCCGCCCTCTACAGCCTCAGCGGAGCGCGCCCCTGGGGGCTCAACGCCGCCAAGCTCCTGTGCGGCAAGCCCCTGTCCTACAACCATTATCTCAGCATGGACCGCGCCGTGGAGCTGGTCGGGGAGTTCTCCCTGCCCGCCTGCGCCATCGTGAAGTACGGCATCCCCGCCGGGGTCGCGGTCTCGGAGCGTATCGGGGAGGCGGCGCGCCAGGCCTACGACGCCGACCCGCCCGCCTGCGTCGGCGGCGTCGCCGCCTTCAACCGGGAGGTGGACCTCGATGCGGCCCGCGCGCTGGCCCCCGAGTACCTCGAATGCATCCTGGCCCCCGAGTTCTCATCGGACGCGATCGACGTCCTGAAGGCCAAGAAGGATGTCCGCCTGGTCCAACTCCCCTCCCTGCTCCTCTCGGCCCACGAAAGCGGGATCACCACCGTCTCCGGAGGGGTGCTCATCCAGGACCGCGACACGCCCCCCGCGGGAGCCGTTGCGCGCGTAGTGACGAAGACCCCGCCTTCCGAGGGGCTGCGCGCCGCGCTCGAATTCTCCTGGCGGGTCGCCAAGCACGCCGCGACCCACGCGGCGGTGGTGGGCCGCGGCACGACCACCATGGCCATCGCAGGAGGACAGCCCTGCCGGCTGGACGCGGTGCGGCTGGCCGTCGTCAAGAGCCAGGAGCGGCACCCCGTGGTGTCCCCGCTGCAGCCCATGGTCCTGGCCTCCGACGGCGCGCTCGGCCCCCAGGAGATCCGCGAGGCCGCCGAGGCCAACATCGCGGCCGTGATCCAGCCGGGCGGGTCCTCCGACGACCGCGAGTCCGTGGCGCTGGCCGACGAGTTCGGCCTGGCGATGATCTTCACCGGAGTGCGCCACTTCCGGCACTAAAACCATGGGCTGCGCGATCCTGCTGCTGCTGACGTCCGTTCTGGCCGGTCCCGCCGGCGCCGGCGAGGACAAGCCCTTCTACAAGATGGCGGAGCCGGAGATCGCGGCGGCCCTGCGTACGCTCCACGATCCCTCCCCCTTGGTGGGCAAGGTGAGCGAACGCTTCGTGGGCACGCCCTATCATCTGGGGCCGCTGGGCGAGGGCGAGAAGGGCGACTTCGACCGCGACCCGCTCATGCGCTTCGACGCGGTCGACTGCACCACCTTCGTCGAGGAAGTCCTGGCCCTGGCCCTGGAGCCGGAGCCCGAGCGGGCCAAGCAGACCCTGCAGAAGATACGCTACAAGGACGGCGTCGTGAGCTACGCCTCCCGCAACCACTTCCCCGAGGCGGACTGGATCCCCAACAACGAGGCGGCGGGCTACCTGGAGGACATCACCCGGGTGGTCGCGGGCGACGACGTCCGGGTCTCCTCCAAGGTCATCGACAAGGCCGCCTGGTACCTGCACAAGACCACCGCCGACCTCCAGGGCGTCGGCAAGCTCTCCGCCGAGGAGAAGGTTGAGCTGGTCGGCCGCCTGCGCCAGGAGACCAAGGGCCTCTCCCCGCAGGCCGTGGCCGTGCCCTATCTGCCCATCGAGTTCCTGCCGGACTACGCGGCGCGCATCCCCGCCGGCACGGTGGTCAGCTTCGTGCGCGAGAACTCCCCCGCCATCCCGGTGCTCATCTCCCATCAGGGGCTCGTCGTGGAGAAGAACGGGGTCAAGCTCCTGCGGCATGCCTCCGCGACCGACGGCAAGGTGTCGGACGTGCCGCTCCTCGAGTACGCGTACCGCTACTTCAACGCGAAGTGGCGCCTGCTGGGGCTCAACCTCCAGGCCCTGCGCCGTCCGTCGCGGTGAAGCCGATGCCCCCCTGGATCCAGCCCCCGCGGATCCGCCTGGGAGCCTCGACGACTTGCCAGCTGCATTGCCCCCTCTGCCCCACGACCCGGGGCGAGGTCCGTAAGGGGATCGGCACGGGATTCTTGAAGTTCGAGGATTTCCGCGGGTTGGTCGACGAGAACCCCTGGGTGCTGGACATCGAACTCTCCACCTGGGGAGAGCCGTTCCTGAACCCGGACCTGTCGGCGATCGTCGAGTACGCCCACCGCAAGGGCGTCAGCCTGAGCGCGGGCAACGGGTCGAACTTCAACGACGTGCCGCAGACGGTGCTGGAAGCCCTGGTGCGCTGCGAGTTCTGGAGCATCACCTGCGCCCTGGACGGAGCCTGCCAGAAGACCCACTCCCGGTACCGCGCGGGCGGCGATTTCGACCGGGTCATCGGGAACATCCGGAGACTCAATTCGCTCAAGGCCGCCCGGGGCACTCCCTTCCCCCTCCTCAAATGGCAATTCGTCGCCCTGGGAGACAACGAAGGCGAGATCCCCGCGGCGCGGGAACTGGCCCGCGAGCTCGGCATGGAGTTCTTCGTCAAACTCTCCTGGGAACCCGGCGCGGAAGGTCGGGCGGCGGCGCAGGCCGCGGGACCGGTTACCGTCTACGACACGGACCTCATACTCCGGAGGATCTGCACCCAGCTCTGGCGCCAGCCCCAGATCAACTTCGACGGCCGGCTCCTCGGCTGCTGCAGCAACTTCTGGGCGGACCTCGGGGACGCTTTCACTGAGGGCCTGGTCGAGAGCCTCAACGGGGAGCGGATAGGGTATGCGCGGCGGATGCTCATGGGACAGGCTCCGCCGCGGGCGGACATCCCCTGCGCCTCCTGCCCGACCTACCGGGAAGCCGCCGAGGGAAAGGCCCGCTGGATAACTCCCGGTAGGTCGGG
>Ga0209211_10005509_pt1 | contig 18863 bp, 18 predicted proteins | sample RifGroA2_FD_183992 | JGI IMG/M metagenome (GOLD analysis project Ga0209211, IMG submission 183992) | Groundwater microbial communities from Rifle, Colorado, USA - Groundwater A2 (SPAdes) (version 2) | ecosystem: Environmental > Aquatic > Deep subsurface > Groundwater | place: Rifle, Colorado...
CCCGCCGACGTGCGCGAGCTTCTGACCGGCATCCAGCACGACCTGTTCGACCTCGGCGGCGAACTCTCGGTGCCCGGCGCCAGCTTTCTCAAGCCCGGCCAGCCGGCGCGACTGGAAGCCGCCATCGACCGCTACAACGCCGATCTGGGACCGCTCAAGGAATTCATCCTGCCCGGTGGTAGCACCCGCGCCGCCGCGCTGGCGCACCTGGCGCGCACCGTCTGCCGTCGCGCCGAACGCGTCACGGTCGCACTGGCCGCCGGGGAGGCCGTATCGGACGCCGGACGGCAATACCTCAATCGCCTTTCGGATTTACTTTTCGTCCTCGGTCGCTGGCTGAACAAGGCCGCTGGCGGCGGCGACGTGTTGTGGCAGAAAGGCAGGAACGCCTGAGGGCTTGCGAATAAATCTACTGCGCCAGCCAGGGCTGAAGATTGAGTTCGGCAACAATGCCGGCGAAGATCGCCGCGCCGAACCAGTTGTTGTGGCGGAAGGCGGCAAAGCAGCCGTCGCGCCGGCGGTCGCGGATCAGGGTGTAGTGATAGCCCGCCAGCGCGGCAGCGGCGGCCAGGCCGGCGAAATACAGCGGGCCGTAGCGCAACTGCCAGCCGACCACCGCCAGGATAGCGAGCGTGGCGGCGTAGCACAGCATCACCGCCACCACGTCGAAACGACCGAAAGTAATCGCCGCCGTGCGGATGCCGATCTTGAGGTCGTCCTCGCGGTCGACCATGGCATATTCGGTGTCGTAGGCCAGCGCCCAGAAGATGTTGGCGACCAGTAGCGTCCAGCCCAGTGCGCCAACTTTGCCGGTCAATGCGGCGAATGCCATGGGAATGCCGAAACCGAAGGCGACACCCAGATAGGCCTGCGGCAGGGCGAAGAAGCGCTTGGTATATGGATAACTCGCGGCGAGAAACACGGCGATCAGGGCCAGCCACCAGACTTCCCGAAAAATTGGCAGTATCAGCAGGAAAGCGCAGAGAATGAGAATCGTGGCCAGCGTCAGCGCCTCGCCCGTGGATACCTTGCGCGCCGCCAGCGGTCTGTCCCTGGTGCGTTCGACATGCGGATCGAAATCGCGGTCGGCATAGTCGTTGATGACGCAACCGGCGGAACGCATCAGCAGCGTGCCAAGGGCGAAGATCCACACCAGCAGCCAGTGCGGTTGGCCGTTGCTGGCAATCCACAATCCCCATAGCGTGGGCCACAGCAGCAGCAATGTGCCGATCGGCTTGTCCAGCCGCATCAGCTTTTCGTAAAGGTCGAGGCGCTCCCTGATTCCGGCGAAAGTCATGCGTCGATTTTACCGGCAGTCGGCGCGGCGAGTAGCAGTGACTAACCGTACTACGCAATCCGGGACCGAAGAAGAACCCTCATGACGCGACGACAAGTCTGCGAGCGCCGATGGGGTGGCGCACGCCGCGCGTGAGCAGCGGGGCGAGCCAAGGAGGTAGAATCATTCCGGGATCATAGCAGCCGCTATGCCAAGCCATTCCCGGAATTTTCACCAAGAGAGGGGTTCATGGAGCCAATGATTGATCTGCCCGCGCCGGAAGTCTTGCGGCGACTCGCCCTGAGCGAAAGCGGCTTCGTCTTCGATCCCGTCACGGGAAACAGTTTCACGGTCAATGAGACGGGGCTTTTTCTGCTACGGCAGATCCAGCATGAAACCGATCCGTCCGCGCTGATGGATGCCATCACGGAGGCGTTCGACATCGCGCCGGCCACCGCCGAGCGCGACCTGGTCGAATTTTCCGGCAGCCTGCGCCAGCACCTGAAGCCATGAGGCCGCTGGTCGTCGCCGTCACCGGCATGAACGCCCGCGCGGACAATCCAGGTCCCGGCCTGGCGGTGGTCCGGTGTTTGCGGGAGAGCGGTCGCTCACTGCGCATTGTCGGCATGGGCTACGATGCCCTCGACCCCGGTCTTTATTCCGATTATTGCGATGTGGGTTACCTGCTACCCTACCCCAGTGCGGGGGAAGATGCGGTGCTGGCCCGTCTGGACGCCCTCCATGCCGAGGAAGGGCTGGATATCGTCATTCCCTGTCTGGACGCGGAACTGCCGATCTTCGTCGCGCTGGCTCCCCGACTGGCGTCGCTGGGCATCCGCACCCTGCTGCCCGACGAGGCGCAACTGACAGCCCGCGACAAGAGCCGGCTGACGGAACTGGCCGAGCAGGCCGGCGTGAGCGTGCCGGAAACCCGGCGGATTTCCGACACGGGCTTTTTCAATGATGCCGAAACGCAGGGATTTGCCTACCCCTTCTTCGTCAAAGGCCCCTATTACGATGCCCAACTCGTCCACGACGCCGCCGAGGGCGCGGTCGCCTTCCGCCGCCTGGTGGCTGCCTGGGGAACACCCATCCTTGTCCAGCGGTGCGTGATCGGGGAGGAAGTCAATCTTGCCGCTCTGGGCGACGGGGAAGGTGGGTTGATCGGGGCGGTGATGATGAAAAAGCGCGCGCTCACCGATAAGGGCAAGGCCTGGGCGGGGGTCACCATCCACGACGAGGGGCTGCTCGATCTGGCCAACACCCTGGCCAGGACGCTGGCCTGGCGGGGGCCGCTGGAAGTGGAGGCTCTGCGGGATCGCGAGGGGCGGCACCACCTCATCGAGATCAATCCACGATTCCCCGCCTGGATCTATCTTTCCGCTGCTGCGGGACGCAATTTACCCGCTCTGCTGCTGGCGCATCTGCTGGGAGAACCGATGGCGGAAACGCCGCCGCCGCCGACCGGCATGATGTTTATCCGCGCCGCCCATGAAATCATCGTGCCGCTGGCGGCCTTTGAGAGCGTGATGATGACGGGCAGGACCCCGGAGGCTTCCCATGACTGAGAAAAAACCCTGGCGCAAGCCCTCGATCACGATTCATCGCGTCGGGCTGTCCAACAAATTCGGCGCGACCCGCTTCCAGCACTTCATCGGCGACGTGGATGGCGTCTCCATCGCCGATCTGGTGGAGGCGCATGGCTCGCCCCTCTTCGTGCTCTCCGAGCAACGTCTGCGGGAAAACGTCCGCCGGGTGCGCCGCGCTTTTGCCGCCCGCTATCCCCAGGTGCGATTTGGCTGGTCCTACAAGACGAACTATCTGGACGCTGTTTGCGCCGTAATGCATCAGGAGGGTTCCTGGGCCGAGGTGGTCTCGGAATTCGAGTACCGCAAGGCCCGCCGCCTGGGGGTACCGGGCGACCGGATCATCTTCAACGGCCCCCACAAGACCCACGAGGCGCTGGAACGGGCCGTAGCCGAAGGCGCGACGATCAACATCGACCATCTGGATGAACTATATATGCTGGAATCCGTGGCTCGTGCGGCCAAACGCCGCGTACCGGTGGGACTGCGACTGAACTTCGACACCGGCTTCGCGGAGGTATGGAGCCGCTTCGGTTTCAACCTGGAATCGGGCCAGGCGATGGATGCAGCCCGCCGCATCGGCGCTTCCGCCCATCTGGAATTGATAGGGCTGCACGCGCACCTGGGCACCTTCATCCTTGATTCCCGCGCCTATACCGCCCAGGTTCGGATCATGGCGGGATTCATGGATCAGGTGGAAGCGGAAACCGGCTGCGAGATCCGCTTTCTCGACCTGGGTGGCGGCTTCGCTTCGCTCAACGCCTTGCAAGGCATCTACCTTCCGCCGGAACAGGTGACACCGACGCCGGAACAATACGCCGAGGCCATCTGCCCAGCGCTCCTGGCCGCCACCCAGGAACGGGAGGCAAGAGGAAAACATCGCCCGGTGCTGATCCTGGAAACGGGTCGGGCGCTGGTGGATAGCGCCGAAGTGCTGGTGACCACGGTAACAGCCAACAAGCGCCTGGCCGATGGCCGTCGCGCCACGATTCTGGATGCCGGGGTCAATATATTGTTTACCGCGTTCTGGTACAACCACGCCGTATCCCCCACCCGTCCAATGGAAGGGCTGACCGAGGAAACAGTGCTCTACGGCCCTCTGTGCATGAACATCGACGTCGTGCGCCACTCGATCCCGCTGCCTCCTCTGGACGTGGGCGAGCGGCTGGTGGTGAGCCATGTAGGCGCTTATAACAACACCCAATGGTTGCAATTCATCGAGATGCGTCCGGCCATCGTCATGGTGGCGGCGGATCAAACGGTGCACGAGATCCGGCAACCGGAATCCATGGATATCCTGACCGCGCTGGAGCGGTTGCCGGAACGTCTGTCTGGCCCATTGGCGGAGAAGATTGGACAGTGACCCTTTTTTTCCGCAACCTCCTGCCGTACAGACAGGTCGCTCGCGACATCTTTCGGGGCTATTCGTTTGTCCTGTTCATCGACAAGCCGGCGGCGGGGGCTGTTTTTCTCCTCGCCACGATGATCGCTCCAATGGCAGGGGTAACGGGGCTTCTGGCGGCCGCGACCGGCGCGGCGGCTTCGCGATTGCTGGCCCTGCCCGGACATCTGATACCGCTCTACATCTGCAACAGTCTGCTGGTGGGGCTTTCTCTGGGCGTGGTTCGGCCACTGGATGTGCCGCTGACCGGGATGGTGCTCGTTGCCGCCGTCGTCGCCACCTGGCTGACTTCCGTTGCCCATGCCTGGTTATGGCGGCTGGATCGGCTACCAGCCCTGTCGGGCGCTTTCGTTCTGGTGGCCCTCGTGGCAGGCCTGGCCGTCAGCGGCGGAGGGGAACCACGCCTGCAACCCGATCCCGACCTGGCCCGGATCTTCGGCGAACCACTGGACCACCTGCTTATCGCCTTCGGTTCGGCTTTCTTTTCCCCCTATCCCCTGTCCGGTCTCCTGATCCTCGTCGCCCTGTTCTGGGTGTCGCCCTTCCTCGCGGGGGTCGCCACCGCCGGGTTTGCATTGGGCCATACGCTGTTCCTCCTCTGGGCGGGTATCGGTGCGGACACGGCGGCGCGATGGGGCGGCTTCAATTTCGTGCTGACGACCATCGCGCTCTCCGGCGTTTTCGTGGTGCCGTCCTGGCGCGCCTTCGTCCTGGCCATGGTCGGCGTGGCAGCTTCATCGCTCCTGGCCGTAGCCGGGCTTCACCTTTTCCTCTCCCACGGACTGCCGGTATTGGCCCTTCCTTTCCTGCTGTCGACCTGGCTCATTTTGGCCATGCTCCGTCGGCGGGAAAGCGCCGCCCCCCCGGAATCCGCACTGGAGCGGCCAGGACCGCCGGAGGTGCTGTGGGAACGCGCCCGGCTGGCGCGCGCGCGCGGCGTGGGATTGGGCAGCATCCCCCTGGCCGCACCGTTCTTTGGCGAGTGGCGCGTCTCGCAGGCATTCGACGGCCCCCATACCCATCAGGGGCCCTGGCGTCATGCGTTCGATTTCGATATTCCGGGAGATGCCTGTTTCGGCGCACCCATCCTGGCCCCAGCCTACGGGCAGATCATCACCGCCAGAGACGATCTTCCCGACAACCCTCCGGGCGAGATGAACCTCGTGGAAAACTGGGGCAATCACATTTTGATGAGAATTTTTCCTGGTCGCCATGTGCTGCTGGCCCACCTGAAGCAGCACAGTCTGTGCGCGCATGCCGGCGAGTGGGTGGCACCGGGGCAGACGATAGCGGCCTGCGGCAACTCCGGACGCTCGGCTACATCCCATCTTCATATGCAGGTCCAGGAAGGGGAGGCGCTGGGCAGTCCGACGGTGCCCTGCCATCTGGTCAGCATCAATGTGGCCGGAAAAGATGGGGCGCAATTCAGGTTGGCGGTTCAACCCGATGCTGGCGACCGGATCAGCACCCCGGCTTATCAAGGACAACTTTCTCACGCCCTGCATCTGCCGTCCGGTCTGGAACTGACTTGGCGCTGGCGGCGGAACGAAGACGACTGGCAGCTCAAAACGATTCAGACACGCATCTCGTTGCTGGGACAACGCCATGTCCTGTGCGGCCAGGCTTCCATCGCATACGAGGAAACGCTGGGGCTTCTCGCCTTTTTCGACCGCGACGGCCCGCCCGACGAATTCTTTGATCTCTGGTGCTTGAGCCTGGGACTCACCCCTCTGTCGGAAACCGTCCATCACTGGACGGACGAACCGCCGGCACGGCTGTTCCCCCTTGCGCCATGGGAGCGCGCATTGCTAACCCTGCGCCATCCCTTGGGAGCCGCCATCGAATCCCGTTACCGGCGCACTTGGGATGAGTCGGCCCAGTGCTGGCACCAGACGGGAGAACACCACCTATCGGGCAATCCTTCCGTGCTTCGCCTGGAGGCAGGAATATCGCCCGCCGTCGGCTGCACTTGGCTGACGGCTTCGCGTGGTATGCGCTGCTGGCGTGCAGAATTGGTTACCATGGAACACAAGGGGGACGCACCGTGAAACGCCTTTTTTTCTTGCTGTTGATACCCGTTATCGCTCAAGCTGCCGATCCGCAGCAGGTCGAAAAACCCGCCTTCGATCCAGGCGAGGAATGGGGCTACCGCAGGGTCGATTTGTGGAGAAACGAAGAAATCGAACGATGGCAGCAAACTGTAACCAGCGTCGTCGGGGATCATGTAACTTTGGAATGGAACGTCGTTGATTCCGAAGATGCCAACCGCAAGGGTAGTATCTCCGATGAATTCCTCAATGCAGGCACATTGGGTGTTTTCGATACCCGCACCCTCGAAGGACAGCATATCCCACTGTCCTTCCCCCTGTTTGTGGGCAAGACCTGGTCCTTCGCCTACAAGTATGATCCCGAGTTCAACAATATCGTCGTCGTCCACCAGAAGGCGCGGGTGGTCGGCTGGGAGACCGTGCGCGTGCCTGCCGGCGAGTACCGCGCACTGAAAATCGTCCACGTCGCCCGCTACAACATGACGAATGACAAGCACTACTGGGGGGGGTATACCTGGTCCGGCGACATCAACGAGATCTACTGGTATGCCCCCGCCGCCCGGCGCGTAGTCCGGATGGAATACAGCGACACCGGGTACGAACATGGCCTGTCAGACCGGCGACGCGATGAACTGATCTACGACCGTCTCTATCCGCGTTAATCCAATCCACCTCAAGGAGAATTGCCATGAAGAAACTGTTGCTCACCCTCATCCTGTCCTGCCTGCCGCTCCTGGCCCGCGCGGATGCATGGTCGGAATCCTATCGCCTGGAGGCCATTGGCCGATATGCCGATGCCGCCGCGCAGATTGAGGGGCAGGTTCGCAATGGCGAATATGCCCAGATTCGCCACGCCTGGTTGCTCTATCTTCAGGGTCGGTTCGAGGAATCCATCGCCGGGTATAAACGCGCCGGCACCATGAACCCCCGCTCTATCGACGCACATCTCGGCGTCACCTTGCCGCTCATGGCCCAGTGGAAATGGCAGGAAGCGGCGGAAGTCACCCGCGCCCTGCTGTCCAAGGCGCCTGGAAACTACGCCGCCACTGTCCGTCTGCTGGTGATCGAGGAAGCCCTGAAGCAATGGCGTCCCATGGCGGAAGACGCCGCCCAAATGGCCGCCCGCTACCCCTCCGATGCCACGGCCTGGGTCTACCTCGCTCGCGCCGAAGCCTGGCAGAACAACGTGGATCGCGCACGGGATGCGTATCAGCGCGTCCTTCAGATCGTGCCGGGCCACCTCGAGGCCACCAAGTATCTGGCCAAAAAGTAGGAGGAAGTACGCCGGCGGCGGGGCGATCTGATTCCGGCGAAAGTCATGGTCCCCTACTTTCCTCGGCGGCCTGCCGAATGTGTCAGAAGCCAGGCGATAAAGCGCCGCGAAAATTCCGGCGCCATGCCATGGATGAACAGGGCCACGGCAGCGTTGCATAGCGCCGCGACGCCGAACAGCACGGGAATCGTCAGCCCGGCGGCGAGCAGTCCGACCGCCGACAGGGCGCCGACGACCATGAACAGGGCGTTGAAGATGTTGTTGGCGGCGATGACGCGGGCGCGGTGCTCAGGGTTGGAACGCTGCTGCACCAGCGCATACAGCGGCACGATGAAAAGGCCGCCGAAGACGCCGAGCATGACCAGATCGAACAGGATGCGCCAGGTCGCCGCCATGTCCAATAAGGTTGCCGCGCCCAGCGCCTGCCCCAGCGGCGCGGCGGGCGAGGCCAGTGCCAGGTCGATGCCGAACAGGGTCAGGCCGATCGAGCCGAGCGGCACCAGTCCCGGTTCGACCCGGTCGGCGGACAGTTTCTCGCACAACATCGAACCGGCGCCGATGCCGAAGGTGAAGGTCGCCAGCAGCAGCGTCACCACCGTCTCGTCGCCGCCCAGCACATTGCGGGTGTAGGCCGGGAACTGCGCCAGGAACAGCGCGCCGTAGAGCCAGAACCAGGAGATGCCCATGATCGACAGAAAGATGGTGCGGTTCTCGCGGGCGAAGTCGATGTTGCGCCAGGTCTCGGTCAGCGGGTTGGGATTGATCGCAAGAGTCGGCGCTGGCGGCACGGCGGCGGGAATGCCGCGCGCCGCCAGATAGCCGGCGACGGCGATCGCCAGGCCGACCGCGGTGATCCATGTCGTCGCCGCTGTACCGCTGGCGAGCAGGCCGCCGAGCAGGGTGCCGAGCAGGATGGCGACGAAAGTGCCGGCCTCGATCAGGGCGTTGCCGCCGACCAGTTCACTCTCGCGCAGATGCTGCGGCAGGATGGCGTACTTGATCGGGCCGAACAGCGTCGAATGCAGGCCGAGCAGAAACAGCGCGAAGAACAGCAACTCGATGTTGCGCATGGCGAAGCCGACGCCGGCGATCAGCACGATGACGATTTCCAGCAGCTTCACCAGCCGCGCCAGGCGCGCCTTGTCGTACTTGTCGGCAAGCTGCCCGGCGGTGGCGGAGAACAGAAAGAAGGGCAGGATGAATATGCCGGCAGCAAGATTGGCCAGCAGTTCGGGCCTGAGCGCGGTCCAGCTCGCGGCCTGGAAAGTGAGCAGCACCACCAGCGCGTTCTTCAGCACATTGTCGTTGAGCGCACCGAGAAACTGGGTGACGAACAGCGGCAGGAAGCGGCGCGTGCGCAGCAGCGCCGTTGGGTGGCTCACGGGACTACCCTCCCCCCAGCCCCCTCCCCGTGGGAGGGGGTGACGGCGGTTCGCCGCTGCGCGGTTCCATGGTTTGGCTGCGCCGCCTTTGGGGCGGCTCTGCGTGCGGCGCTCATGCGCAAACCCGCGCCCAGGGTAGAAACACTTCGGTGACCAGCAGGCGCGCCGCGCCGCGCGTGAACAGCGCACGCCGCGCCGCCAGGCGGCGCGGCACGGCGCCCCCGCACCAGGCGGTTGCGGCGCGATGCAGCGGATGCCGCGCATCGATCCGGCGGTAGTAAAGCGGCCCGGCCTTGACCCGAGGATCGGCGAACAGCACGGTGGCCAGCGGGCGCCGACCGGCGCGGCGCAGCAACTTCAACGCCGCGCGATTGGCGACGGTGTGGGCATACACGGCGACGCGGCCCTGCACGCGCAACACCACCTCGCGCACCAGCGTCACGCCGCCGACCGGCAGGTGCAGCACGCGCCGCTCGTCGCGGTGCGGTTGGAACAGGCCCTGGCGCAGCAGTTGCACGGTGGTCGGCCCGCTTTGTTGCAGGCGCGCCGTAAGCGAGCCGGTGGCGCGCAGCCAGGCGCGTGCGACGCCGGGTTCGGCGCCGGGTTTGCCACTTGGTACGCAACTGAGTACGCCGATGAGCGCCAGCCAGCCGCCGGCGTCGCGCCCACGGGCCTTTCGATTTCGCAGTCTCATGCCTTCAATAGTTCCTCACGGCCGCCCAGCCAGCGTTGCAGATGCGCGGCGGCGGCCTGCGGCGCATTGTGCAGCATGTCTTCCGCCACGGCGCGCGCCTGCTCCACCAGCGCGGCATCTTCCAGATCGGCATAGCGTAGCAGCGGCAGGCCGCTTTGTCGGCTGCCGACGAACTCTCCGGGGCCGCGCAGCCGCAAGTCCTCGCGGGCGATCTCGAAGCCGTCGCTGCTTTCAAAAATGACTTTCAGCCGCGCCCGCGCCAGTTCGCCCAGCGGCTGGGCATACAGCAGGATGCAGACGGATTGCGCCGTGCCGCGCCCGACGCGACCGCGCAACTGGTGCAATTGCGCCAGGCCGAAACGCTCGGCGTGTTCGATGACCATCAGGCTGGCGTTGGGCACATCGACGCCGACTTCGATCACCGTGGTCGCCACCAGCAGATGAATTTCGTTGGCGACGAAGGCCGCCATGACAGCGGCCTTGTCGGCGGTTTTCAGGCGGCCATGGACGAGGCCGATCTTGAGGTCGGGCAGGTCGGCTTCGAGACGAGCGAAGGTTTCCACCGCGGTCTTCAGTTGCAGGGTTTCACTTTCTTCAATCAGCGGACAGACCCAGTAGGCCTGACCGCCGCCGCGACAGGCCTCATGCACCCGCGCGACGACCTGGTCGCGACGGGATTCCGACACCAGCCTGGTGGTCACCGGGCTGCGACCGGGCGGCAGTTCGTCGAGCGTGGAGACATCCAGGTCGGCGTAGTAACTCATGGCCAGGGTGCGCGGAATCGGCGTCGCCGACATCGCCAGTTGATGCGCGAATTGCCCCTTCTCCTTCAGCGCCAGACGCTGGCGCACGCCGAAGCGGTGCTGCTCATCGACAATCGCCAGGCCGAGGCGGGCGAACTCGACCTTGTCCTCGATCAGGGCGTGGGTGCCGACCATGATCGCCGTCTCGCCAGCGCCGACTTTTGCAATCACGGCTTCCTTTTCGCGCTTCTTCAGGCTGCCGGTGAGCCACGCGACTTCCAGCCTGAGCGGCTCCAGCCATGCCGCCAGCTTGCGGTAATGCTGCTCGGCGAGGATTTCGGTCGGCGCCATCAAGGCCGCCTGATAACCGGCCTCGACCGCTTGCAGCATGGCCAGCGCCGCCACCACCGTCTTGCCGCTGCCGACATCGCCCTGCAACAGGCGTTGCATCGGATGCGGCTGGGCGAGATCGAAGGCGATTTCCTGCCAGGCGCGCTGTTGCGCTTTGGTCAGGTGAAACGGCAGCGAGGCCAGCAGGGCCGTGGTGAGCGTCGCCGAGGCGACAAGCGGTGGCGCACCGCGCGCGCGGCGCGCGGCGTAGGCGCGGCGCAGGCTGAGTTGCTGCGCCAGCAGTTCGTCGAACTGGACGCGGCGCCAGGCCGGATGGTCGCGCGATTCCAGTACCGCCTGCGTCATTTCCGGCGGCGGCGTGTGCAGGCGCTGAATCGCGGCGGCGAACTCGGGCAGGTGCAGGCGCGTCCGCTGCTCCGACGGCAGCGTGTCGCTCAGATCGGCGCGGGCAAGCGCGCGCTCGATCAGACGGCGCAAGCTGGCCTGGCCGAGTCCCGCCGTGGTGGGATAGACCGGCGTCAGGCGTTCCGGCAGCGACTCGTTGGCGCCGACGACATGAAAGCGCGGATGAATGATTTCCGGGCCGAGATAGCCCTCGTGAAGCTCGCCAAAAATACGCAGGCGGGCGCCGATCCGCAGAGCCTTTTGCTGGCTCGGATAGAAGTTCAGGAAACGCAGCAACAGCGTGCCGCTGGCGTCCGCAACCCTTGCCAGCAACTGGCGACGCGGTCGATAGGCGATTTCGCTGTCGATGACCTCGACTTCAAACTGCGCCGCGACACCGGGCCGCGCGTCGCGGATAGCCGTGATGCGGGTTTCATCTTCGTAGCGCAACGGCAAATGCAAAATGAAATCGGCATCGCTGTGCAGGCCGAGCCTGGCCAACCTGGCCGCGAGGGTATTGGCGCCGGCGGCCTTCTTTTCAGCCAAGGACGAGCACGGCATCCGCCTCGACCAGGGCGCCGCGCGGAAGTTCCTTGACGCCCACGGCGGCGCGCGCCGGGTAAGGCTCGCTGACATACTTCGCCATGGTTTCGTTTACTTTCGCGAAGCTGGCCAGATCGGTGAGGTAGATATTGAACTTGACGGCGTCGTTCAGTGTGGCGCCGGCGGCGGCGGCGACGGCCTTGAGATTCTCGAAGACGCGCACGATCTGCGCGTCGATGCCGTCGACCAGTTGCATGCTGACCGGATCAAGGCCGATCTGGCCCGACAGGTAAATTGTGTTGCCCGCCCGCACCGCCTGCGAGTAGGTGCCGATGGCGGCGGGCGCGGCGGCGGTGGAAATGATTTCGCGGCTCATGGCGGACCCGGCTCAAGTCGGTGCGACGCTGAAATCGAGGCGGGCGAAAACGTGCTGCAAGCCGCGCCGGGTATCCAGATTGATGACCAGGGGCGCGTTCAGGTTGGCGCGCATCGCCTGGCTGGAGCCTGACTTGCTGAGCATCACCACCACCACGAGATGCGCGACGGAATTTGCCACGTTGCGATCGGAATCGCTCAGGAGCAGATCGGTCGCCTCCTCGTCCGACAGGATGATTTCATGGGCAAAGCCGAACTGCGCTGGATCGGCAATGTGAAAAGCCAGCGCGGGATCGTCCAGCGACTGCAGAATGAAGTAGCTGGGCTTTCCGCCTTCCGGATGAAACAGGGAAAAGCGCTTGCACTCCTCCAATCCGACCAGGCCGCGCGGAAATTCGATGATGCGCGAGGGCTCCACTTCCAATGTGCCGAAACGCGGGCTTTCAATTTTCATGGGATTTTTCCTGTTCATTTCTTTAGGGAAACCAGCAAGCCGCCATCGAGGCCCAACTCTTTCAGTTTAGCGCGCGCGACCTCGACTTCCTCCCGTGTTTTGAAGGGGCCGACATGAACGCGCGCCTCGATACTGGTGGGAATGCCATGCAGCTCCAGCTTCGCGCGCAAATCCTCGGCGTTGGCAACGCTGCTGAAGACGCCCATCTGCAATGCGTACTGGCGTTCCGTGGCCTGTGTGATCGGTCGCGAGGCCGGCGCACGCCGCGGCGCGGCAGGCGATTGCGCCAGTTCGCGCGCCGGCTCCGGGCGCGCCGCGGGTGAAGCCGCGGTCGGCACCGGCTCGGAGGGGCGCATCAATGCCGGACGTCCGGTGGCCGGTCGGGTCAGCGGTCGGGTTGGCTTCTCCGCCGGCAGCGGTTGCAGTGGCGGTGCGTCAGGCGAGGCGGTGCGCTCCGGCACGGTCGTTTCTTCAGCCTTCGCCACTTCCGCGGACTCCGGCTTGGTCTCGGCGGCGGGAGCGGCGGGCTCTTCTTGTTTGGCGGGTTCAGCCGCGGGCGGCGCTTCACTCTTGGGCGGCAGGGCGGCCACTTCGACGGCTACGGGATGCCCCGGTGCATAAATCGCATCGAACATCGCCAGACTACCCAGCAGGCCGACCACTACCACCGCTGCGACAGCGATGCGGCCGAGAAGACGCCGCTTGAGGGCGTCTTCCGGCGTGAGTTCAGTTTCCGGATTGGATGTTTCGTTCATCGCGAACCTCGTCTTGTTCATGCCGCTCAAATTCAGATCCGCCGCGCGCCAGAGCCGCGACCAGTTCCGCCTCGCCGATGGAGATGCCGCAGTGACCGGCAATTCCAGCGGCCGGCATGCCTTGTTGCGCCAGCGCCGTCGCCTCGTTGTAAAGCGGTGACACATTGCGCGCCGCCTTGAGTCGCGAAACCTCCTCGGTCAGGCGCGCCAGCTCCTCGCGCAATTGAACGCTTTCACGCCGCAGGCGATCGAGTTCGACATCGACACTGGAACGTGCCAGCTCCTCGGTAAACTTCGGCTCGCTCACCAACATCGCGGTATCCACCGGCACGGGCTGAGGCTCCGGCCCCTGATGCGAGGAATAGGGCTCCCATCCGGAAAACCGGCTCCTGGTTTCCTTTTTCGCGCCGCCGTGGCGCCTGCCGCCGATCTGAAACAGGCGCATCACGGATAGCGCCAGATAGGCCCCGATCAGCGCCGCCAGTGCCAGCACCACGTCACGCCAGTTGATGCCGCTCATGAACTCGAAGCTCATCGCGCACAGCCCCCCGGAGCCGGGCCGATGTCCCGCAAAATGTCGTCCGACATCGCCCGCCCGTCCGACAGCCGCACCCTGCCCGGCGTCACGCCGACATGCGGGCAAAGCGTTTCGATATCGTGGTGCCGATTCGTCATGAAATCGTGGTCAGGGCAAATTAGCTTGATAATAGCGGCCCGGTCACCCCTTATAAAACGCGATCAGCCCCACCTTTGACCCATGTTTCTGCTGAAGAAGCTCCTCGCGGCCCTGATTCTGCCGCCCACCGGGCCGCTGTTGCTGGCGTTTTTCGGGCTTTGGCTGGCGCGCGCCAGGAATCGGCGCTGGCGGAACGGCGGCATGTGGCTGACGACGCTATCCTTGCTCGGCTTGCTGGTTCTGTCGCTGCCCGTCGTCGGCAACGCGCTGCTGGGGTCGCTGGAACCCAACCCGCCGGTCACGCCCACGCAATTGCGGCGGGTCCAGGCCATCGTCATCCTTGGCGGCGGCTCGTATTTCAGCGCCCCGGAATATGGCAGCGATACCGTCGGCTGGGCGACGCTGGAACGAGTGCGCTATGGCGCCCGGCTGGCGCGCGCATCCGGCCTGCCGCTGCTAGTTACAGGCGGCACCCCCTTCGGTGGCCGGCCCGAAGGCGAATCGATGCGCGAAGCGCTGGAAAACGACTTCGGCGTCAAGGTGCGCTGGGTCGAAGCTGCTTCGCGCGACACCGCCGAGAATGCCAGCCTGTCGGCGCCCATGCTGAAGGCGGCGGGCATCACGCGGATCGCCCTGGTCAGCCATGGCTGGCATTTGCCGCGGGCGATTCCGCTGTTCGAGCGCGAGGGGCTGACCGTCATCGCGGCGCCGACCATGTTCAGCACCGGATCGCCATCGCTGGTGGAAAACCTGCTGCCCGGCGAAGGGTTGCGCAGGAGCCGGATGGCGCTGCACGAATATCTTGGCCGGCTGGCCAGCCAACTCAAGGAAATGGTATGGACCAAGAACTCCTGATCGGCCTGGTGTCGATTTCCGACCGCGCCTCCAGCGGCGTCTATGAAGACAAGGGCATCCCCGCGCTGCGCGAGTGGTTCGCGCAGGCGCTCGGTTCGCCCTGGCGCATGGAAACGCGCCTGATCCCGGATGAACAAGCGGCCATCGAACAGACCCTGATCGAACTCTGCGATGTCGTCGGCTGCCATCTGGTGCTGACCACCGGCGGCACCGGTCCGGCCCTGCGCGACGTGACGCCGGAAGCCACGCTGGCGGTAACGCACAAGCTCATGCCCGGCTTCGGCGAGCAAATGCGGCAGATATCGCTGAATTTTGTGCCGACCGCGATCCTGTCGCGGCAAGTCGGCGCCATCAGGCAACATGCGCGCGGCAATTCGCTGATCCTGAATCTGCCGGGACAGCCGAAGTCGATCAAGGAAACGCTGGAAGGCGTCAAGGATGCCGATGGCAAACAACGAGTGCCCGGCATTTTCGCCGCCGTGCCCTACTGCCTCGACCTGATCGGCGGGCCTTACGTCGAGACCCGCGAGGCGGTGGTCAAGGCTTTCCGGCCGAAGTCGGCGCTGCGGCGGCCTTAATCGTCGTGGCGTTCGAGGTCAAGTACGAAAACCTTCAGCAGCTTGTCGATCTTGTCCTGGTCGCCGATGAAGCGACAGCCGGCGCGCCAGGCCGAACGACCGTCGAGCAGCGTGACCCTGGTCGAATGCAAGACCTGCATGTCGAGGAATGCGACGCTTCCGTCCGGCAGATCAATGCGGCAGCCGGTTAGCATCGTGCCGAGCGGCAGCGTGATCGCCGGGTCATAAACCATGGCGCCCAGTCCCGACAGGCTGACATCGACAATGCTGGCTTCAAACGGGATGATTCCGCCACCGTCGGCGAGGCAGTTCAGCTCCGTCTCGGCATCGACGCGAACGCGGTTGTTGGCGCGCCGCTGCTCAATCAACAGGGCTTCAGGAAAGTCGAAGCGGATCGCCTGAACCGGATCGGCCTCTTCGACCGGATTGCTGGCCATGAATTTAACATAACCCCTGCAATGGCTGGCGCACAACAGCACTGCGCGCGCCGCAAATACCTCGGAATTGGCGATCTTGCTGTCGCTGTAGCCAACGACAATGAAGTTCTGCCCGGCGCAAACCCGGTGCAATTTGGCGATGAACATCTGATCGTGAACCTGGTGGCAAGACACCAGTGGCAGATCGCCATCAACAAGCGACTGCAAGACGGCGGCGATTTCGATCCGCGACCGAAGCAGTACCTGGCTGCTTCCGGCAATCCGTTTCCACTCGTCGGCGTGTTCCGTGGCTTCCATCAGCTTCGAGCGGGTGGCAGACGACGTGGCAAAAACTATTTGCGGGGCGGGTCGTTCAACTGAACGACTGCACGAAAAAATTCGCGATAACGAAATCGGCGCCCGTCACCAGCGTTTCGCGCGGGTGCAGGCGGGCATTCCTGTCGTCCAGGGCAAACACCAGCGCCACCTTGTCTTCGAGTGAATTGGCCGGCAGGGCCATGCGGGCATACTCGCCGACTTCGGGGACATCCAGCAGCAGTGCTTCGGTTTGCAGACCGCCGGCATCGGCAAATACGGCGCGCGGTGTCTTGGATATGGTTTCGATGCCGACCGAGCCTTGATTCGGACCGCTGCGAACGTAACGGCGGATGATGCCGATCAGCCAGTTCTCGCCGCCCTCGGCCTGCATGCCGACCAGGGCGCCGATACGAATCCAGTCGCGACCGGATAGGGTCACTTGCGCGCCGAGACCGCCCAGACTGACATCGTCGATCACCCAGGTTTCGACGCCCTCGACGCCGCTGCCGCGCCCGGACAGCCGTTGATGCACCGCCGCCAGGCCATTGACCACATTCAGCCGCGAGTTGATCCGATGCCGGGCATCGTTGCGCATCGGCGGCTTCGGCGCCCAGCACATCGCCAAATGTTCCAGCACCGGAATCACCGTGCCGACGTCATACTGCGCGCCGAGATTGATGGTTGACGGCACACGGCCCTCGCTGCGAATCTGTTCGATGGTTTTCCCCACCTCTGCCACCGCCCGCGTGCCGTTGAAAAAGCGCAAGGTCGGCGTCACCTCCGGCAGCTTGGCCAGCCGCGTCGGCGGCAGGGGTTTGGCGGCATCGACCCAATATACGTTCTCCGGTCGAAGTTCCTGGATCAGGGAAAAGAAGGGCAGGAAACCGGCAATGAAACGTTCGGCAATTTCAATCTCCAGCGGTTGCAGCTTGTCCATCGATGTGGCATGAAAGACCAGCACCTTGAGGTATTCGGCCTCGATGCTGCTCTCCACGCTGCCGGCATAGAGCTGCACGGGCTTCTGGGCGATCTTCGCCTCGACGGCGGCGAGATAGAGACCGCCCACCGCCATCCAGAACTCGGGATCCACCGGGCCATAGCGAAACTGCTTCCACTTGAGCTGGGCCGCCATCGCACCGATCAAGCGGGCATGGATCAACGGCAGTTGGGGCCGGATGGCTTCGCCCGCCTTTTCGGCGGCGCGATAGCGGGCAAGGCAATCGACATAAGCGGCGGCAAGCTGCTGCCAGTAGCCGTGGCCGAGTTCCCACTGCCGCGATTCTGCGGCGCGGCTGGTGCCGCTCAAAGTCGGGTAATCGCGACCGAGACGGCGTGCCTGCGCCACGGCGGCTTCGTCAAGCCTGAATACCAGTTCGAGGCGCTGCGCCAGTTTGAAACTCTCGTCGGCGGCAAGCGACTCCAGCCAGGCGCTGGCATCCTCGACGGCGGCCTGCGGCTCGCGACTGACAATCTCGGCAAAAATGCGCTTGGCCTCGCCCGCCTCGGCCAGGGGATGAACTGTCTTATTGGAGAAGAATCCGAGCATGGTGGAGAATATTCAGCAAGTCGACACAAGCATAGCCGGTCTGGAAATCCCTGTCATTCCCGCGCCAGCCACCGTGCCAGAAGAGTCAGCCCCCAGCCGACGCCAAAACCGGTCAAATCGGACGCTGCGGCGCCCAACCCGCCGCTGCAACTCGATGCCGACAGATCGACATGCAACCACGGCTGCTTGCGGATGAAGCGCTGTAGAAAGCGCGCGGCCAGAATATGGTCGGCCTCGCCATCCAGGGTGCATTGCTTGACATCGGCCACCTTGGAATCGAGCGCCGGATCGTAGTCCTCGTCCAGCGGAAAGCTGCACACCCGCTCGCCGCTGGCGTGGCCGGCTGCCACCGCCAGCGCGGCCAGCGCCTCGCCGCTGGCAAAGACCCCAGAATAGCGTGCGCCCAGCGCCACATGCATGGATCCGGTGAGGGTGGCAAAATCGATCACCAGATCGGGCCTGGCCTTCGTCCTGCTGCGGTCATGCTCGCCCGTCGCCAGCAGCAGGGTGTCGGCCAGCACCATGCGGCCTTCGGCATCGGTGTGCACGATCTCGATGGTGGTGCCGTCCAGCGCCGTAACGATGTCGTTCTGCTTGTAGGCGCTGGGCGACAGATGGTTGTGGGCGATCGCCAGCCAGCAGTCGATGGCAACCGGCAGCTTCATCTCGACGACCGCCAGCATCATCGCCAGAGCCACGGCGGAGCCGTTCATGTCCTCGTGCATGCCGGCCATGTAGCGCGCGGGCTTTAGATTGTGGCCGCCGGTGTCGAAGCAGATGCCCTTGCCGACCAGCGCCACGGACTTCTTTGCCGACTTCGGCTTCCATGACAGATGCACGATAGCGGCATCTTCGTGATGCGAGCCTTGCGCCACGGCACAGAAAGCCCCCGCGCCCATTTTCTTCAGGCGCCTGAAATCGAATTCCTCGATGGCCAGCCCGGCGTCTTTCGCCACACTGCGGATGCGCTTGCGGTAGGTGGCCGGCGTCAGCTCATTGGGCGCCATCGCCGTCAGCTCGCGCGCCAGCACGTTGGCGCGCGCCAGGGCGGTTATCGGAGCGAGGTCGGCTTGCGTCAGCGCACTGAAAAGATCGATCTGCGCCAACGCCACGGCTGGCTTCTTCTTGCGCGCCGGCAGCGGCACGCCGTTGATCAGCGCCACGTAAATCGCGTCGCGCGCCACGTCGTTCATGCCCTCGCCGGTCGC
>Ga0209211_10005513_pt1 | contig 18848 bp, 18 predicted proteins | sample RifGroA2_FD_183992 | JGI IMG/M metagenome (GOLD analysis project Ga0209211, IMG submission 183992) | Groundwater microbial communities from Rifle, Colorado, USA - Groundwater A2 (SPAdes) (version 2) | ecosystem: Environmental > Aquatic > Deep subsurface > Groundwater | place: Rifle, Colorado...
TTTGTTCAGTACAAGACAGGCAGCGTTCTTAAGGCCAAAATCGTTAGCGTAAGCTGTAAATTTTCCCGATCCCATAACTTGTTCATTAGGAATAAATGAAGTAGTAGAATTAATGAGGGCGGTATCTATATTTTTTGGTATCGAAAAAAGATATTTTGATTGAAGCTTATTTGATCCTGTCAAATAATATCTGTAAGAAAATTCTATTGAATTATTTGTTTTTTTAGTAATAAGTGACAAATTTTTGAGTAATGGAATTGAGGCTCCAACTGTTTGTACGGGATAATCTTTATTATTGCAGAGTGACGATGATGAATTATTACCATATCCAACATAGACCGCCAATAATAATAAACCCTTACTATTAATCTTTGTAGTTACTTGATTAAATAGTTTTTCACCTTGAGAAGGAGTAGATACTACATCTGCTATTAATAAGCTATTTATTGAAAAAGGGGTGGCGGTTGGACTTACTTTTAAAGTTGGGACAATGGTTGCTTTTGGCACGCCTCTTGAGATTATAATAGCTGTTGGCATTATATTATTTTTACACTCACTTGTTGCTGTAAAACATACATTACCTACCTTATTGGCTCTTACCGCTCCACAGTCAATGACAAAAGGCGGGTTTGCTGGATAACATAGTTTACCGCTTTGAGGTTTTGTACTGCAATAAACTAACGCTGTTTTTGTATAATCCATTGCGTTAACCTTACAAGTAAATGAAGGAGTTTGCGCACTACTCTTATATGGTCTGCGTATTTGTAAGAAAGTTGTGAATAAAAATGCTAAAACAGATATTCCTAGCAATATAAGTAGTTTTGGTATTTTGCTCCGTTGTTTTACCCGTCTTCTCTTCATGTTATAAATAAACTAACAGGTTTTATAAATAAATTCAAATGGATTTTGATATTTGATATACTGTAAAAATTATGAAGAAAAAACGAGAAAAACAAAGATTTATTGTCCTCGCGTTTCTTGTTGGAATTCTTGTCCTTGGCATTATTGCCGTTCAAACCCCTCAAACTCTATTCAGCAAAGCCGCTTACCCTAAGATGGTTACGATTATCCCCACTCCCACAACAAAAATATTTGTATATCTTCCTAAACCTGATTATGCAATTCAACCAAAAAACTGTATCACGACTGGATGCAGACAACCGTTAAATGGGTGCTTTATTTCCTGCAGAGACGGCGTATTCGGTTGTCAAGAATATCTCAAAAAAAACAGCGTTAATACAAGTTATAGCAATGGACAGTATCTCTGCCAAAATTATTGGGTCCTTCCCACTCCTTACCCAACTTGGACACCTGTACCCATCCCAACTAAAGTAATTCTCCCTACCCCCACTCCTGAACCATATGAAAAAATCATTACAAAATATTCTACCTGGATCGGGAAAAATAATCTGACTGACTGTATCAGAAACGAACGATGCGGCCCCATTCTCGACCTTACATCCGTTCAAGCCGATGAGCTCCATGTTTTTTTTGACAACGATACGACCAATCCTCAGATAAAAAAATACGTTTTTAGCGTCATAAACGACGGTTATGATTGGAAGAAACCTTTTTGTCTTACTCAAAACATAAACGGACAGGAGGTCAAAAATTGTTCAGATATCTATTATCTCTACAATATAAAAAACGATTTTGGCTTGGATGTCACACTTGAACGATATAAATATAAACTTAGTGAGGCAACTTTTAACCCTCTTTATATGTGGAAGATCTATGGTTATGGAATTGTCCCAGAATTTGCTTGGCCACATATTTTTGGTGTAGATGAGAGCAAATCTTTTGTGTTCTATGCTCCGGAAAACAGCTATCACATCGGCGCTGGTTATCCTACCGAACCGGGCATTCCCGATTCGGAAAGAGGAAAAATCCAAAAAGCGCTTTTTAGCACGTATCAAAATAAAATATTCATTGCTATTCCTACTTCAAGTTCGCCCTATTTTCTCTGGGAAATATATAAGAATACGGGGGGGAATATTCTTTTTCGAGGTATATGGCTTCGCGATATTACACTGTTCTCCTCACCCACCCTATCACCCAAGCCTACAAATATACCTGTACCTCAGTCTACTTCATTTCCTTCACCTCTCCTCGGTCAACTCAATGGCTCGTGCAAACCTCCACCATTAAGGTGTGATTCCGGCCTTGTCTGTAACAATACATCAAAAACATGTGTGAAGAAGTAGTACAATAAATACATTTATGCAACCTAACCATAATACCAAGATAGGAATATTATTTCTTCTCTTTTTGATTATCACTATCCTTTTCTATACTCAATATCTTGCTTCAAACTCAAACAATCAATCCCTATCAACTTCTGCAAAAACATATAACCAATCACCCGCTCCAACCTGTGCTCCTCCCCCCCGACGCTGTCCTCAAGGAGGAACCTGTAATGCACAAAGTAAGACCTGTGTCACTCTGTCTCCTACAGGTTCTCAACCGCCAACTGTTGTACCTAACACATCTTCACCTGGACTGACACCTCCTTCCGGAGATAATAAATCTGTTACGGTCAGATATGAGGGATATGAATATTATTCTAATAACAATACCTATCAACCATTTTTCCAATTAGTAGTTGACAAGAACCTTGAAACAGGAATAATCGGTCAGTATCAACTCAGCTTACTCGACTTTCCTTTCGCAGATAAAAAGGACGGTTTTTTTATTACCGCAACATCAAGCAAAAACGATCAAACAGGACTCGTTTTTGATCAGCGGGGAGAATATTTGTTAAAATCACCAGGTGCACGCAATATAACTGGACCAATTGATACTTTTTACATTTACATCTATAAATTTCCCTCTCTTGAAATTGCACGATCAGTATTTCAAAATGCCGCCGAACTTGATCAGAAGGTCAGAGATTACTTGCTTAAAATTGAAAAGATGGATGTTAGTATATACAAAACGATTCAGCGCATAAGCTACTATGATGATCGAAGGCTGGATGGTTATTGTCCCTCGCCAGACTTTAAATATGGTGATATAATAATTGAGAAAGGATGGTTTAATGCTGGTACTTCTTTAACATGTATGAGTTGTAATAAAAAAATCAATCCTTATGGCAAAGATAAAGCAGTTATATCACAATCCGCATGCAACAAGATGATTCAATATGACGATTATAAAACTCGCTGTTCTACAACGTCATACGACCAACTCCAAGGGAAAAATGATCGAGGATATTTTACCTTTACCGGATCAGATAACATAAAAAGGTGTTTTCAGTGTAGTAGCGCAGTATACACTGGTCCGGGAGAATTCATTGGTCCGGTCAATATGAACTACTGTAAATCTATTTATCATGGGCCCTAAAAAGTCGATCCCTAATTTTTAAAAATGTTTTCTCTTCTCAAATTCGACCAGCTAAGAAAAAAAATATTTTATTCAATTAAATGAATTTAAAATGCTATAATGTATTTCTATGGATGACTCAGTAAAAGTAATCTTAAAGAAATTAGACGATATTGATAGCCGGTTAAAATCAATCGAAGGAGGAAAGGGTCCGTCGTCTGAAGCTAAAGAAGCTAAAATCGAACGCGATTCCCTATTTGGAAAAGCCTTGGAGATGATGGATAAGTTTGATGAAATGTCCTCTCGGCAACTTCAAGAAGTTCTAAAAATCGATACTAAACGAGCTGACAGCATCTTGGACCAACTCGAAACTGCCGGCTTGGGTACGTGCTACATGAAGGAAGTATAACTATCCGTGTAAATCCGCTTTTAATCCGTGAAAATCTTTTTTTCAAAATCATCCGGGTGAAACCAGAGCTGGGTTGACGTGATAATTTCCGTAGTTCGGTGGCGATTGATTAATATTAACTGGAGATTTTTGAGGAAATTTTCTAACCAATCTCCTAATGATTGCCGCAGATTAATAGCTGATTTCCGCTGATATCCGTGTAAATCCGCTTTTAATCCGTGAAAATCTTCTTTTGCATTCGGAAACAGCCTAAACACCCATTCATTCGCTTTCAAAAATCCCTCGTAAGTATTACCTTTAACTATAATCGGCCTCATCTGAAGGACTTCATGGCCAACAAACTCCGTTTGTTTGAATTTTGGCACTTTTAAGTTATTTTCATCGAAAAAAAGATTTAGGCAAACTCTATTTCGAACATGATTGTTCCATTGTTTCATTGTTTCATTGTTGGAAGAAAGTGAAGATACCAAATTTTTTACGGTTTTTTGTTTTCCGTTAAAAAATTTTCGGTATCGAGCTTTCTCAACAGCCGACGATTCTCTATTCCTTCTTAGTCCCATTAGTTGTGCCAACATCAAAGCTATAAATCTTCCGGTAAACAATCTGTTCTTTGCCGTAATAACAAACAAATCAATATCGTCATCTTCTTTTGCATTCATCATGGAGATTGATCCTGACAACCCAACCAGCTTGATTTGAGGAAAAAATGAAAGAAGTTTAATGTAAAGCTTAAATTTTGGAGAGTTGAGTTTGGATTTAGAGATTTGTTTCCTATTGTTTAGATTGTTACATTGTTTCATTGCTTCATTGTTGCTTTTTACTTTTGACTTTAATTTTTGACTTTTAACTTTTGAATTTTGACTTGATATACTATACTCCACTGGAGTATATATATCTCTATCATCCATTAACAATTTCCAATTAGCAATTTGCTTTTGCTTTACCATACGCTCTAACACAATATTAAGCTCGTTTTTACTAATTTTAGCCTGTAAAAACGTGTGAATTTCTGCTAACGTAGGTTGATAAGCAAAAAACGAGAAGTATTTGATTGTTTTTAAGATTTTTTTATTAATATCCATTAATTCTTTAGTTCTTTTTTACTTTTTGCTTAATGACTAACCAAATAAATTTTATCAGCCTCAACTGTCTTCTCCACCTCCAAGGTTGATTGACTAAACGATAAAACCATTCTAACCCAAGTTTTTGAATAAAAACCGGCGGACGTTTAATATTGTCTGATAGATAATCAAACGACCCACCCACGCCCATGACCACACAACCAGCAAATTCCTTTTTGTGACGGTCTAACCATAGTTCTTGACCTGGTGAACCAAAAGCCACAAAAACCAATTGGGGCTTATAGGTGGCTACTATTGAGAATATTTTTGTTTCTTCCTCTTTCTTTATGTTTTTGATATCTTCTATTCCTTGTAGACCTTTAAATTTAGTTTCGGGAAATTGATCTGTGTAGCACTCAGCAAGCCGAAGTGCTAAATTTTTATTTCCTCCAATCATCAGCACTCTTAAGCATCTGTTTGACGCCCTCTTTATCAACTCCTCCATCAACCCCACTCCGGTTACCCTTTCCCCTATCTCAACACTAAGTAATCGGCCTGCCAGAACAATCCCTATACCATCAACGATGGTCATTTGAGCCGTCTCAACAACCTTTCTGAACAATTCGTTTTCAGTAGTAATTACTAAGTTTTCTGGGTTAAGAGAGATTATATGAAGAAAACCGGTTGGTCTGTCTATGTATTTTAAAATTTTCTCTAGGATGCTTATTCTAGACTCGTTAGGAATTGTTATTCCTAAAATTGTATTTTTCTTCATATTCTGTTAAATATTATAGGAAAATCATTAATTACTATTTATTAATTACTAAGTCTTTTTGTTCAAGTTATTTTATAGTTATTTTTATTGTTTTACTAATCTAAGTACTATTTAGTCAACAAAACTGTGTCTTTTATTATTAATAATACTATATTCTATAGTTACTTGCTTTTATTTTTTTTAAGGACTGTCCTTGTTCCAAGGACAGTCCTTGTTGATATTTACTATCGGATAGCATCTTTAAAACTATCTAAATTCTCAATGGCCATTCCAACTCCACGAATTACACAAAATAACGGTTCGTCAACCACAAATGAAGACACGCCAGTGTAGTAAGTAATATATCGATCAAGATTAGTAAGTAAAGCTGTCCCACCGGACAAAACTATCCCTTTATCAACAATGTCAGCCGCTAATTCCGGCGGTGTTTGGGAAAGAACCTCTTTTATCCCGTCAAGAATTGCTTTTAAAGGTTTAATCATTGCTAAATTAATATCTTTTTCTCCAATTTCATAAATTTTTGGCAGACCGGTTTGAAAATCGCGTCCCTTTACCTCAAATATTTTTTGCTCCTCTAATGGTTGTTTTTCATCAATTAAAGCATTGCCTATCTTAATTTTTATATCTTCAGCTGTTCGTTCACCAATAATTATATTATGTTTTTTTCGTAGTTCGGTTATAATTGCCTCCTCTAATTTTGTCCCAGCCACTCGAACCGTCTTGTAAACCACTAACTGACCTAAAGAAATGACGGCAATTTCCGTTGTTCCACCACCAACATTGACAATCATCTGACCTGAAGCTTGGGAGATTGGTAGCTTGGCCCCGATCGCGGCCGCTAAGGGCTCTTCAATAAGATAGACATCAGAAGCGCCGGCTTGTTTACAAGCAGCCACCACCGCCCGTTTTTCAACTTGTGAAGCACCGCCGGGAATAGAAATCATTACTTCCGGCCAAAAAACTCCGGACTTTAAACCTTTTTTCAAAAAATAAGTAATCATGGCTGATGTAGTTGTATAGTCGGCGATCACTCCTTCTTTCATCGGTCGGGCAGCTACAATTGACCCTGGCGTCCGACCAATCATCTCTCTAGCATCTTCACCAACCGCCAAGATTTTTTTATCTTCCAAAGAATAAGCGACGACCGTTGGCTCATTTAAAACAATTCCCTCGCCCGCCACATAGACTAAAGTATTAGCGGTGCCAAGATCAATGCCGATTTTTTTCCGGAAGAACATAAGTATATATAGTATAATACAGAATAGTCATATTGTTATATTGTTGTTGAAGAAAAATATTAAAGATTAAATCTTAAAGGTTAAAGAAAGATTAAACGATTAAATTGTTAAACATTTTTTTGTTTAATAGTTTTAAATTTAACAGTTTATTTAACCTTTAACAGTTTAACATTTAACTGTTTTTACCTTTTTATAAATATGAAAATATTATTTAGATTATTATTCTTTTTAGCATTCATCATCGTTTTGGCTTCAGTTATTGCCTATGCCCGTGGCTATCGACTTGATCTGGAAGAAAGATCAGTCAAATCAACCGGTATTATTAGTGCTACCTCAAACCCCAAAGCCGCAAAAATATATATTAACGGTCAGTTAAAAGGCGTCACCGATACTAATCTTACTCTCCCTCCTGACAACTACTTAGTCGAAATAAAAAAAGACGGTTATACCGGCTGGAGTAAAAAAATCAATCTTAAAGGTGAGTTGGTAATTAATGTCGACCCGATTCTTTTTCCTGTCAACCCATCTCTTTCTCCTTTAACAAATCTGGGTATTATCAAAGCCGTACCAACCGAGGATGGCGATAAAATCGTTATTATTGCTGCTGATGCTATCTATCTCTTTGATGCCGGTAAAAAAACCCTTCCCTTTTTTCCACCTTTAAATAAAATTGTTAACCTATCTCTTCTTCCTAACACCTTTGATTTTACTAATGCTAAAGTGATTTTCTCCCCCGATCAAAAACAGGCGATCTTTGAGTTTGCTTCGTCCGACGACCTGCCCGTCGGAGTTTTAACGAAGGCGGGAGCTTTAGCGAAATCGAAAGCTTCCTATCTCCTTTCTCTTCAAGAAGACAATCTTAATCCACTAGACGTAACGTTATCAAAGGATACTCTTATTGAAGCTTGGCAAAAGGAAAAAACCAAAAATTTCAATAAAATTTTGGAGACTTTTCCTAAAGATTTTGACAAAATCGCCTCAGATTCTTTTAATATTATTTCTTTCTCACCTAATGAAACTAAGGTTTTATACCAAGCCAAAAATAATGTTGAACTACCTTTAATGATTAAACCAATCATGATTGTCACTAATCAAACTTCGGAGGAAAGATCAATAAAAAAAGGAAAAACATATGTTTATGACCGCAAAGAAGACAAGAACTTTTTAATTACCAATAACCAATTATCAATAATCAATAACCAAATCAAGTGGTATTTTGATTCCCGTCATTTTGTCGTTGAAGAAGATAAAAAGATTTCTATTGTTGATTATGATGATACTAACAAACAAACTGTCTATTCTGGCCCATTTGAAAGCTCTTTTTTCAATCCTACCAGTGACGGAAAGGTTATAGTCTTAATCAATCTCAACTCGCAGGTCAACGAACTGCCGGACTTGTATCTGGTGGGAATTAGATAATACAAATATTAAATCTTAAATATTAAAAGTTAAAAAAATATTAAACTATTAAATTTAAAACAATTTTTTGTTTTGTTTAACTGTTTAATCTTTAACAGTTTATTTAACATTTAACCGTTTAATCTTTAAAAATTTGTTATTCAGCTACTCTAACCGCAAAAATTAACAATCTCTTTAGCGTTGTCCCTGGAGGCCAGCAAGTCTGCAAAGTTAGAAACTCTCTATTTGTTTTCCGCGTCAAATACTGGACTTGAGACGGGTCAACTATTTCCCTTCCAATCACCCGGTAGACATAACGTTGACCCTGATAAAAAATATCGACTTCATCATTTTTTTCTAATTTATATAAAAGGTAAAAAATCGCATTATAAGTACCAATGTTCCAAAAATAATCGGTTGAATGAGCAAAAAGAAAGATATGGCCGCCCTCTCCCGGAAAAGCTGTCCCTAAAGTATGAGCTACTCCTTTATTCAAAGCATCTAGATATGTCTTCTCATCTGCTGCATCAATGTTTGATAAAACTTTGGCATTAGCTCCTATTTTAGGGATAACAATACTGAAGTTGGGGTCTTCCGGAATCAGAATCTCAATTGGTTTGATATTGAAAACGCTTGCGAGAAGACCTTTTTTTATATAAGGACTGTCCTTGTTCAAGGACAGTCCTTGTTTCTCCAGATCATCAGCCACGATATATTTTTTTTGTATCTGAACATTGATAAAATAAATTAATTCTTCTTTAACCGGTTGCCAAAAAGTCTTAACAATCATGAATAAGGAAGCAAACAGCAAGAAATTCCCGATTGTCCGAAGAATTAATATCCGGGCGTACTCGCTTGTCTTAAGACGATGAATATGATGACGTATGAGATGTTTTTTACTTATTCGAGTAGCATTCTTCATTTTTAATATTTAATCTTTAATATTTGATATTTTCTTTTGTATCCCCAGGAAGAATTGAACTTCCATCGTAGGTTTAGGAAACCTATGCTCTATCCGTTGAGCTATGAGGACTAAACTCTCAAGCGAACTTAATTAAGTGTTATAAAAATTATAATTATTATAACATTTATAACTATTATTTTTGGCTTTTGCGGTAATCCATCCTCTTTTTAAATAGATTTTCCCGGAAGCCGCCTTCTTTGACGAATTGTTCTTCCATCCAACGGAGTTTCTGGTCTAAGAGCTGGTTGGTTTGGTTAATCAGGCAGATCATGGCGTTGGCCGCAGGCTCTGCTGAGGAAATATAATCTTTATAATTTTTATAACTATTATAAGGATTATAAACCAAAGCTCTTACTTTACGTGCTTCTGGAGAATCCTTTGGCCAGAATTTAAGATTATGCTGTCTTAAATAGTCTTGATAATCATTTAATAGCTCTTCCAATGAGCCACGAGCTACTCCAACTAATTTAATTTTGCTTTCCAGGCTTTTTTGGGTATAACCTTCAGCGATGTTTTGTTTACCTGAGCGAGCCGACTGCTCCATCTGATCTTTGGTACGAGAATGGTAACCAACATAAAGTTTGATAAACTCTACCGTAAAATCATGAATAATCTCAGATTGTTTATAAAATGCTAATCCTTTATAGCCCTGATTTTCCATAAGGTTTTGCTTACGTGTTATAATAATTATAATCTTTATAAATATTATAACCTTGATTTTGCATAAGCGTTATAATAATTATAATTATTATAAAATTTATAACGATTATATACATATGTTTTGTGTCATTGAAGGCATTGACGGAGCTGGCTGTGAAACTCAGGGAAAAAACCTCATAAAAATGTTAAAGGGACGGAAGAACCTGTCCCCTACATTAATTAAATATCCGGATTATGAACGAAACGTCGGCAAATTAATTAAGGATTTTCTTTACCAAAATAAAAATCTTAGCCCAGAACAGCAATTTTTGCTTTATTCACTTCAGTTTTTAATGGATAAAGAGATGATTGCCAAAAAAAGAAAAAACGGAATTTTAATTGCTGACCGCTACTTCACCACCACTCTATGTTATCAAACTTTAGAAGGAATCAGGCTTGAAAAAGCCTTAAATTTTGCTTCAGACTTTGGAATTGAAAAACCTGACCTGGTTTTTTACATCAAAGTTGATCCTGATATAGCAATAAAAAGAAAGTTTGGAGAAGATAAAGAAAAAAACCGCCGAGAAAAAGACTTTGATTTTATTAGAAAAACCTATATTCAATATGAAAATTTAGTAAAGAATCAAGTCTGGACTAAGTGGGTGGAAATTGATGGAAATAAAGGGATTGAAGAAATCACAAAAGACATCTATAATAAAATATCAAATCTTAAAGGTTAAAGGTTAAAAAAATATTAAACTGTTAAATATTAAAAGGTTAGGTTTTTTTGTTTAACTGTTTAATCTTTTATAGTTTATTTAACATTTAAGATTTAATCTTTAACATTTTTATGGAGAGAACTCTAATCATTATCAAACCCGATGCCCTCAAACGCGGCCTAGTTGGTAAAATTATTGAGACTTTTGAAAACGTTGGCTTGAAACTAATGACCGCCAAAATGCTTCGGCCGGACAAAGAAGTAGTTAGGAATCATTATCCCGGAACAGTTGAATGGATACGGGAGATGGGAGAAAAAACTCTCGCTTCTTTTAAACAGTCAGGGAGTAATGTTATGGAAACGTTTAAGACAGAAGACCCTAATAAGCTGGGACAGTTTGTCTACGTTCGTTTAATTAAATACTGGATGGAGGGGCCGATTATTGTTATGGTCTGGCAGGGGCCAAACGCCATAACGGTTGCCAGAAAATTGCGCGGTCACACCATTCCGGCTTTAGCGATCCCTGGAACTTTACACGCTCAATTTTCTTTTGACTCCTCCTCTCTATCAGCTGCTTTGGATCGAGTAGTAAAAACTTTCGTCCACGCATCAGGTTCTGTCGAAGAAGCGGAAAGAGAGATTAAATATTGGTTTGGGGAACAAGAATTTAAAAATTATGAGAGAGAAGTTGACGGCCAGTACTTGATATAAAAATTATAATATTTATAAAATTTATAACGATTATAATCGTATGCAAAAACAAAAAGCTCTTATTATTATAAAACCCGACGGTGTTCAGCGTGGACTTTTGGGAAAAATCGTTACCCGTTTTGAACAAGTTGGTCTAAAAATCATTGGCCTTAAATTTATCTGGGCAACTGAAAAACAAATAATCGTTCATTATCCAGAAACTGATGCCTGGTTCAAAAAGGTAGGTGAACGGACGTTAACTAACTATGCTAAAAAGGGTCTGGACGCGAAAAAAGTATTCAATACTAACGATGCTATTCAAATAGGACGGACGGTAAAAAAATGGTTAATAACTTATTTTCAAGAATCTCCTGTCTTAATTATGGCTTTAGAATCATATGATTGTATTGAAATCGTCCGCAAACTTTCCGGAAATACTATTCCTGTTCTAGCTAGTCCTGGAACAATTCGCGGTGATTTTTCTCACGATACAATAGATTTGGCGAACGAACAAAGTAGACCACTTCGAAATATCATTCATGCTTCCGATACTGTTGAAGATGGGGAAAAAGAAGTCAGTTTTTGGTTTACAAAAGAAGAACTATTTTCCTATGAACTGGCTGGGGAAAAGTTCATGTACTCCATCAAGTAATAACAAATGACAAAATTCAAATAACAATTGAATTACTAATAACAAACATCAAATATCAAAACAGTTTTATTATTAGTTATTTGTAATTTGTTATTCAATTGTAGATTTGTTATTGGTTATTTGACATTAACTTCTTAATCTTTTTCTCGAAATCAATAACATCCTTATTATTAGTCAGCGCATAATCACAATAAGCCAAACACTTTCTTACCTGTTGGCCACTTTTCTCCTGGCCAATTCCAAGATCGCGTTTATCAACTTTAATAAAATCATTATAATTTTTCGGGTCCCATTCTTTATCTCGAGAAAGTAATCTTTTGAAACGAAGTTCATGTTTAGCTTTAACGCCGATCAAAATAAAACCAGGTTTTTTTTTCAAAAATTCGATTTCTCCCGGATTTCTAATCCCTTCAATGACTACTCTGTCCTTTTTTTGCCCTTTAATCACCTCATTTAGGCGGCGAGCCAAAACATCATCTCCATACCCTTGTCTTAGCTCATCCCCCATGTCCTGAAGCGTTTGACGGGTAAATTCTTTAGTTCCTTTTTCCCTTAGTTCGGCGTGGACGATCGAGATCGGAGAAAAAGAAACAAAGCCGAGCTTTTTAACTAAGTACTTAACTAATATTCCTTTACCTGACGCAATCTGGCCAACAATACCGATGATAATTCTCATTATTAGATTTTCACAGATTAGAAGCGGGTTTTCACAGATATTATTTAGTCCAGATGAGCCGCTTAATTTGTAACTTTGGGCTACCAAAATTAATCAAAAGACCTAACTTATATTTTGTGCTTTTTAAGTAATAGATTAATTGTGTCTCAAATGTTTTAGGAACAAATTCAGTTGCTTTTATTTCAAGAATAATTTTATTATCAATAATAAAATCTGGTCTATAATCACCCACTTTTATATCTTTGTAATAGACTTTTAGATTAAATTCTCTTTTATATGAGAGCTTTAATTGATTAAATTCTTCTTCAAGTGATTTTTGATAAACATTTTCTTTATGACCAAAACCCAACTCATTATAAACGTTAAAAGCAGCCCCCCGTACTTTGAAAGTTAAATCTTCATATAATAACATATCAGTGGAAATCCGCTTTTTATCCGCGGTAATCTTTTCTCAATATCTGTAAATACTTGAAATTAATTTCCAAACTTTGTCACCATAAAACAACATTATTGTAGTCCCAATAACAAGAAATGGCCCGAACGCAATTTTACTTTTTAATTTTTTGTTTTTTAATAAGATCAACAATAGGCCAAATATTGCGCCCGTAACAAACGCTATGTATAGAGCAAGAAGCCCTGCTTTCCAACCAAATAAAAAACCCATAATCGCCGATAAATAAACATCGCCCAGACCCATGGCTTTTTCTTTTGAAATAAAATAAATGAGAAAAATTGGGAAACCAACTATTAATGAAGAAATAAAGAAATAAAGAAATAAAAAAATTGAGACGGTCGATAATAGATGATAAATGACAGAAAAAACAAATAAGACTAACAGAATATAATCTGAAATAAGATGATATTTCAGGTCGGAAACGAAGATGACGATGAGGGTGGATATGATTCCAGAAATAAGGACGGACCTTATAAAGGACGCACCTAAATAAGGTCCGTCCTTGATGACTCCAACAAAGACTAACCCCGTGATTATCTCTACTGCCGGGTACTGCCAACTCAATTTCTTATGACAACATCTCGTCCTTCCCCCCAAAATAAAAAACGAAATTATTGGAAATAAATCATACCAGGCGATTTTTTTCTTGCAATAATCACAATGAGAACGACCGTTAATACTCTCTTCTTTAGGTAATCGATCGATTAATACATTTAAAAAGGATCCGATTGACGAGCCAAAAATAAAAACAGTAAAACTAATCAAATATGTCATTATTCTTTTCCGATGATTAACAGTAAGTCAGCGTCGGCAGGAACCGTTTCACCTTTTGGCAGAGATGTAACTTTGACGGAAATTAATTTGTTCAACTGTTGAATAACGCCGGTATTTACTTTCTTTAAATTAATAATCAAGTTTTCTTTATAATCTTTTACACTATTATTCACAACTAGCACCTCAATATTACTGACTTTATCAAGGATCAAATCCCTTTTTTTGCCAGCCAAACCTCTAATTTTAGTTCCATTGTAAATTGCCAGTTTTATTACTTTGTTTACAATCGTTGGCGTTACGGTTGGCGAAGGCAGTTCAACAATTTTTGTTGGTGCAGATACAGTTGGTGAAATCGTTGCTAAAGCACTGTTCATACTAATTTGACTGACTTCAACAATCTTTTTGGCTGATGGACGATAAAGAATTGCTTTTTTTGCCTTTGTATAAATCAAGACTCGATCACCATTTTCCGCTTTGGCAAAAAAAGGCTGACTCTCTAACTTCTTTTTATCAGTAACCGTTGCTATAATCGGATCTTCTTTAGGTAAATCAATGAGGGTTCCGACCTCTTTTATCAATTTTTCCTTGTCATTCTTGGCTTGAGTGTTTGGATTGTCAAGCATCTTTTTAGTATTTTTATACTGACGGTAGAAGTAAATTGAAGATGATAAAAGCAATATAAAAATAATTCCGATAATTAAAGATATAATAATTTTTTTGTTCATAATAGATGATAGGTTTATTTTAATTCTTTATTTATTAGAAATCAATACCCCTTGACAATAATGTTTTTGTTTTTGTACAATGTTATTCAAGTAGTAATAAATCAAAGTTATACATTTTATACTACCCATGTTAGTATATGAAGCAGTTATTTGTTAAAACAACCAAATTCCTTGGATTGATTTTTTTGATATTTTTTTTCACAGTTTATTTATCTCGGTCTCATTTTATTCAAGCTGCTCCAAAAAGACCTCGGCCTACGCCCACTCCGAATTTAACAGCTACCCCTACTCCGACTCCAATTCCTACCGCAACTCCATTTCCTACCGCAACTCCGACTCCAATTCCTACCGCAACTCCATTTCCTACCGCAACTCCGACTCCGATTCCTACCGCAACTCCATTTCCTACCGCGACCCCGACTCCTACTCCGACTCCATTAGCATGGAAATATACGGCAATGGGTGATTCTTTAGCCAAAGGACTATTTGCTTTCATAGGATACGTGCCTCGTTATAAATCGTATATTGTGACTGACACAGGAATCACAACTAATCTAAGCAATCTTGCAGTTAGTGGGTGGACAAGCGCACAATTATTAAATGCGTTAGAAACTAATGCAACGTTTCAAAATTCCGTTACTTCTTCACAAGTAGTTACCTGGGATGTTGGCGGAGCTGATTTTTTAAACGCAAGAACGAGCTATAAAAGCAAAACGTGTGGTGGAGTTGATAATCAAGATTGTATTAGAACCGCCGTAGCAAGTTTTAAGGAAAATTGGAGCAACATCATCATTAAAATACTTTCTTTTCGCGCATTAAACAATACGATTATACGAACTATGGATGTTTATAATCCATATGTAAATAAAGATAAAGTGGCAGACACCTGGCCTAACGATCTTGGCAATGATTTTCAAGTTTTTAAACCGTATGCAGACGAATTTAACGGGTATATTTCATCTACCGCAACAGTCAATGGAATTCCTTATGCGAAAGTTTATGAGGCGTTTAATGGACCAGGAGGAGATGAAGACCCAAGTGATAAAGGATATATTTCATTTGATGGTCTGCATCCTAATGACCGCGGCCACAAAGTAATAGCAGATCTATTCAGGGCGCTTGGTTATAGTCCTTTACGATAAAGGTTCTGGTTATAAAACGTTATTTTTGTTTCATTTTCATTTCCTCAAGCCAGGGAGAAAGAGGCCTTTGGAGGCGATGTTGAATTTTTTCCTTTAAAATCTCTTCAGAAAGTTTTTGTAGATAATCACTTTTCTCCATCCCATACATTTTCTTTATCGTCGCCAAATGTTCTGTCTCGGATTTTTTCCCCAAGAGAGCTCTGTAATAATCTTCAATTTCTTTTTGATCGACTATAATATTATTTTTCCGGGCATATTGAGAAACAATCTTCATCTCAATCATCCGTTCTAGCACATCACCCTCCAGGGAAGGAAGCTTACTAATATCTTGTTTGGCCCAGATAAAGAAATGTTTGGTTCTGGCCAACTCTTTTTCATAATCAGAACGTCGTATTCCTTCACCAGCAACTTTCGTAATATAACTCCTCGGATTGATAACCTTAATTTTGTAAATAACAATCCCGCCTAATAAAAGACTTATGACCAGAATAGAGAAAAATATGGTTCTTTTCATATTATTGACCAAGCAAGCTTCCACCCCGAAGCTCGACTCCTCCCTTAATTTCCACTACATTCGCACTAAGAACAACGGTTAGCGTATGGGTATCATCCAGTTTCCCGTCCGCATCGGGAGTAGTCCCGTCGTTTTGGACCAACGTGCTATTTTGGATCGTTACCGTGACTGTTTTGTCCCCAACGTTTGACCATTTAATTTGCCCCGTGGTCACCCCACTCGCATCCGTTGCTGATGAGGGCTGGGTAATCGTTTCGATAGCGGTGGCCCCAAGGACAACATCAGCCGCCGGCACACTGCTTTTGGGATTTCTCCAGGTATCTTTTAAGGTAATCGTGATTGTGGTGTTGATATCGGTATTAACACTGGCATTTCCAGTGACTGTTGAATCACTGGGATCGGCGGAGATACTTCCCGGATTGACCGTCACTCCCGAGGAAGTTCCGGTAACGGTCGACGGGGACGGCTCACCGGCGGTAAACGTGACGCCTGATTCGGCTTTGTATAACGTGACTGACTTGGTCGCGACTCCACTTGCAAAGTTTCCCTGAATTAATGTTCCGATGACGGGGGCGGTCGTGTCCGGAGCATTGCCGGCAGTCGTCGTCCAGATATACGTGCCGGCCGGAGCCGAATAGAGCGACCCTAAACTGTTGTTCCAAGAGTCTCGGGCCGTAACGGTGACGTTGAAGGCGACTCCGGCCGTTTGCGGCGTCGAGGCCGAAACGCCGTAATTATTTTCCGACCCCGCCTGAACCGTAAACGTCGTTGAGGTGGTTCCGGAAACAGGCGTGCCGGTATCATCCGCCTCAACCGTTCTGCTGGCGGCGGCATTATAATAAGTAATCGTCAAGCTATTGGCCGCCCCGCTGGTAAACGTCACCGGGCTCCCCGGAAAACTTGGAGGAGTGGAATCCGGCGCGTTGCCCGCCACGGAATCCGTAAAACTGATCGTTTTACTGCCGGTATAATTATTGGACCCACTGTCGACGAGATTATTATTGGCATCAACGGCTTTAAGATCCACTGTAAACGAGACTCCTGCCGTAGCATTGGGAGTGCGAAGGCCGCTAAAACTAGGGCTGCCGGAAATACCTGTTCCATCGGTAAACGTCTGTCCGGGGAGCTTGACGAGGATAGCGTTTGCCGCAGCCGGATCAACCGTAATAGATCCTGATGTGCCGGTCTCGGTAAATCCGTCGCGGGTGGCGGTGACCGTAATTCCTGACTGCTTTTTCGGCGTTTTTATGTACATGGTGACTTGACCTGAAGACATGGTGTATTGGGTGGTGACTCCGGAACAACCTGCACTTGTATAAAACGTAATAGAGGTTCCGCTCGTGGTCATGTTTACAACCGAAGTATCCACAGTACGGGTATTGTTCCAGGCATCGCGTGCCGTGACTGTATTGGTACCGGTAAAGCAGACAGCAGCGGTTTGAGGAGTCGCCGCACTGACCAGGTAATTATTTATAGCCCCGGCATCAACCGTCAGGGATGAGGAAGCATAGCCATATAACCCGCCGTCGGTTGCGGTGATTGTGGGAGTCTCTGCCTTATAAAGAATCGTCGTCAACGTCGTCGTTGACTGGCCGCTGGTGAAGCTAACACCGGTCGTATAGGAGGGGGGCGTCGTATCAGGAGCGTTCCCCGGCCCGGCGTAGGCCAGGGTTTTGGCGCCGCTATAGCCCGTGTTGACGTTGAAATAATCATCCGTCGCCGAAATTTTGGTGATGACAAAGGATGATCCCGCAGTTTGATTGATGACCGATCCCGAGTTTCCCACGCCGTCGGTAAAGCTCTGGCTCGGGAGGGTGACGACCAATCGCGTGACACTTCCCGCATTAATGGTAATGGACTGTGTCCCGTCGGCGATCGTGTCCGGACCGGAAGTCTTGGTCGCAGTCAGAGTCCAGGTGGGGCTCGATTTTCTATTGTCTTGTATATAGACACTTTTGGTATTTTGGGCAGTGGTAAAGGTAAAATCATTGGTGGCGCTGGTACAACCATTATCAGAATAGACAGTTTCCGAAGGTGAGTTTGATGTGACATTTATTATCGTTGTCCCGGTCGGATTGGTCGGCGTGCTTCCGGCGTCCTGAAGTTGAATCGTCAGCACATCGGCATCTCCGTTACAGGCTCCGGCCGTGAGCGTCCGTGCCGCGTTGGTAAACACGACTTTGGTGGGGGCGGCACCACCGGCACCCAAAGCTGATATCTGGATAATCAGCCAGGAGTTGGCAGAGGATGTGGTGGACGTAGAGGCATTCTTGAGCTGAACGTCGATATTGGTCGCGGTACCCGGCAAAGAACTCCAAATGTCCGCACTTCTTTTTCTGGTATAGGTGGTATCTGTTGCCGTGACCTCGCCCAGAGGAGTGTCCAGCCGGGCAAAGTAGGCATTGGAGGCGTTATCGGTTTTAATCGTTGACTCAAAGTATGCAGCAAACGTGCCTCCTACCCAGTTATTCGCCTTGTCCAGACTATTGGAAAAAGATTTGGAGGTATAGGTACTCGTGGCGTGGCTGGTTAGCGTGTTATTGTATTCGTGTACCACTTCAAGATCGGTAATGCCCCCGCCAGCCGTTTGTTCAATAATGATCTTGGCATTGGCAATCCCTCCTGTGCTCGCGGACATGTTGACTTGGACCGCGTAATTTTGCCCCGAGGTCAAACTGACGGTGGAGGCGGTTCTTAC
>Ga0209211_10005520_pt1 | contig 18834 bp, 19 predicted proteins | sample RifGroA2_FD_183992 | JGI IMG/M metagenome (GOLD analysis project Ga0209211, IMG submission 183992) | Groundwater microbial communities from Rifle, Colorado, USA - Groundwater A2 (SPAdes) (version 2) | ecosystem: Environmental > Aquatic > Deep subsurface > Groundwater | place: Rifle, Colorado...
ATTCGCACACACCAGCCGATACCAGATACCAAGCTCGCCGCACTGGCGGCCATGGCTGTCGAAATGGTTGCCAAACACGGCCAGCCTGATCGCGCGGTCGTGCAGGCTTTTCTGGACGCCGGCTACCAGGAGCGCGACCTGCTCTACATCGTGCTCGCTTCGGCAGTCAAGGCATTGAGCAATTACAGTAACCAAGTATTTGGCACCACGGTCGATGAAAAATTTGCTGCCTATAAAGTCGATTGAACGCAGCTGCTCATGAAGCCCAGTTTTTTTACCTCAGAAGGTTAAACGTGCCATGGGCGACACGTCGGCCGATTTGCTGTCGTGGTTGCCAGAGGCATTTCCCGAAGCAGCCTTGACAGTGAATGCAGACCATACAAATTGCACCGACATACTGCCTGACGGCATCTTAAAAATGCGATGGTCACCGTTGCCCGATGTGCGTATTGCCATATTAACGATACCGCGTTTGAGCGCTTTTTGAGTACACCGGACTCACCGATGAGCGGCGCTACACCGTACAAAAGCGCTTTGATCTGGGTACCCAGCGCGGCGGCAGCTGAACTTCTACACGGGACTCAACATGCAAGTCAAAGCCCTCACGTTCGACACCGGTGGCACCATCCTGGACTGGCACAGTGGCTTGTGCAGCGCTTTCCAGAGAGCAGGTGAACGCCACGGAATCTCTCTTGACTGGCATGCGGTGACCAATGACTACCGCCGACTGGCCATGAAAGGCATCGTTGGACAGGTGCAGCCCACCTTCAACATGGACGACGTGCATCACACGGCACTCGACGAGGTGTTGGCTAAATACGGCCTGCTGCAATTTGACTCACAACAGCGATGGCTAATTTTTCATGCCTGGCACGAACTCGCATGCTGGCCGGACTTCCCGGCTGCCCTGACGCGAATCCGACAAAAGCTTCCAGCCATTTCGTTCACCATGTTGCCGTTGTCCCTGGTGCTGGACGTGTCCCGAAAAAACGACCTGGACTGGGACGCCGTGATCTCGTGCGAGATGATGGGGGTCTATAAACCCAACCCACAAGCCTATTTAAAGGCGGCACAATGGTTGCGCATGGCGCCTTCCGAAATTTTGATGGTCGCCTGTCACAACTTCGACCTGAATGCCGCCCGAGCCTGCGGTTTCAAGACAGCCTTTGTCCGCAGACCTGACGAATGGGGGCCGCAGGGGCCTCCAGACCCTACGCCACACCCGGATTGCGACCTTGTTGTTGATGGTTTTGACAAGTTAACCAAGTTTCTGGGCGTATGACATTGGCCAATGGCTTGAGTGTCTTGCTGGCCGTTCTGATCGGCTATGCGGCGCACCGTGCCAGCCTGTGTACCGTGCGGGCGGGTTTGGACTGCCTATTCATGAGGTGCCAGTCACGCATGGTGTTTGACGGCGCTGCACTACCGCCTGTCTTTAGCCGCCTTGTTGCTTGATGTCTGTCATGCGCCTTGTTCGCGGTGTAAGAACCTGAGGGCAACTGCGACTATGCTTGCATTGGGCGATGATCCGTTGCCTCACCAAAGTTGAATGAAGAGGGGCAACCCATGAAAAAACTACTGATTCTTGTCACGGCAGCCGTATTGGCATTTGCCTTTTTTGCGCTGGATTTAAACCACTACCTGACCCTGGACGGCATGAAGGCCAGTCTGGGGCAATTTGAGGCGCAACGTGCCGCCTCACCGGTTGGTGTTGGCCTGGCTTTTTTTGCTGTCTATGTGGTGGCCACCGCGCTGTCTTTGCCGGGTGCCGTGATCCTGACACTGGGGGCAGGTGCCCTGTTTGGCTTGGGGCTTGGCACCTTGATTGTGTCGTTCGCCTCAAGCATCGGCGCCACGCTGGCGTTTCTGGCGTCGCGCTATGTGCTGCGCGATGTGATTCAGCGCCGTTTCGGTAGCCGACTCACGGCGATCAATGACGGCATGGCCAAAGATGGCGTGCTGTACCTGTTTACCCTGCGACTGATTCCCATCTTTCCGTTTTTCCTGGTGAATTTGCTCATGGGCCTGACACCGGTCAAGACCCTCAGCTACTACTGGGTCAGCCAGTTGGGTATGCTGGCCGGCACCCTGGTTTACGTCAATGCGGGCACCCAACTGGCGCAAATCACTAGCCTGTCGGGTATTTTGTCGCCCGGTCTCCTGCTTTCTTTTGCGCTACTCGGCGTTTTCCCCATACTGGCTAAAAAGTTCATGAATTTCCTGCAAAGCCGCCGTGTCTATGCCAAGTGGCAGCGTCCCCACACCTTTGACCGCAACCTGGTGGTCATTGGTGGCGGTGCCGCGGGCCTGGTCACCAGCTATATTGCGGCCGCCGTCAAGGCCAAAGTGACTTTGGTCGAAGCCCACAAGATGGGGGGCGATTGCCTGAACTATGGCTGTGTGCCCAGCAAGGCCTTGATCAAATCGGCCCGCATCGCCAACCAGATGCGCCACGCAGAAAACTACGGTTTGAGCGCAATGACCCCTAGTTTCAGCTTCAACAAGGTAATGGCCCGTGTGCATGAAGTGATTGCCACCGTGGCACCCCACGACAGCGTGGAACGTTACACCGAACTGGGCGTGGAAGTGCTGCAAGGCTACGCCAGGATCGTCGACCCATGGACGGTGGAAATCAAGCTCAACAGTGGTGCTACCCAGCGGCTGACCACGCGCAGCATCGTGATTGCCGCAGGTGCCCGTCCGTTTGTACCGCCTTTGCCTGGACTCGATGACGTGGGCTACGTCACCAGCGACACCTTGTGGGACGAGTTTGCCAAGCTCGATGCACCACCGGCCCGGCTGGTGGTGCTGGGTGGCGGGCCAATTGGCTGCGAACTGGCGCAGAGCTTTGCCCGCCTGGGCTCCAAGGTGACACAGATTGAGATGGCACCACGCATCATGATGCGTGAAGACATTGAGGTCTCTGACCTGGCGCGAGATGCTTTGACGCGTGATGGCATTGACGTGCTGACGAGCCACGAAGCCTTGCGTTGCGAGCGCGAAGGCGAGCACAAATTCATCGTGGTTGAGCACCAGGGCGTTGAGAAACGCATTGAATTCGACGCCTTGCTGTGTGCCGTGGGCCGTGTCGCCAGATTGCAGGGTTACGGGCTGGAAGCGCTGGGCATTCCGACCCAACGTACCGTGGCGGTCAACGACTACCTGGAAACCCTGTACCCCAACATCTTTGCGGCCGGTGACGTGGCCGGCCCCTACCAATTCACCCACACCGCAGGGCACATGGCCTGGTATGCCGCAGTGAATGCGCTGTTTGGCGACTTCAAGAAGTTCAAGGTGGACTATTCGGTGGTGCCCTGGGCCACCTTTATTGAGCCCGAGGTGGCGCGCGTCGGTCTCAATGAACAAGATGCCAAGGAAAAAAACATCCCCTACGAGGTAACGAAGTACGGCATCGACGACCTCGACCGCGCCATTGCCGACGGCACGGCATATGGGTTTGTCAAAGTGCTGACGGTGCCCGGCAAAGACCGCATTCTGGGCGTCACCATCGTGGGTGAACACGCGGCCGACCTGCTGGCCGAATTTGTGCTGGCCATGAAGCATGGCCTGGGCCTGAACAAGATTCTGGGCACCATTCACACCTACCCGACGCTGGCGGAGGCCAACAAATACGTGGCAGGTGAATGGAAGCGTGCGCATGCACCACACAAGCTGCTGGTCTGGCTGGCACGCTTTCATGCCTGGAAACGAGGCTAGTTTCACCATGAGGCTTTCCATCATCGTGCCGGTACTTAACGAAGCGGTGGTGCTGCCAGGTTTATTGGAACGGCTCCTGCCTTTGAGCCGCCATGGCTGTGAAGTGCTGTTTGTTGATGGAGGCAGCACAGACGAATCGGTGGCGATGATCAAGTGCGCTGGCTTTAAGGTCGTGCCTTCCCAGCCTGGGCGTGCGAGGCAAATGAACGCTGGTGCCGCATGTACCAGCGGCCAGACCTTGCTGTTTCTCCATGCCGATACCGAATTGCCGACGGGTGCTGTTGACTGCATCAGTCAGGCGCTCAGCAGTGATTTGCACCGTTGGGGCAGATTTGATGTCTGCATCACCGGCCAACACTGGATGCTGCATGTCGTGGGTCACATGATGAATCTGCGCTCACGCTGGAGCGGCATCGCCACTGGCGACCAAGCCATGTTTGTTACCCGTGCGGTGTTTGATGCCGTGGGCGGCTTCCCGGACCAGCCCTTGATGGAAGACATTGAGCTGTCGAAACGATTGCTCAGTTTGTCCCGCCCTGCGTGTGTCAGTCGCTGCGTGACGACCTCGGGGCGGCGCTGGGAAACACGCGGTGTTTGGCGCACCATTTTGTTGATGTGGCGCTTGCGCTGGAACTATTGGCGTGGTGTGCCCGTTGACCTTTTGGCGCGTGCCTACCAATGAAACCGGTGCGCCTGGTGATCTTTGCCAAGGCACCGCTGGCTGGTTTCGCCAAGACCCGGCTGATTCCGGCCTTGGGGCAACAAGGCGCAGCCGATCTGGCGCGGCGTTTGCTTTTGCAGACCCTGCATGAAGCCCTGAATTCACAGCTGGGACCGGTGGAACTGTGTGTCACACCATCGGCCGCCGACGCCGTTTGGCAAACCCTGCACTTACCCAAGGCCGTGCGCCTGGCTGATCAGGGCGAAGGCGATTTGGGTGCACGCATGGCGCGCGCGGCCGAGCGCGTCATTGCTGCGGGTGAATCTGTCTTGCTGCTGGGCACCGACTGCCCTCAACTCGATGCTGTCCAACTGCAGCAAGCCGCCCTTGCGCTGCAAGACACAGAAGCCGTGTTGGTTCCCGCCTTTGATGGCGGTTATGTGCTTTTGGGACTGAATCGATTTGATTCGTCTGTTTTTTCCGGTATCGCCTGGAGCACCAACCGTGTGATGGATGAAACGATGGGGCGTTTAAAACAGCTCGAATGGTGCGTCAAAACACGCCCCGCCCTGCACGATATTGATGCGCCATCCGACCTGAAATGGCTGCCAACTTTCGCTGCGCCAGACACCCTTTGATCCCGACGGTGTGGCCTCTGCGTGGTTGATCACCGGGGCAGTGGTGATTGCCTTGCTGGGGTTAGGTGCTGTGCTGCCAATCGCTGATCTCGACCACCCTCCCCTTTTGCGGCACATCGGCCGGGTCATGGGTGACCAGAAGCGTGGGGATGCGCTGCAATGCAATTTGTTCGAACACAAAGGCCCGAAACTGGGTACGCAACACCGCATCAAGCTTGGAGAATGGCTCATCCAGCAACAGTGCCTGCGGCTCCGCCAACAGGGTGCGCATCAGGCTGACCCGTGCCCGCTGCCCGCCTGACAGGGTGGCCGGGTCGCGGTCGTGAAAGCCGGCCAGGCCAATGCTTGACAGCGTTTCCGCCGTGCGCTGACGGCGCGCTGGTGCACCCCTGACGCTGGCCGGCAGCGCAAAAGCCAGGTTTTGCCCCACGCTCAAATGCGGGAACAACAAATCGTTCTGAAACAACAAGCCGATGTGGCGCGCCTCAATGGGCCGGGTGTCGCACCGCTCGTTGTTCAGCCATAGTTCGCCCGTGGCCACAAAGTGGGGATCCAGGTCGCCAATCATCCAGCTCAGCAGGGTGGATTTGCCCGAGCCTGACACCCCGGTCAGGGTCACGACCTCGCCGTGGTCGACCACTAGGGAAAAGTCGGTAAAAAGTGACTTGTCGCCGTTTGAGAGCGTCAGGTTTTTGATGTTCAGCATGTCAACGTAATCCTTTTCGATGCCGCCCCAACCCATACGCCGCGGCCGCAGCCAGCCCGAAGGCCGCCATCGGCAAGGCGATTTGCAGCAAGGCTTGTACTGCCAACACGCGCCGGTTGCCACCGGCACTCAGTGCCACGGCTTCGGTGGTGACGGTCACAAAGCGGCCCCCGCCAGCGAACAGGGTTGGCAGGTATTGCGCCACACTCACCGCAAAGCCCACCGCCAGCGTGGCCAGCATGGGGCGAAGCAGACAAGGCCACTTCACGGACAAGCAGGCATGCCAGGGCGAGTAGCCCAGGGCCCGCGCGCTGGTCATCAGGCGCCCATCAAACGCCCGGTAGGGTCCTATGAGGGTGAGTACCATGTACGGCAGCACCCACAGCAGATGACTCCAGACCAGTGCCACGGCGGTGCCGTCCAGGTGCAAATGCAGCAGGCTGGCGTATTGCCCGGCCACCAGCGGCAAGGCGGGCACGATCAGTGGCAAATACAGCAGCGCGTTCAAGCGCTGTGGCCCCCACTCCAGCCAGACCAGGACCGCAGGCAAGCACAAGCCGCTGGCGACCAGGGCCAGCCAAAGTGTGGTCCAAAATGGGGTCCAGTCGGCCTGTTGCCAACTGGCCAGCGAAACGGCATCGGGCCACAGCGCCGGAAAAAACCAGGCCTGCGCCACCGACCACAGCAGCAGCATGGCCACCACCGCATAACCCGTCAGGTACAGGGGCGTGTATAAATGGCGCCAGGCCAGACCAGTGGCCGGCTTGCGCTGCCCGTTGGGGTAAGGCCGTTGCCGCATGGCCAGCCACCACAGACCTCGCGCCGCCAAAACACAGCCCAACAACACGGCCAGCAGCACCATGGACGCCGCACTGCCACGTGCCTGAAACGCGGGGTCGGGGTCGGTGAGCCAGCGCCAGACCAATACCGCCAAGGTGGGGGGGGTACCCGGCCCCAGAATGATCGCCATGTCCACCACCGACAGACCGTAAGCAAACACCGCCATCACCGGCCAGACCAGACGTGGCAGCAACTGGGGCCACAAAATCAAGGCCCAGGTTTGCGTGCGGCTGTAGCCCAAAGAGCGGCCCATGACCATCTGGCGCGACACCGCCTGTTCACCCAACACCGCCGCCAGCACCCAGAGCAAAAACCAGCTTTCCTTGATGGCCAGTGCCAGTGCCAGACTCAAGGCATAAGGGTCTTGCACCGTGACCCAGTCCGGCGGACTGGTCCAGTGCAGCCCCTGGGCAACCAGTCTGGCCAACCAACCCGAAGGTGCGATCAAAAAAAACAGACCAACGGCAAACGCCGCGTGTGGCACTGACAACAGCAGCGGCAAGCGCCGCTGCAGGGTCAGCCACACGGGGCCGGGGTAGTGCAGCGTGGCCAGCACAGCAGCAATACTGCAGGCCAGCACCGTGCTCAGCACACTGGAAATGAGGGTAGCGCGCAAAGCCTGTGGCCACTGGGCATCCAGCCACAACGCCTGCCAGACAGACGTATCTAGCGCCGGGGTCAAGGCCCAGTAAAGGCCCGGCAGCAGCGGGCCAAAGATCAGCAAGACGGGCAAAGCCGCTAGCAGCGTGCGCGCAAGCATTTCACATCAACGCGCACCGTAGCGTTTAAGCCACTCCGCCTCCAGCGCCTCAACCCAGCTGGCGTGCGGCTCAGGCAAGGTAGGTACCGCCTCTGCCAGGGCACCCGGCGCGGTTTTGCGGATCAGGGCCTGCGAGGCGGCCGGCAGTTTGGCAACGTCCAGCACCGTGCCGTCACCCCAGACGCTGATGTCTGCCTTGCGGGTCTGCGCCTCGGCAGAAAGCAGGAAGTTGGCAAACACCTGGGCCCCCGCCTTGGCGCGTGCGTTGACGGGGATGGCGACAAAATGCACGTTGCCAATGGTGCCGCCGGTGAAACCAAAACTGTAGGCACTGGCGGGCAATTGTTTGCTGACGATCAGGTTGGCCGCTTCATTGGGGTTGAAGGTGATCGATATTTTCAGTTCGCCGTCCCCCAGCATGCGGTGCATCTCGGCGGCGCTGGCCGCAAAGGTTTTGCCATTGCGCCACAGGCTGGGGTGTAACTGGTCCAGATAGGCCCACAGCGGCTGTGTGGCTGCCGCAAACGCCGCCGGGGTGACGGCTTGTTGTAATACCGCCGGGTTGGGTGTCAACTCCAGCAGCATCTGCTTGACAAAGGTGGTGCCATGAAAATCAGGCGGCTTGGGGTAACTGACGCGCCCCGGGTTGGCTTTGGCAAAGACCAGCAAGTCGGCCGCTGAACGGGGTGGGGTGGGTGTTTTGGCCCGGTCGGCAATCAAGGTAAGTTGCGCCGTGCCCCAGGGTGACTCGTAACCGTCGGTGGGGACCGAAAAATCGGTGCGCACCGGCTTGTTCAAATCGACCAAACCCCAGTTGGGCAGGCTTTGCGCCCAGGGCCCAAACAGCAAACCGCCGTTTTTAAGGTTGCGAAAGTTCTCGCCATTGACCCACATCAGATCGATGGAGCCGTCACTGCTGCGACCGGCTGACACCTCTGTTTGCACCCGTTTGACCACCTCGGCGGTGTCGGTGATTTTGACGTGCCGCACCTCAATGCCGTAGCGGGTTTTGGCCTCTTTGGCGGCCCAGGCAATGTAAGCGTTGGTGGCCTCGCTGCCGCCCCAGGCATTGAAGTACACCGTCTGGCCCTTGGCATCATTTTGAACTTGCGACCAGTCGGCGTTGGCCCCGGTGGCCACCCCCAGGGTGAGTGCGATGGCGGTGAACGTTGAAAGCTTCATGCGGGAAAACTCCGGTAATGGTTAATTTTGTTGTTTAGTCGGTGCGCACCACCAAAACCTTACACCTTGGGATTTTCAATCAGTGTGCAGGGGCAAACAAACGGTCCAGTGTATTTAACTCTGCCAGCACCTGGTGAATGGTTGACATCGCCAGATAGTCATCCACCCGCGAGCGAACATGCTGGATCAGCGCGGCGTCGCTGTTGGCCTGTGACCAGTCTTCGCCACCCGCACCACTGGCCTGTTTCGGTTTTACGGACTCAGTCAACCATTTGGCACACCAGGTGACGGACCAAAGCCACATCAACTCCCGCAGCGGGACGAACCCCGCAAGGTAAGGCGCGGCCAGGGTCCCCGCCGCAGAAATCCAAACTTCATAGGCGTGCACGACTTGCGCCATGGAAAGTGCAAACGATGCATCAACATCCCAGGTGGTCGAGGTGTAAAGCGTCGCATGCGCCAAGTCCAGCGGCGGGTAGCTGTAGCGCAGTTTCTCCAGATCAACCAGCACCGCCTTGCCCGTGGGAGTGATCAGGAAATTGCCAGGATGAGCGTCAAAGGTGATGAGCCGAGGCTCAAGTCCGTCGCAAGCTTGCGGAATCGTTTGGGAAAGCTTTTCAAGACGCATTTTGAGCGTGCGGCGGGACGGCTCGGAAATCAAGGGGTGATCAAGGTAAGCGGCCTGTGCCCGTACCAGTCCCAACATGGCTTCAAGCGGATCGGTTGCACTCAGAAGGGGGGCGCGCGCTCTGACCATGGGTACGGGCAAGGCGTGAATGGCTGCCAGTGCCTGCATGATGGCTGCCATATGGTCCGGGCTGTTGGCGGGCGCACCGGTGATTTCTTCAACCAGCAGTGCGCCCCACGGCAATTGATCGGTTGGATAAATGACACGGTCGAGTCGTGGCACGTGACCACAGGCCGCTGCGCGCTGAAAACAAGCAGCCTCATAGGCCAGGTTGTCGCGCGGCCCCAGCCCCATCTGGCTCTGCTTCGGGATTCTGGCCAACAAGCCTGTTCCCTCCAGTCGAACATGCCAATGCGCCAAACCCTTGTCATCCAATTGGCAAATTTTCAAATCACATTGAAGCGCCTGCTCAAGATAAAGGCGCAAATTGGCGGACTCTTGCGCACTCAACATAAGCTCCTGCTGCCGGGTTTAAGCATAAAAAAACCTTTCTGGGGCGAGATCACACCCACCGTGGATTACCCCGCGTTGGCAATCATGTCAGGCAGGAAAAATGGGGGCCATGCTAACCGACCAGCGCCACGGCCTTGATCTGCACCCAAACCGGCAAACCCGGCAACAGACCCAGCCCCACGGCCGCGCGTCGGGTCAGGCGCGCCAGCACCGGCGAGCCACCCACCTTGAGCCGAATCAGCGACAAAGCCGGGTGGTGGTCGTCGGCGATGTCATCGACCACCGCACTCAGGCAATTCTGGATGCTGGTGTGGGTGGTTCTTTGCAGGGCGATGCTGGCATCACGCGCCAAAATCCGCACCCGCACCGCCTGGCCCGGCGCGTGGCCGCCGTCGCGCACCCACAAGCTGCCACCGGGGAATGCCACACGCGCCAGGTGCCAGGCCGTGTCACGCTCTGCCACCACCGCATCCAACACCACACCGGCATCTTCGCCCAACTGGATCGGCAGGTCGAGCCGGGCCAGAGTGTCAGTGAGCGGCCCGCTGGCCATCACACGGCCAGCCTCCATAACCACAATATGGTCAGCCAGGCGAGCCACTTCATCGGGGGAATGGCTGACGTAGAGCACCGGAATCTCCAGCTCGGCGTGCAGGCGCTCCAGGTAGGGCAATATCTCTTGCTTGCGCTTCAAGTCCAGCGCGGCCAGGGGTTCGTCCATCAGCAGCAGACGCGGGCTCAGGGCCAGGGCGCGGGCCATGCCCACACGCTGGCGTTCACCGCCCGAGAGCCGATCAGGCTTGCGCTCCAGCAAGTGGTTAATACCCAGCAACTCAATGGCTTGATCCAGGCTGACGCGCTGCGCATCAGAGCTGCGCTTTAGTCCGTAGCGCAGGTTGCCCAGCACCGTCAGGTGCGGGAACAGGCTGGCTTCTTGAAACACATAGCCCAGCGAGCGCTGGTGTGTGGGCAGCCATTGGCGGCTGTCTTGCCAGGTCTCGCCAAGCACTTCGAGTTGGCCCTGCGGCGCACGCTCCAACCCGGCAATACAACGCAACAGCGTGGTTTTACCGGAACCCGAGTGACCAAACAGCGCCGTTATGCCGCGTGCGGGCAAGTCCAAGTCCACATCCAGCGTGAAGCCGGGCCAGTCGAGTTTAAAACGGGCCTGAATACCACTCATGTCAAGCCCCCCTCACCGGTTTGGGCCGCCAGGCGTACAGGGCCAGCAGCACAAGGAAAGAGAACACCAGCATCACCGCCGACAGCCGATGCGCATCCATGTACTCCATGGCTTCCACATGGTCGTAAATTTGCACCGAGGCGACACGGGTCACGCCCGGCAGGTTGCCGCCAATCATCAGCACCACGCCAAATTCACCCACCGTATGGGCAAAAGTCAGAATGGATGCCGTCAGAAAACCCGGCATCGCCAGCGGCACCGCCACGGTAAAAAACGCATCCAGCGGCGAGGCCCGCAAGGTGGCGGCCACTTCCAGCGGACGTTCCCCGATGGCCTCGAAAGCCGTCTGCAAGGGCTGCACCATAAAAGGCAGCGAGTAAAACACCGAAGCAATCACCAGCCCCCAAAAGGTAAAAGGCAGTAACCCAAGACCCAGCGTCTGGGTGAACTGCCCCACCGGGCCGTTCGGCCCCATCGCCAGCAGCAGGTAAAAACCCAGCACCAACGGCGGCAACACCAGTGGCAGTGCCACCACCGCACCCAGCGGCCCTTTCCACCAGGCTTTGGAGCGGGCCAACCACCAGGCCAACGGCGTGCCGAACAGCAACAGGATCAGCGTGACGATGCCCGCCAGGCGCACGGTCAACCAGATGGCCTGGAGGTCACCAGAGCTCAACAACATGGCGCACTCCGAATCTCACAACTCAAAACTCGTAGCCATGGGCGCTGATGACCTGTTTGGCAGCGTCACTTTTCAAGTAAGTGAGCAGTGCGGCGGCCGCCGGGTTGTCTTTGCCGCGCATCAGCAGCACAGCATCCTGGCGGATTTGCGGGTACAGCGCGGGTGGCACCAGCCAGTAGGAACCAGGGGCGTACTGGCCGTCCTTGAAGATTTGGGACAGGGCGACAAAACCCAGTTCGGCATTGCCGGTGGCAGCGAACTGGTAGGCCTGGGTGATGTTTTCGCCGTAAACCAATTTGGGCTCCAGTGCCACATCCACGCCCAGTTGCTTCATGGCTTGGGCGGCGGCTGCACCGTAGACCGCCATCTTGGGGTTGGCAATGGCCAGGCGGTCAAAACCACCGCGTTTAAGTACCTCGCCCTTGTCGTCCACCAGCCCCGGCTTGGCGCTCCACAGCACCAACTTGCCGATGGCATAGGTGAAACGGCTGGTCGGCTCGGCCAGGCCGTCTTTTTCCAGACGCGCAGGGGTGGTGTCGTCTGCCGAAACAAACACCTCAAACGGCGCACCGTTTTTGATCTGGGCGTAAAACTTGCCCACCGTGCCGTAAGCCACCAACGCCTTGTGGCCAGTGGCTTGCTCGAACGCCGGGGCGATTTTTTCCATCGGGCCGGTGAAGTTGGCGGCCACCGCCACCGAGACTTCGCCAGCCTGGGCCTGCATGGCATTGCCGAGCAGGGTGATCAGCAAGAGAGGCATCAGGCGGGATAGTTTCATGTCAATGTCCTTTTTAAAAACAAGTGGATTGGGGCGATGGGGTGCGTGGGCTACACCTCAGGTGAAAAACATTTGGCGTGGTCGGCGCATTCAGCACACGAGGGGACCGGGCAGACGTAAATGCCTTCGCTTTTGCAATAGAAGTGGTAGATGAATTTCTTCCACTTCATGTCGCCCACATTCAAGGAGGCCAGGGCCGGGAAAGCCGTGGTCATCAACACCGAGAGTTCGTTGCGGTGGGCCAGTCCCAGGTCTTGCCACAGGTGGTTGCGACCGCAGCAACTGTAGGCCACGCTGTGGGCCAGCCAGACTTCAGACTCGCGCAGTCCGGCGCGGTATTCCAGCAGCAAATTCAACAGGTCTTCCAGCTCGGCAATGTCTTCACCGGGGCCGTTTTGCAGGGCCAGGTGTTCACCGGGAAAGTAGTCGTGCCACAGGGTTTGAAAAGCCTGCCCACTCAAGCCCAGCGCGGCGGTCAGCACCCCTTGATGAAGCGAGCGACCCACCAGCAAGCTGGCCAGCACCGGGCGCAATGGGTCGGCCACGGCTTGCGCTGTGGCAGGCCGATTCAGCAGCTCAGCCATCAGCAGGCTGCGGCAGTCGTGTGAAGGTTTCATGTGGCGCTCCTGAAAATCACTTGAACATCCTTGGGCTGCGCGGTGTAGGGTGCAGAAGTAACCAAAAAGTTCGCGCCCGCAGCCACGTAGGCGGCAGCGTTGTCGGCACGCACACCCCCGGCGGCGGCCAGCAACGGGCGGCTTGGTTCACCGTCTAGCGCCAAACGACAGGCGGCAACCGCTTCAGGGGTGAATTTTTCCAGTTGCAGCACATCACAGCCCGCCGCAGTCCAGCGCAACGCCTCTTCCAAACTGGACACCTCGACCACGATTTTTTTCTCGGGCTGGGTCTGGCGCAGCCGCGCAATGGTTTGATCCGGGGATTCACCCAGAAACAGCCGGTGTTCAGCAAACACCAGCAAGGTTTCAGACAAGCCCAAACGGTGCATGATGCCGCCGCCTGAGCGCACCGCCTTGACCGAGAGCACCTTGGTGCCGGGCACATTCTTGCGGGTGCAGGCCACGGCCACACCGTTGGCTGCAGTCACGATGGCAGCGGTGGCGGTGGCAATACCACTGGCCCAATCCACCAGGGTCTGGGCCGTCTTCCAGGCGCGGTGCAGGCCAGCGGCTGGCCCTTGAGCTTGCAGCAGCAGCTCGCCAGGTGCAGCAAGCGCGCCCGAGCAGACCAGCAGTTGAGCCTGGGCACCGGCCAGTTCAAACAGGCGCACGGCTTCTTCAGTAGCGCACACGGTCATGGGCTGACGGGCGCGGAATTCAAGCTGGGCGGTCTGTGCACCGATGCCCAGTGCCTGCGTGGTGAGGTCGCCGCAGGGCGCGTCGTCGTCCAGCAGGGCTTGCAAGTGGTGGTCGTTGAGGCTGCGCATGTCAGTGCTTTGAAAACAGGTCGCGTAATTTGCACAGCGTGGTGGTGATGTCAAAGCGGGTGTCGGCCAGGGCCTCACCGGCGATGATTTTGCGCAGTGCCGTGAGTGGATCGGTCTCGCCAGTCAGCAGCACCTGGGCGCCCCACTTCTCCATGTGGCGGATGTAACCGTCGCCCGCGCTGGCAGCAATCAGCACTTCCACCCCGTGCAGCGGGTGCGGGCCGTCGTCGTTGAAGTGGTGCGGCAACTGCTCTTTGCTGAGCTGGATGTGTTGCGGCTCGGGCAGGGGCGAGTCGGGTTGGCAATCAAACAACAGCCAGTCACGGGTTTGGCCGGCATGGCCGCTGACCTGAGTCCCGTTGTCTTTGGTGGCGATGGCAATTTTCATAAAAGCTCCAGGAATGTTTGCGTTTAGTCCATTGAGGCCAAGAACACACTCGATGCCTTGAACACCGCCGTCACCGCCTGGCCCACGGCCAGGCCAAGGCGTTTGACACTGCTCAAGGTCACCACGGCGGTAAGCACATGCTGACCACCGGGCATGGCCAGGGTGACCTCGGCATTCACCGGCCCTTGGTGAAGATGGGTCACGGTGCCGGTAAAACGGTTGCGCGCCGAGATGTGGCCGTCATCCCCGGTGAGCAGCAGAATCGACGAAGCCTTGACAAAAGCCAGCACATCACGATCTTTGGCAAGCCCCAGGTTTTCAGCGGATTCGCGGGTCACGATGGCGGTCAGCACCAGCTCAGGGGCCAGACGAATGCTGACTTCGGCATCAACCACGCCCTCCTTGATGGCGATCACGGGGCCGGCGAACTGGTTGCGGGCACTGGTTTTCATGGACATTCTCCTTAACACTTGCCGAAAATCGTCAACATCACAGACGCCGTTTTGCTCCAGATTGCTGGTCAGCTTTGCCAGTGCCAACTGGGACTCTTTTTCAAGCGCACGGTAGAAGGCAATCAGGCGACGGGCAAAGGCGGTCAGCTCGGTGCCACCACCGTGGCGACCGCCAGCGGAGCGATTCACCAAGGGTTCAGGCGCCACGTTGTTCATGTCATCCACCGCGTCCCAAGCCGCTTTGTAAGACAGCGGCACTGCTTTTGCTGCTTTCGAAATTGAGCCAGTCTTGTCGATAGCTTCAAGCAGCCGAATGCGCTTGTCACCCAGAAAGCTACCCATGGCGGTGTCAATCAGCAGCTTGCCGGTGAGTTTGGTTTGGGGTGTGGTCATGGTGGGTGCTGAGGGTCAATCGCGTTATGCACTTCTGCAAATAGCGTGCCAGTCGCTGGTTTTTACCCGGTTTGTCACTCCCCAATGGGGGAGTCCGTACATCTGCTGTGAGCGGTAACGGACACCAGGTGTCCAAGGATGTGGTATTACCGACATGACGATGTATTCATCACGACATAGCGGTGATGGGTTGTTGGTGATGCGACATGTGCCGCTCCAACCAATTCGGTTGGGAGAGCACCTGTCATTGCCCTGTTCAAAACCAGCCACCTGTTGATGGGTGCGTCGGTTTAAACCGCCTTACCGTCTGCACAGGGTGAGTGCCGGATACCAACGGGTTTGACGCCAATTTTCGTTGGCGGGGCCATATTTGTGGTCATCCTGCCAGCGGGTGTCCAGACCGTGGCGAAAGGGACAATTAAACCTAGATTCCGCAGTTGACCGCTTTGGAATCTCAATAAGATCATGAAATGATTGAATTTTTTTGCTCCGATCAAGTTCACCCGTTGGGTGAGAGCGCTACGCACCCGATTGAGCCGCCCTGGAGCGCCCTGGCGGCGTTGCTTCTCCGCGCTGGCAGGAGCCGCCGCATCGTCGCGCCTTGCCAGTGCACCCCATGACAGCCCACTCGGGCGCGTCCAACTGCCGAATCTAGGTTGAATTGGCATTCGATTTACTCCGGCCGCATGGGACAATTGCACCTACTGGCAAGGGCAGGACAAAAAGACCTTGAGGCGCATCAATGCCTTGATCGAAGCGGCGGCGCGTGAGCCCTTTGCTGGAATTGGCAGGCCTGCACCGCTATTGGGCAATCTGGCCGGATACTGGTCACGACGTCATTGATGACGTGCATCGTCTGGTGTATGCCGTTGATGATGCCGATATTGACTTGATCGCGTGCAGAGGGCATGACGACGATTGAAAGTTTCAGACCACGTCTGGCTCGAAGTTGGTCCGTAACACCGCTCCCTGACGCTGAAAGCCGGCGACCAGCCGATGGCAGTGGGGTGGGAGATTTCGATCAGGCCAGGACCAGTTTGACCGAAAACCCCTCGCCTGATTCGATCACCGCCAGCAGGCGGTCGATGTTGGGGTGGTGGCCCGGATGGGCGCGTGCATCGGCCGTGTGTTCGGCAAAGATGTCCAGTCCTTCTTGCGCTGCCGCCACGTTGATACCGCCGTGGCGGGCGGCAAGTGCCGCGTAGACCGCCAGCGAGCCGGCCTGGCCGGGTTTGTTTTCGATGGTAGCGACCAGATGGCCTGCTGCGTCAAGAAGTTGCAGCGCCGTCAGGTGGGTGACGGCAGGGAGTTGTTTGAGCTGGTCGGCAAAGGCCATGGTTTGATCTTGATTGAACTTGCTAAAGAGCCTGGGGCGGCTGTGCCAGGCTGCAGCGCCGCCAGAGCGAACTTTACCTCGCAGGTGCTTGCTCAGGCGGATTCACCCAACCTGCCGTCGCGGAAATCGCTCAGGGCCTGGTAGATCTCATCCTGTGAATTCATGACAAAGGGGCCGTACTGGACAATAGGCTCTTTCAGAGGTTGGCCTGAAATCAGCAGCACTTTGGCGTCAGCACTGGCTTCAATCACCACGCCATCGGCCTGGGCGCCATTGGCCAGAATCGCCATGCGTTGCACCGGCACGGTCTTGCCGGCAATGTTGACTTCACCGCGGTACACATAAACAAAAGCGTTGTGGCTCGCAGGCAGTGGCTGGGCAAAGTGGCTGCCTGCGCTCAGGTGCAGGTCCAGGTAGTTGGGTTGTGTGGTGTCGCGTGTCACGGCACCGCTGATGCCATGGCTTACACCCGCAATCACGGTCACGGCCACACCTTCTTGCGTGGTAAATTTGGGCAGATCACCGGCCTTGAAATCGCGGTACCAGGGCGTGTTCATCTTGTCGCGTTTGGGCAGGTTCAGCCAGAGCTGAAAACCTTCCATCACACCTTTTTCCTGCTGCGGAATTTCGGAATGGATCACGCCCTTGCCAGCGGTCATCCATTGCACGCCGCCGTTTTCCAGCAGCCCCTCGTGGCCGGCGCTGTCTTTGTGCAACATGCGTCCGGCAATCATGTAGGTCACGGTCTCGAAACCGCGGTGCGGATGGTCAGGGAAGCCGGCAATGTAGTCGTCAGGCTGGTCGCTGCCAAAGGCGTCGAGCATCAGGAAAGGATCAAGCCGCTGCTGCAGGTTTTGCGTCAGCACGCGGGTCAGTTTGACGCCCGCGCCGTCCGAGGTGGCTCGGCCTTCAACCAAGCGTTCAATGCTGCGTGTCTGTGATACGGTCTGCTGGACAAGTCGTGTGTTCATGCGGAGTCCTTTCTTGATCTGGGTTAATGGCAATGGGCGTAGTTTATTCAACAACAATGACTTTGAGAATCCCTTTGAATGGGTATGATTAATTCCATGATGGAACAATCAAGCCCAAGCATTGACCCCAACGACCTGCTCATTTTTGCCAGTGTGGCCGACTCTGGCAGCTTCAGCCGTGCTGCCGAGCGTATGGGTTTACCCAAATCGACCGTGTCGCGGCGGCTGGCCGCACTGGAACACCGATTGGGCGAGCGCCTGTTGCAGCGCACCACCCGGCGCCAATCCTTAACCGAGTTTGGTTTGCAACTGCTGGAGCACGCGCGCCAGGTGGTGTCTGAGGTGGAAGCCGTGACGGCTTTAAGTGAGCGTCGCCAGGCTACACCCAGTGGGCGACTGCGGGTGTCCATGCCCAGTGACTTTGCCAACCTGCTGTTGGCCGATACCCTGGCCGCGTTTATTGCGCTGTACCCGGCGATCCAGCTGGAGCTGGATTTGTCGCCGCGGCGGGTGGACTTGCTGGGCGAAGGTTTTGATGTGGTTCTGCGCATGGGCACGCTGCCCGACGATGCATCGCTGGCAGCGCGGCGCCTGGCCGCTTTTTCTTTTGGTTTGTATGCATCTCCCAACTACCTGGCCGAGCATGGGGAACCGCTTGACCCCGATGATCTGGCCCGGCATGCAGCGATCAGGATGCTGCTGGCCAATGGTGAGGTCGCGACCTGGACGCTGGCGCAGGGGGAGCAGCGTTGGCAAGGCACCCCGCCGGGTCGGGCCAGCGCCAATGCCCCGGAGTTGTTGATCAAACTGGCGTGTGCCGGTGCCGGCATTGCCGCCGTGCCAGACTACTTTGCCGCACCTGAGGTGCGTCGGGGGGCTCTGCGACGGGTGCTGCCGCTCTGGTGCCTGCCCAGCCACATCGCCTGGGCGGTGTTTCCGGAGCGCAAGCTGATGCCGGTCAAAACCCGGGTTTTTATTGACATGCTGCAGACCGCGCTGGCACAGGTCTAAGACTTTGCGGGTCAGACCACTCGCGTAGCGACGTGCTCTGACCCCAACTGACTCAGCGGTGTGCCATCAGCCGCCAGGGTCTGCCCCTTGCGCTGCACGATCAGGCCATAAGCCTGGGGTTGGCGGTGCAGGTCAAAGTTGAAGGTGGTGCGCTGGTAAACGGCGCAAAAGTCCAGGTCAATGCGGGCAATAGCCATTTCATCGTCCTTGGTGTGACAGCGTGCCACGACCTCGCCCGACGGCGCAATGATGCAACTGCCGCCGATGCTGTCCACGCCTTCTTCCAGGCCCGCTTTGGCCACACCCACCACCCAGGTGCCGTTCTGGTAGGCGCCGGCCTGCAGTGACAGCTGGTTGTGAAACAGTGACAGGTCATCGTGCTCGGGGGCAGGCGCGTTGTGCACCGGCGTGTTGTAACCAATCAGCACCAGCTCCGCCCCTTGCAAACCCATCACGCGGTAGGTTTCGGGCCAGCGCCGGTCATTACACAGCGCCATGCCCACCACGCCGCCAAAAGCCTGGGTGACCCCAAAGCCGGGGCCGGGGGTGAA
>Ga0209211_10005521_pt1 | contig 18830 bp, 18 predicted proteins | sample RifGroA2_FD_183992 | JGI IMG/M metagenome (GOLD analysis project Ga0209211, IMG submission 183992) | Groundwater microbial communities from Rifle, Colorado, USA - Groundwater A2 (SPAdes) (version 2) | ecosystem: Environmental > Aquatic > Deep subsurface > Groundwater | place: Rifle, Colorado...
CCCGGCTGCCGCGCTACGTGCGCGGGCGGCGCGGCGTGGTGGCCCGCGACCACGGCGTGTTCGTCTTCCCCGACACCCACGCCGCCGGGCGCGGCCGGACGCCGCAGCACGTCTACAGCGTGCGCTTCGCCGCGCGCGAGCTGTGGGGGCCCGACGCCTCGCCGCGCGACGCGGTCTACGTGGACCTCTGGGACGACTACCTCGAGCCCGACCCCGACCGATGAGCGACGGCCCCGACCTCGACGCGTTGCCCGCGATCCCCCGCGACCGGGAGGGCCCCGTGTTCGCCGCGCCGTGGGAGGCGCAGGCCTTCGCGCTCGCGGTGCGGCTCCACGAGCGGGGCTCCTTCACCTGGCGCGAGTGGACCGACGCGCTCGCCGCCGAGATCGGCGCCGCCCGGGAGCGGGGCGACACGGCGACCGGCTACTACGAGCACTGGCTCAGCGCGCTCGAGGCGCTCGTGGCGGCCAAGGGGCTCGCCTCCCGCGAGGACCTCCGGCGCCGCCGCGACGAGTGGGACCGCGCCGTGCGCGCCACGCCGCACGGCCGGCCGATCGAGCTCGCGCGCGGTCAGGAGCCCGGCGGGGCCCGGAGCTGACGCGCTGCGCCGCCTGATCTTATCCGGCGGCGTTGACAGCGCACGGGTGAGCCCCGCACAATCGGCGCACCATGCCGCGGGGGGACCAGCTCGCACGCCAGTGGCGCCTGCTACAGTTCCTCGGCCGGCCGCCGGGCCTCGCGGTGGAGGACGCCGCCCGGGAGCTCGGCTGCACCGTCCGCACGGTCTGGCGCGACCTCCGGGTCCTTCAGGAGGTTGGCTTCCCGATCTACGACGAGCGCGAAGGCCGCCGCGGCCTCTGGAAGGTCGAGGTGGCCTTCCGCGATCGGCTGCCGGTGCCCCTGTCGCTCCCCGAGGTCGTGGCGCTGCTGGTGAGCCGCGACCTGCTCGATCACGGCGGCGCCGGCCCCTTCAGCTCCGCCCTGGCCTCCGCCTTCGGGAAGATCCGGGCGCTCCTCGCGCCACGGGCCCTCGAGCTGGTCGACCGCCTGCGCGCCAGCATCGGCGCCCGCGCCGTCGGTGCCAAGCTCCAGTCGGCCGGCAGCGGACACCTTGCCGAGATCCAGCGAGCGCTCGCCGAGCGGCGCACGCTCCAGATGCGTTATTACTCGCTGAGCCGCGACGCCGAGACCGATCGACGCGTCGATCCCTACCATCTGACGTTCTTCAACGGTGGCCTGTACCTGGTCGGCCACTGCCATCTCCGCCGCGACGTGAGGATCTTCGCCGTGGAGCGCATCCGCACCGTCACGGCGCTGCGCGACACGTTCGCGATGCCGGCGGACTTCGACGCCGAGGCGTACCTGCGTGGCGCGTGGGGCATCGTGCGTGGGGATCTGGTCGGCGTGCGCGCCGTCTTCTCCCGCGCCGCGGCGCCCCACGTGCGCGGGCGGCTCTGGCATGCCAGCCAGGAGCTGCGCGAGCTTCCCGGTGGCCGGCTGGAGTTGCGGATGACGGTCGCCGACACGCTCGAGGTGCGCCGGTGGCTGCTCGGCTTCGGTAGCGAGGTCGAGGTGCTGGCGCCCCCGGCGCTGCGCGAGGCCATCCGCCGCGAGGCCGAGCGCCTGGCGCTGGCGCTCGCCCGCAAGCCGCTCGCCCGTGCCGCGAGGGCGCAGGCAGGCTCGGTGCGGCGGCCGGCCGGGCGCCGCCCGCTCGCACGAACCCGATGAGCGCCTCGCTCGCGCTCGCCCGTTACCGCGTCACGCTCGAGGCTCTCGAGCCGCTCGAGCTTCCCGCCTACCTCGGCTCCACCCTGCGCGGCGCGTTCGGCCGGGCGTTCCGCCGCCTCTGCTGTCTCGCCCGCGACGGCGAGCCGTGCCCCGCGCCCGCGTCCTGCCCGTATCACTTGGTCTTCGAGACGGCGCCGCCGCCGGACGCCGAGGCGCTCCGGACCCATGACGAGATCCCCCGTCCCTTTGTGATCGCGCCGCCGCCCGCGGGCGCGCCGGACTATCCGCCGGGGAGCCGGGTGGCGTTCGATCTCACGCTCGTCGGCCGGGCGCGCGAGCTCCTCCCGCACTTCGTGGTGACGCTCCGCGAGGTGGACCGGATCGGCCGGGGCCGCCGCGCGGTGGCGCTGCGGCGAATCGAGGCGGTCCATCCCCTGACGGATCTCGCCGCGACCGTGTACGATCGGAACGACAACCTGGTCCGGCCTCACGATCTGAGCCTGAGCCTCGCGGACTGTCTCGACGTGCCGTGCCCGGGCGACATCGTCCGCGTCCGCTTCGTGACCCAGACCCGGCTCAAGCACGACGGCGGCTTCGCGCGCCGGCCCGACTTCCACGTCGTCTTCCGCCGCTTGCTGGGGCGCCTGTCGTCGCTCGCGCGGTTTCACGGGCCGGGGCCGCTCGACCTGGACTTCCGCGACTTCATCGAGCGGGCGCAGTCCGTCGTGATCGAGCGGGACGAGACGCGCTGGACGCGCTGGGTGCGCTACTCCGGCCGCCAGGACCGGCGCATGGAGTGGGAGGGTTTGGCCGGCGCGGTCACGTATCGGGGCGACCTGAAGCCGTTCTGGCCGTACCTCGTGTTCGGCCAATGGACCCACGTCGGCAGCGCGACCACCTTCGGTCTCGGCGGCTACCGGATTGAGCCTGGCGACGCCGGGGACGGACGCGGCGCATGAGCGCCGTCGGCCGGAACGACCCGTGCCCCTGCGGCAGCGGCAAGAAGTACAAGCGGTGCTGCCTGGGGAAGGACGCGCCCGCGCCGGGCGCGTGGACGGCGGCGGAGCGGGACAGCGCGCTCCAGCGCCTGATGCGGTTCTCGCGGCGCGCCGAGCTGGACGGCGACCGCGCCGCCGCCGAGCTGACGTTCTGGGGCCGGCGCCTCGCCAGGCTGACAGAGGCCGAGGCGCGCGAGGCCATGGACTTCGAGCAGAGCCGGATCGGCTTCCACGAGTGGTTCGCCTTCGACTGCCCGCTCCACGGGGGCGGGACCATCGTCGAGAGATTTCTCGCGCGCGAGGGCAGGGGCCTCCGCTCGGGCGAGCGGCGCTACCTCGAGCGGATGCGCCTCTCGCACCTCCGGCCCTACGAGGTCCAGGCCGTGCGGCTCGACGAGGGGCTCGACCTCCTCGACCTTTGGGCCAAGAAGCGCGTCCGGGTGCGGGAGCGTCTCGCCACGCGCCAGCTCGTCCAGTGGGACGTGCTCGCCGCGCGCGTCGTCCTCGGGCCCGACGGCGAGCCGATCCTCGACGGCTCGCCTTACCTTTACCCGGCCAGCGCGAAGGAGCTGATCCTCCGCCTCCTGCGACGGCTCAGCCGCTCGCTGCGCGGCAAGCTGCCCCGCCGCGACGAGCCGACCTTCTTCAAGAACATCGGCATGGTCTTCCACGACCTCTGGCTCGAGCTGGTCGCCCGGCGCCCGCTGCCGACCTCGGTGACCGCCGAAGGGGATGAGGTGGTGCTGTGCCGCGCCGTCTTCGACGTGCGCGACCGCGCGGCGCTGGAGGCCGCGCTCGCGAATCACCCCGAGCTGGAGCGCCAGGACGACGGCAGCTACGCCTGGCTCGCCGAGAAAGCCGACGAGGCCGGCTTTCGCCGCGGCTTCGGCACCTTCGTGCTCGAGAAGGGGCGCGTCGCGCTGGAGACCATGTCGCGCCAGCGCGCCGAGCGCGGGCGCGCGCTGCTCGAGGCGGCGGCCGGCCCCGCGGTCGCGTACCGGGCCACGAGTTCCGAGAGCGTCGCGCGGGCGCTCGACCGCCGGCGCGCCCGGCCGGGCGCCCGCGACCGCCGGCCCGCCCGGCCCGTGGACGAGGTGCCGCCTGAAGTTGCCGCCGAGATCGTGCAGGCCTTCTACGAGCGCCACTACCGCGGCTGGCTTGACGAGCCGCTGCCCGCCCTCGGCGGCCGCACGCCGCGCGAGGCCGCGGGCCTCAAGTCCGCGCGCCCCAAGCTGATCGCGCTCCTCAAGGACATGGAGAACCTCTCGGCCCGCGAGCGCCTGGAGGGCCGCCCCGCCTACGACTTCGGCTGGATGTGGGGCGAGCTGGGACTCCCGCGGCCGGGGTGAGGATGGCGCCTGCTGTGACCTTCCCTGTCAGAGGTCGGTGGGACGCTGGGGCACGCGGGTGACCGAAGAGCTGGAGGTTCTCGCGATGATGGCCGGGCGCCTGGAGGCTGCCGGGATCGCCTACATGGTGACCGGATCGTTCGCGGCCAACTACTACGCCGTGCCACGCATGACGCGCGACATCGACCTCGTGGTCGAGCTGTCCCCCGGCGACACCGAGCGGTTCTGCGCCCTCTTCGAGGACGACTTCTATCTCGACCGGGACGCGGTGGGCGCCGCCATCGCCGGCCGGAGCGCGTTCAACCTGATCCACCAGGCCTACGTGATCAAGGTGGACTGCATCGTCCGCAAGGACAGCGAGTACCGCAGTACGGAGTTCGCGCGGCAGCGGCGCGGCTCCATCGAGGGCCACGGGATCGCCCTCGTCGCGCCCGAGGACCTGATCATCTCCAAGCTCGACTGGATGCGGGAGAGCCGCTCGGAGGTCCAGCTCGCCGACGTCAGGAACCTCCTGAGGTCGGTGCCCGACCTGGACAGGCAGTACCTGGCGCACTGGACCGAGCGCCTCGGGCTCGGCGCCCTGTACCGGGAGGCGCTCGGTGACTGACACCCCGCCCGAGGTCATGCAGCGCTACCGGGCGATGCTCCTCGCGCGCTCGCCCGAGGAACGCCTGAAGATGGGCTGCTCGATGGGCGCGACGGCGCGGGCCCTGGTGCGCGCCTCGGTGCTGGCGCGGGACCCGCACGCCTCGCCGGCCGCGGTGCGCCGCGCCCTGTTCCTGCGCTTCTACGGCGACGAGTTCGAGGCGACCGCGCGGGAGAGGATTCTGGCGTGGCTGGGACGGGACGAACCTCGACCCGCGGGCTTGCCCAGGCGGGTCCCGGTGAACTGGGACGATCTCGAGATGGCGCTGACCTCGAATCCCGCCGAGTGGAGCTTCTATCTCGACGTGCGGACGGGCGAGGTCCAGATGGTCCCCATTGACCGCCTCGGCGAAGACGACGACTGGCCGTCGGAGGAGGATCTCGACGACGCGCTGGCCGCAGGCCACCTGATCCCCGTCGAGCCGCTGGGTTCGCGGATCGAGTACGGGTGGATGGCGGAATTCGCCGAGACGGTGGGCGATGCGCGGCTGCGCGACCGACTGGAGGTCGCCCTCGACGGCCGCGGCGCCTTCCGGCGGTTCAAGAACGTCCTGCTCGATTTCCCCGCCGAGCGCGAGCGCTGGTTCGCGTTCCGGGACGAGCGGCTGCACGCGGCGGCGCGCGAGTGGCTGGCCGAGCAGGGGATCGAGCCGACGACGCAGCCGCTGGAGGAAGGAACTGCCAATGGGTGATCGTCCTCCGAAGGCCTTCGGAGTCCTGACTGGCAATCCCTTCGTCGATTGGGGCCTGTCGATTGCGGCCGCTATGGCTCACCTCGACAGCGTGGAGGTGCTCACGGATGAGCACCTGAAGAACATAGTCGGCGACGGCATTGCGCTGGCTCGCCGGCAGCAGCCGCTCAAGGCCTTCATCCCGGTCTTCGGGAGCAACACGCCACTGCACAATCCGAAATTGAAGGGACAGAAGCCAGGCGAGGCTCACGTCCAGAACTATGCGTCCCTCCTCGTCAGGATCCGCGACGCGATGGGCCGGGAAGCCAACAATGTTCCTTGCGAGGTGTGCGGCGCCCCGCGCAGCTTGGATGCCCGTCAACTGAAAGATTCGGCCGGGAGGACGCCCTCGTTCGGGCGTGATTGGCTCCCACTTGCGGGCGCCGCCACCGAGGCCAACTTATGGCCGGCGGCTAGCGGCAGTCCGCACACCTGCGCGCGCTGCCTGCTCGCGGTCCGGCTGCTCCCATCCGCTCTCCTGCTGGTCGACGGACGCCTGACGGTTTTGCAGTCTGCGCCGCCGGACTTCGCAGACATCTTCGTTCGGGATCTGTACGACCACGTACGGGTCCGAGAACAGGCAGGAGACGTGGCGACGGTCGGCACTAAGGAGGGGAAGCGGGCGCTCGCACGGCGGCTCCTCAGCGTCCTTGACGCGCTGCGACTCCAGCAGCGGCTCGGCGTCGTGGATTCCAAGACACGCGTCTTCGCCTGGTACTTCACGAATGCCGGCGATCGGGCGGACGTCGCGCTCGAAGAGCTTCCCAGTCGGGCGCTTCTGTTCCTTCGCGACGTTGTGCACGCCGGGCTCGGCCCGGAAATCGAACGCCTCATGGCCAGCGAGCCGCGAAAGGACACTGAATGGACGCCGGGGATGCTGAGGTGCCTCGAGGAAGGTCGTGACTATGATCCGCTGTACCCGCGCGCAAAACACCCCGGTGCATCCGTCCCATTGTTCGAACTCTACCAGACGCGTGTCCTGGGGCGTACGACTTGCGCGCTGGAAGTGGCTCACGCGATCGCGACCGCACTGACTGGCGCCGTGCGTCGCAAGGACGATCTCGACAGCCTCCGCAAGCCCGAGGCGTTCCGGCGCTCCGAGCTTCGGGCTCGCGTTCGCCTGGCGATGGTCGCGATGGCCGGCGAAGGGCGGTTTTCGCTCGCCGACTATCGGTCTCTGTTTCCGGTGCGCGACGGGCCAGGCGTCGCTGTGGCCGGAGATGGGTGGAAAGTGCTGGGGTACTACGTTCACCAGACCGCCAGGAACGGGCGCAAACATGGCGAGCCGCCTTCGGCACTTGCTGATACCGACACGGTGTCCTTCATCGCCGACCGCGTCCTCGATCGACTGCTCACGGTTCGCGGCGCGCAGTTCGTCCGCGATCTCGTCGCGCGTGCCGAACGGACGGACGACGGATGGCTGCGGGACCAGTTCCTGGCCTGCGCGTGGCGCGAGGAGGGATTCACCTTCGTCGCCTGGAGCGCATTGGCGCTCGATGGGCATGGGCGACTCGCCGCGCGAGAGTGGGTGTTCCAGACCCGGCTACACCTGGCGGCCCGGCTCAGTGAGGACGCGCTTCGGCGCGTCCTACGACCGCCGTGGCCCGAGCCGGCCGCGACGCCAATGTCCGATTCGGCCCTTCCTGGCGTCGTCGCGGCCGCACTCCAGAATTATCTCGTCGAGTACGTCACGGTGCGGGGAGCGCACCGGCTCGAACGAGACATCGTCCGGCCGTGGCTGGCGCGGCGCCTGGGCACACAGTGGCTGGGCGAGCGTCTCAGTTCGCCCCAACGACGAGCCCCGCTCTCTTCGCGCACTTGGCGCGACTGGCTCGAAGAGCCTGACGGGACGCGGCGGGCGTTCCAGCTCGGACTCGCAGTATGCAACGCCGCACGACGGCTCATCGCCGTGCAGCCAACTCCAGTGGAGGAGCCGGCATGAACCAGGCACCTGGACGACCCTCACTGCAACATGTCGCAGGCACACTTCTCATCGAAGCCCGCGCCGCGTTCCTCAATGGGGCCGGCCTCGGGTCAGGGGAAGACCGGACGACGACGGTTCATAAGAGCTTCAGGGAAGGACAGCGCTCAGTGCCCTACGTTTCCGCACAGGCGTGGCGGCGGTGGCTGCGGAACACACTGATCGAAGAGACCGGCTGGCCCACGAGCGAGATTCGTGCGATCGCGTGGAACGCTCAAGGCAACACCAGCAAGGTAGCGGGACAGGTGAACCCCATCGACTACGCCGAGGACGACCTCTTCGGCTACATGCGCGCTGCCGAAGGCCAGGGTAGGCGTCTCAGCGCTGGCGAAGCGGCCGTCGGCGATGACGATGCCACTGACGAGGATGTCGTGCCCGACGCGGGCACCGACACGATCGCGGCCGTCATGCGGGCTTCTCCGCTTGCCGCCTCAGTCCTTGCGTCCATTCGGTCCGACGGTTGGCAGGGGCGGGACGATGGCTTCGTCCACGTGCAGTCTCATGATCCGGCCGCGCTCGAGCTTGAAGAGTGGAAGCGAGCGATAGACACCGCCGACATCGCCGATGTTCCGAGGGCGAAGAAAGAAGCCTTCAAGAAACAGATCAGGGGCAAGCCCGTCACGGACGCTCTGGCAATTGCGCGCGGGTTCGTCAAGGAACACTCGATCGCGGACCGCTCGCCGATGCCGAATCCGCAATCACCGTTGCCATACAGCACCCGGTTCTTCAACAGCCATCTCGAGGGCATCTTCTGTCTAGACCGCGCGCGTGTCGGCGTCTTCTGGAACCTCGGGGACCGGAAGGAACTCGACCCGCATCGGGTAGACACATGGATGAAGGAGGGGAAGATCGAGCTTGCCGAGGACCGCGGCCCGCTCGGTAGGATCTACCGCCTCAAGGATCGCTCAGTGGCCGGAGAACGGAGCCGACGGCTGATCCAAGCGCTCGCGGTGTTGCGCGGCGGCGCCAAGCAGGCGGCCTTCGCAACCGACGTGGCGCCCAAGGCCCTGATCCTGGCCGGGCTGTCGTGCGGGAATCCCATCTTCAACCGTCTGTTCACCGACAGCGAAGACGGTCCCCGGCTGAACACCCAGCGGCTCACGGAGGTCGTCGGCGACTACGCGAGCAGGATCGCGACGCCCGTGTTCGTCGGGATCCGCGAGGGTTACCTCGACAACCAGCATGAGGTCCGGCAGTTGTCCCCCGGGGGCCTCGATGTCTCGACCGACGAGCTCCGCGCGAAGCTTGCTCGAGCGTCGTTCGTGGTTTGCACCCCTCTTCAGGCGGCCTCGTGGCTGACCGAATGCCTCCGCTGACGCTGCACGGCGTCCATGTCCGGCTCGAGGGCCTGACGGCCTCGTTTCGGCAGCCTCTGCTCATCAGCGGGACGCAAGCGAGTCTTCCCGTCCCCGCATACACGAACGTCCTCGGGATGATCAGTGCGTGCGCGGGACGGGTTGTGTCGCCGCACGAGGTGCGAGTGGGCTTCGAGTACCGTTATCGCGGCCAAGCGATGGATCTCCAAAGGACGCGACGCTGGACGCTGGAGCGTGGGCGGCTCAGGGAGCATCGCAAAGGTCCTGGCCTGCTACGCAGGCAGTTTCATGTCGCGCCGAGTCTCGATCTGTACGTGGTTCCGGCCGCGATGAGTGCGGTGTTCGAGTCTCCGGTGGCCACGCCGAGGTTTGGGCGCTCGGAGGACGTCGCCTGGGTCGTCTTCGTGCGCCCTGTGTCGCTGGTCCCGGTGCAGCGCGGTGCCATCGGCGCGACTCTCGTTGCTCGTGACGCCGTTCAGAGCCACGGGCTGCCGCTCACCCTGGCCGAGTGGTTCGAGGCAGGGCCCTTCGGTCAGCCTCGTCGCGTTGGAGCGGTTGGGCGCTTCATCAGCCTGCCGCCGACGGCAGACGGCATGCGCTTCGACGTCCAGGGCAACGATCTCTTTCATCCCTCGGACGCGGACCTCTCGGCGCAGGAGCGCGCAGAGGATCTGCACCACGTCCAGGGCAACGATCTCTTTCATCCCTCGAACGCCAAGGGCTCGGACGATGCGGTCTACCTTCACGCCTGGTCGCAGGCAGCCGGAGGCGTATGACCCCCGAGGTTTCTGTGCTGGCGAAGAGTACGGGCGAACCGCTCGTCGACCACGTGCGGCGAGGCCTGCACGTGGCCGACCGAGTAATCGAAGGGCTGCCGTTCGACGAGGACCAGAAGCAACGGCTCTCCGCCGATCTCCGCCTCGCGATCCTGTTCCATGACGTGGGCAAGGCCGCGCTCGGCTTCCAGGAGGTGCTACGAGGCCAGCGGCCTGGGTGGGATGGTCTACGCCACGAGATCCTGTCGGCCTCGCTCGCATCCTCCGTTCCCAGCTTGGCCCCTGAGGTTCTGCTCGCAGTGCTGACACACCACAAGACGCTTCCCGGTAACGGGATAGAAGTCGAGGCGGGGCAACTACCATGGGAACAGCTACCACTGGAAGGGGAGTCGTCAGGGGCCTTTGACCGCATGACCAGGGAACTGCAAGAGAACGACCGTGCTTGGCGACGGTGCTGGGCGGATCTGCGTGCAATTGCTCCTGAGCTCGGTCTCCCTGCCACATTGACTCCCGTTGCGCTTCGCCTTGACCTCAGGTGGCTCGTGCGCGGGACGCATGCCGCTTCGCAGCGCCGAAGCTTCCGGGCCGAGGAGCGCTTGCGCGCCGCGTTGCTGCGTGGGCTGCTCGTGACGTGCGATCACATGGCGAGCGCGCACGTCGACCCGCCGCCCCCGGTTGACCTCAAGCGCATTGACATCGCTCCGGTCCAGTCTCGTGGTTTTCAACAGCGTGCCGCAGAGGTGCGCGGCCACCTGCTGCTCCGCGCGCCCACCGGAAGCGGGAAGACCGAGGCCGCGCTGATGTGGGCACAAGCTAATCAAGCACGGGCGGGTCGCGTGTATTACGTCCTGCCGCACACCGCAAGCATAGATGCCATGCGGCGCAGGCTTGCCGAACACCGACCAGACTGCCCGAGTGACTGCGGGCGGCATTTCCCCGCTGGCATCCTGCATGGTCGCGCGGCAGAGTCGATCTACGGGCTGCGCGAGCGACCGGACGATCTGTCCGCCCGGCTGGGTCAGCAGGCCGTCGCGAAGCAGGTTGCGACACTCGCGCGAGAGATGGGTTTCACGTTTCGGGTATGTACCCCCCACCAGATCCTGCGCCAGGCGCTCCGCGGCAAAGGCTGGGAACTGGCGCTCGGAGAGTTCCGCGGGGCGCTCTTCATTTTCGACGAGGTGCACGCCTACGAGCCGCGGATCGCCGGACTCGTGCTCGCTACAACGCAGCTGGTTGAGCGGTGGGGCGGGCGCTGCGCGTTCGTGTCGGCCACGCTCCCCGCGTTTCTTGAACGGCTCATTCGTCAGGCGCTCTCACGGATCGGGCCTACCGTCGTACCCTTGGAGAGTGACGCGACGGACCGCGACGTGCTGCTTCGCGCCCGTCATCGGGTAGTCCACCGTCCTGGGACGGTGGCGGAGATTTCTGCCTCCGAGCTGCGTCGGAGTGCGGCCACCCTTCTTGTCTGCAACCACGTCCGCACTGCACAGGATGCGTACGAGCGGTTACGGGGTCAGCTGTCCGGTGAGGCGAGCCCTATGCTCCTGCATGGGCGCTTCAACCGCCGCGACCGTGTCTGTAAAGAGCGGGCACTCACCGGTGGCGGTCCGTTACCCAGCCTGCTCGTCGCCACGCAAGTCGTCGAGGTCAGCCTGGATATCGATTTCGAGCGCCTCATTACCGAGCCCGCGCCCATCGATGCTCTGGTGCAGCGCATGGGGCGCGTCAACCGCTTCGGGTCCCAGGTGTCTCCAGCGACGGTCGAACTCCTCGAGGCGCAATCGTCTGCACATCCGCTCTACCCACAGGATCTCGTTCGCCGATCCGTCGTCGAACTGCTCGAAGCCGGTGCGGCAGGACTGGTCAGTGAGTCGGATCTCGTCCAACGTGCGGACCGCGTCTACGCTGGTGGCTACACCGGTGAGGAGGAGACAGAGTTTCTAGCGGGGCTGAATCACTCAGGACTCACGGAATTCGAGGATCGCGCGCTCGCTGGTGCCCACGAAGACTGGGTGGAGAGCGTGATCGAATCTGCTGATTCGTCGGTCGACGTTCTCCCGGCCTGTCTCGAAGCTGAATACCGCGATCTGATGGCGAATGGACTCTGGCTAGAGGCAAATGCCTTGCTCATCCCGGTACGGTGGCGATCCCTGCGATACCGGCAATACGACCTGAGACACGATCGGGCGGATGGCATCTGGGTAATCGATGCCCCGTATTCGAGCGAACTCGGCCTCCGCTTATGATCGAGGAACAAGGAAGCAGGCGCCGACGACGGATTCGTCGCCACGGCATACTTCGCCAGGCGACTGGCGAGATGGAGGCAACGCCTGTCGACACGGTGAAGATCCTTGAGAAGAAAGAGCGGCTCGACTGGTATTACGACGAGGAAGCCGACGTGCTCTACCTGAGCCTGGGGAAGCCGCGGAAGGCTGCTGGAGTCGACCTCAGTCAGGGGGTGGTGGTCCGGTACGACGAGAAGAAGAAGGAGGTTGTGGGACTGACCATCTTGGGTATACGGGCCAGGCTGATCGAGTCGCTCGGCAAGTGATGGCCCGAAGGCGAAGATGCTCGAGGCTCTCATCCCCCCGGCCCGAACAGCCGCCAGTCGGGCACGGCCCACACGCCCGGCGCGAGCGGCTCCACCTCGCGGCCGCGCGTGACCACCAACCCCACCCGCCAGGCGTCGCGCGCGACACCGCGCAGGGTGAGGGCGCCCAGCACCTCGGTCAGCGGGCGCGCGTCGGTGCGGTGGGCGCGCTCGCTCGACTTGGCCTCGAGGGCGACGACGCGGTCGGGAGCGTGGAGGATGAAGTCCACCTCGCGGCCGGCGTGCGTGCGGAAAAAGTGCAGTGCCGGCGGCTCCGGCTGCCAGGACGACCAGCGGAGCAGCTCGTCGAGCACGGCGGTCTCGAAGAGCGCGCCGTCGGCGGCGCCGGCGCGCTCGCCGAGCAGGCTCGCCAGCGCCGGGTCGGTCCAGTAGAGCTTGGGGCTCTTGACCAGCCGCGCGGTCACGGTCGGCTGGAGCGGTCGCAGGAGGAAGAGCTGGTAGGAGATCTCCAGGAAGCGTACGTAGCGCTTGACGGTGTTGACGGCGACGCCCAGCTCGCGCGCTACCTCCGAGTGCGAGAGGAGCTGGCCGGTGCGGGCGGCCAGGAGGTTCTGCGCGAGGGCGAACTGGTCGAGATCGGCCACGCGGCCGAGGTCGGCCAGGTCGCGCTCGAGGTACGTGCGCCGGAAATCGCGCAGCCAGGCGCGGCGCTCCTCGGGCGGCATCGGCTCCAGCGCCGGGTAGCCGCCCCAGAGGAAGTGCTCCTCGGCGCGCCCGCGCCAGAGGCGGGCGTCGTCCGCGCTGGGCGGCGATTCGGCCATGCGGCGCACCGCGGCCTCGCCCTCGCGCCAGATCTGATCGAGGCCGGAGAGCGGAGCCTCCGGGCCTTCGACGCGCTCGACCAGGCCGAGCGGCCACAGCTCCAGCAACGCGGCGCGGCCGGCGAGCGTCTCGCGGACCTGCCGGAGCAGCAGCACCTGCGCCGAGCCGAGCAGCAGGAAGCGCCGCCCTTCGCCGCGGTCGGCGAGCAGCTTCACCGCGTCGAGCAGGGCGGGCTGCTTCTGGATCTCGTCGAGCACCACGATGCGCGCGCCGTGATCGAGCCGCCGCACGGGATCGGCCGCGAGGCGCAGGCGCTCGTCGGGATCGTCGAGCGAGAAATAGACGCTCGGCAGGTCACCGCCTGCGGGCAGGAGGTCGCGGACGATCGTCGTCTTGCCCGTCTGGCGCGCGCCCGTCAGGACCGTGATCGGCCGGGCGGCCAGGCGGGCCCGGAGCAGCGCGAGCAGGCGGCGGGGATGGAACCCCACGCCGGTAGTATTTGCAGCGATGCTGCAAAATTTCAAGGAATACTTGCATGACCAGCGCGGGTCCGAGGACGACCGTAGCTGAGGGAGCGACGGAGACCTCGATGGCCAGGAGGCGGTCCGGGGCATGAAGGACCAGATCGACCTGGCGTCCGGCATGGGTCGGAAGAAGTGGAGCGCGGGACTCTCCGGTTGCCGGGAGGACCAGCGGAGCGCGTCGTCGAGGTCGGCCGTCTCGACGAGGGCGCCGTTGCCCGCGCCCTCGTTCTTGGCGAGGAGACGGGCGAGCGCGGGGAGGATTTCAGTGCCACTGCGAGATTTCGAGAAGGATTTGCATGAGCGCGGACCGCATGATGCTGGCTGACGCGCTGCGCGCTGGCCTCGACCGCTACGTCGAGCGGCTGAAGGTGCGCTTCGGCGACGACCTCGTCAGCGTGGTCGCCTTCGGCTCTCGGGTCCGCGGGCAAGCGCGGCCGGAGAGCGATCTTGACGTGCTCGTCATCGTCCGCGGGCTCCCGAAGAGGCGCTTCGCACGCTACGGGGGCCTCCGAGCCGTGGCGCGTGAAGTTTCCGAAGAGTTTGCCGAGACGGTGGCGCTTATTCTCCTGACGCCGGAGGAGGCTCAGGAAGTCAAATCATACTACCTGGGCATGCTGTCGGGCCACCTGATCCTGCACGACGTGGGAGGTTTCTTTGCTGCGATTCTCGTGCGGCTCGGCCGACGCCTTGCGGAGCTCGGGGCGCGCCGGTACGTCGACGAGGACGGCTACGAATACTGGGACCTGAAGCCCGACTGGAAGCCCGGGGACGTGGTGTCGCTGTGACGTCCGATCGCGTCGCGCGTGACTACCTCAGGCGGGCGGAGGCGCGGCGATTGATGCTGGAGACGCTTTGGGGCGCTGGCGTACACGCCGATGTCGTGCGGGAAAGCCAGGACGTGGTGGAGCTGGTTCTCAAGGGGCGTTACGGTTCGTGGGCGTCGATCCGCCCAAGCGCCATGACGTGCATGGCGTGATGGGCCGTTTCATCCGACCGTTTCCCCGGCGAGTGGCAACACGCCCTCGATGAGCTCAGGGAGAGTCTGGACGACCTGGCCGACGACCGGGCGCCCGCGTTCTACGGCGACGAGGAACGAGGGATCCCGGCGTCAGAACTCTTCGGGGAGGAGGATGCGCGGAAGGCCTTGGGAATCGCGGATCGTCTTCTCGATCTGTATCGTCGGCTGCTCGGCGCAGCACGGGAGCCAGGAGAATGAACAGTGTCGTTGTCAGCGACCACGGCGTGATGCTGGGCAAGACGAGCGAGCGCCTGGTCGTCCGTGGACCGCGGCCGCGGCTGGAGCTGCTCGAGGGCGGACCGCAGCTCCACCTGGCGCTGGATCTGCCGGCGCGCCCCCCACTCGGCGTGCTGACGTCCGATGGCGTGAAGACGCCTCAGGTCCCGCTGCGCCGGCCAAAGGCGGCGAACGGCGGCGCGGCGCCGCGGACGAAGCCGGAGCAGGTGGAGCTGCCGCTCTTCCAGGTGAGCGAGATCGTCGTCGCGGCCAAGGGCGTCTCCATCTCCACGGATCTCATCGAGGAGTGCTGCGAGCGAGGCATCCACCTGTCGTTCCTCACGCCGGGGGGGCGCCCGTTCGCGATGCTCTCGTCGCCGATGCTGACCGCGACCGTGCTGACGCGGCGGGAGCAGATGGCCGCTTACGGCGACGCGCGGGGCCTCGAGCTGGCCAGGGCGATCGTGCGCGGCAAGCTCGGCAACCAGGCCGCGCTCCTGAAGTACTTCGGCAAGTACCTCAAGACGGCCGATCCGGCTGCGTTCGAGCGGCTCGACGCGGCCGTCCGCGGGATCGCCACGCGCCGTCGCGAAGTGGACGGCGTGACCGGCGAGCGTATCGACGACGCGCGCCCGGCGCTGCTCTCGATCGAGGGCGGCGCGGGGCGCCAGTACTGGGCGGGCGTGCGGACGCTGCTGGAGGGCCACGCGCCCTTCGAGTCGCGCGAGCACCGCGGGGCGCCCGATCCGGTGAACTCGGCCCTGAACTACGGCTACGGCATCCTCTACACGCAGGTGTGGGGCGCCCTGATGAACGCCGGCCTCGAGCCCTTCGCCGGCTTCCTGCACGTGGACCGTCCCGGCAAGCCCTCGCTGGTGCTCGACCTCATCGAGGAGTTCCGCCAGCCCGTCGTGGACCGCGCGGTGATCGCGGCCCTGACCCGAGGCGTGACGATCGAGACGCGCGAGGGGCTGCTGACGGACGAGAGCCGGCGCGTGGTGGCCGGCGCCGTGCTGGAACGGCTGGAGGGCGAAGTTGGCTTCCGTGGACGCCGGCACCGGGTGAAATCGGTCGTCCAGATCCAGGCGCGAAATCTGGCGAGTTCGTTGCGCGGCGGTGAGCCGTACCGCTGCTTCGCCTTCAAGTGGTGAGCGGGCCTTGCGGGGCCAGCAGCTCCTGACCTTCGTGGTCTACGACATCCAGGACGACCGCGTGCGCGGCCGAGTGGCCAACGCCTGCAAGGACTACGGGCTCGAGCGCATCCAGTACAGCGCTTTCTGCGGCGCGCTCGACGCGAGCCGGCGGGGCGAGCTGACGGCCCGGCTGGCCGACACGCTCGGCGAAGACGTGGGGAAGATCCTGTTGCTCCCCGTGTGCGAGAAGGATGTCGCGGCCAAGCGCGAGTTCGTCAACGAGCCGAAGGCGGAGGAACGCGCCGATGGGTGAGACGGGGCCGGAGGCGGGCGCGGCTGTCGCGGCCGCGCCGGTCACGGTGACTGCGACGGACCTCAAGCAATGGGCGTATTGCCCCCGCATCCCGTTCTACCGCTACGTGCTGCCGGTGCGGCCGACGCCAACGTACAAGATGAGGCGCGGCAAAGACGTCCAGGCCGCCGTGGAGGCGCTCGAGCGGCGCCGCGGCTTCCGCGCCTACGGGATGCGGGAGGGCGAGCGCCGCTTCGGCCTCTGGCTTCAGTCCGACCGCCTGGGACTCTCCGGCAAGCTCGATCTGCTCATCCTGACACCCGAGGCCTGCTACCCTGTGGACTTCAAGGACACGGAGGGCGGGCCGCGAAGGAACCATCGACTCCAAGTTGCGGCCTATGCGCTCCTGGCCGAGGAAGCGTTCGCACGCCCGGCTCCGGACGGGTTCATCTACCTCGTGCCCGAGAAGCGCGTGGTCAGCCTCGCGCTCACCGAGGCCGATCGTAACGGAGTGCGCTCGGCGATTGTGGAGCTGCGGCGGATGATGGAGCGCGAGGAGCTGCCGCCACCTACTTCCCTGCGCAGCCGCTGCGAGGTCTGCGAGTTTCGGAATTACTGCGGGGACATATGGTGAGATTGTGGGTACGAGGTTCGCAGATCGAGCCCGCTCTGGTGTGGATAGTGCCCTTGCGAACCCCGGAGTCCTGCGAGGGGGCGCAACCTATCGATTTTTGTGCGGGAAAACTGCGGTTCGACGATGTTCCCCGATGAGGAGGGGACTGAAACGCGTAGATCTGCTGCTGCTCGCGGGCCGCCGCCGCCTGTTCGACGATGTTCCCCGATGAGGAGGGGACTGAAACTGCCGAAGCTCGCGGCGGCCGGGGGCATGCCGTAGCGTTCGACGATGTTCCCCGATGAGGAGGGGACTGAAACCTGTATCGGCGAAGCGGCTATGAGGAGGTCTGGCACCGTTCGACGATGTTCCCCGATGAGGAGGGGACTGAAACGGATGAAGTCACGGATCAGCCGGTCCAGCGTCCGCGGTTCGACGATGTTCCCCGATGAGGAGGGGACTGAAACGCAGCCGCACGGTCGGGCGCGCCAGGAAGCCGGCGTTCGACGATGTTCCCCGATGAGGAGGGGACTGAAACGATGCATCCGGTGCTGGGGGGCTACCACGTGCGGGGTTCGACGATGTTCCCCGATGAGGAGGGGACTGAAACGACATACTTCAGGATGCGGACCCCGAAGTCGTCCGTGGTTCGACGATGTTCCCCGATGAGGAGGGGACTGAAACTAGTAGGCGCGCTTATTGGTCCTCTACCCGCGCAACCCGGTTCGACGATGTTCCCCGATGAGGAGGGGACTGAAACTGATCTCCATGGCCCGCGCCCGCAGTCCCTCGGGGGAGTTCGACGATGTTCCCCGATGAGGAGGGGACTGAAACAGAACACGTAGTCGCTGATTCCGCTACGCTGCCTTCCACGTTCGACGATGTTCCCCGATGAGGAGGGGACTGAAACCTCCCAGGTCTCCGGCTGCTCGAGGAGCGCGCCGAGTTCGACGATGTTCCCCGATGAGGAGGGGACTGAAACAGGAGCTGGTGCAGGCCGGGATGCGGTCCCTGTACGGTTCGACGATGTTCCCCGATGAGGAGGGGACTGAAACTCGTGCGGGCGGTCGCTGCGGGGCGGGTCGATGAGTGTTCGACGATGTTCCCCGATGAGGAGGGGACTGAAACAGTACCGGACGCGCCGCGCCTCGGCCGGGGCGGCATCGTTCGACGATGTTCCCCGATGAGGAGGGGACTGAAACTGTCCTCCATCCCCAGCGTATGATCGAGGTACGCGCCGAGTTCGACGATGTTCCCCGATGAGGAGGGGACTGAAACGCGCCGACGCCGCGCGCATCCGCACGATGATCACGGTTCGACGATGTTCCCCGATGAGGAGGGGACTGAAACCAGGCACAGCCGGGCTTAGAGCAGGTGCTCATCTGGTTCGACGATGTTCCCCGATGAGGAGGGGACTGAAACGCGCGTCGAGTGGGTGCCGCCCGCCTGGCCCTACCTGGTTCGACGATGTTCCTCGATGAGGAGGGGACTGAAACGGCAGAGCGGGACGACGAAGATCCGACCGCCCCGGACGAGTTCGACGATGTTCCCCGATGAGGAGGGGACTGAAACCACCGTGCGGAGCGACCCCGCGACGAAGTCCCCGGGGTTCGACGATGTTCCCCGATGAGGAGGGGACTGAAACGCTGGATCAGGCCTCTACGATCTTCCTCGGGCGTCGGAGTTCGACGATGTTCCCCGATGAGGAGGGGACTGAAACCCGCTCTGCGGCGGCGGAGGCGGCGTGGGCGCGGCGTTCGACGATGTTCCCCGATGAGGAGGGGACTGAAACCCGTCGTCAGGCTGAATTCCTTGACCCGGCGACTCCAGTTCGACGATGTTCCCCGATGAGGAGGGGACTGAAACATGATCAAAATGGCAAACACCACAAACGTCCCCGTGCGTTCGACGATGTTCCCCGATGAGGAGGGGACTGAAACTGGACGGCCGAGACCCGGGCGCCCGGAAGGACTATCGTTCGACGATGTTCCCCGATGAGGAGGGGACTGAAACGCCCCGGAGCGGGATCTCGAGCAGCCTCAAGAGAATCTGTTCGACGATGTTCCCCGATGAGGAGGGGACTGAAACTGGACGGCCGAGACCCGGGCGCCCGGAAGGACTATCGTTCGACGATGTT
>Ga0209211_10005523_pt1 | contig 18826 bp, 16 predicted proteins | sample RifGroA2_FD_183992 | JGI IMG/M metagenome (GOLD analysis project Ga0209211, IMG submission 183992) | Groundwater microbial communities from Rifle, Colorado, USA - Groundwater A2 (SPAdes) (version 2) | ecosystem: Environmental > Aquatic > Deep subsurface > Groundwater | place: Rifle, Colorado...
AAAAGTAAACTCATTGATTTTCTCAAGTTGCTTACGCAAATTCAATACCAAATCAGCTTCGGATGTAATAGGTAGATATTCGTACGCCTGCGTCTCAAGTTGTTTGATAAAAGCCCGCTCCAAATCCGCCTCACTTTGATAATGAGCAACGCGAACACCGTCCGCTACATACTCACCCACGACAGTACTCTGTGAATTTTCAGCAACTAAATTGTATTTTTTATTATTTGGCATATTCATTGAAAGTTAAAAGCTTCCCTCGGTAATATTCATACTGCTTCTTTCTTGCCTCCAACTCTGCCTCCAACTCTGCTTCCAACTCTGCTTCCAACTCTGTAAAACTATTAAGAATAGTGACAATTTCTTCTTGGATTGCAAGGGGTGGGAGAGGGATTTTTATTTTTTCCATTACATTACTCATGATTTTGGGGTTTCCCATTCCAGCACTAACATATTTTTTAGATACTGTCGCCAGAATATATGAGAGGAATTTCATATTTACATTGACAGCTTTAGCTTTCAAAAGTCCGCAAACATTCGTAATACTAAACTTTCCGTTACGATAGAAAATTGAACCAGCATATGCTCCGTCAGTTGTCCAAGTTAGATATTCGCCGTCATAGTCGTAAGTATTGATGCGTCCAAAAATACCGTTGTCCGCTGTTTGGGATGAATACACAGGATAATCGCCAGCATTATCTTTCAAGTAGTCTTTTGACATCACTCTTCCGCGATTGATTTGGCAGATTTCACCAATACTCTTAACCTCCACCCCATTCGGGCAGAGTTTGGCAATCAGTTTTTCGATTTTTGATTGGTGGTTTGTCATATTATTCTTGCGTGATATTGAAGAGTGATCTTTGGTTTTTATTTTTTTCTTCAAACTTTCTCTTTTCTTTTTTCATGGCTAAATCTTTTTTGTGTTGCACAAGATTATCATTATGGGACACAACTCTCTTTACATATAATCTTGGTTTACCGAACTTATTATTTATATAATCATAATAACGACTAATATCAAAAATTACCCCGATATTATCTCCACTGGTAAATGAAATTTCCTGATTTAATATCTGACTTTTATATTCGTCATCTTGCATATAGAAAAATATATTTTCCCCGTCTTCAACAATGAGTTGATTGTCTTCATCAAAAACATCATCCCCATAGTATATTCCTTTCCACGCCACACCCCTGCCATATTGTTGTTGTTTATCAATAAATGGTTGTGATAGTTGTATATTTCCAGATAAATCAACTTTTAAGAATTCTTTTTCTTTTGGTATTTCTTCTAAATAATCTTTAAATTCTTCTTGTTTTATTTCCGCTTCAAAAATATTTTTACCATCTTCAGATATTTTCGGTTTAATACTGACTATATCTTTATCAGATATTACAGATTGATAAAAAATATTTTTTTGCTTTTTGGGATAATACGAATCGCATATATCTTGTATTTTTTGATTCTGTTCGTCATCAAGATTAAAACTTTTACATTTTTCAATTATTTGTAGAGTGTTAAAATCAGAAGTTGTTTTATTAACTTTAAATTGACTCTGGTACAATAATAGGGGTAATACTATCGCCAACAGCGTTAATGCTCCCGAGTTATTATTTAAAAATTTTATAACCGTGTAATCTTTAAAGGAACCGTCTTGCGGTGGCAATGTTAAAATTTCAAACTGTTCATTGGGATATAGTGTTTTTATTAGATAAGATATAACTTTTACTTGAGCCAAGGAACACGTATTTCTAACATAAAAATTTATTGAGTGAATATCATTATTAGTAAAGCCATAATGTAATTCAATACCTATTTCATTTTTGGTTAAATTATTTTTCATAAATTTTTTACCTTTCACCGTCTTCAATATCCGCCACGATCTCATCAATCGCCGTGCGGAGTTCATTTTGTCTTGCAACAATCTTGGCGATTTTTGCGTTGAGCGTGGTGATGTCCACTACTTCGCGAGTATCCTCGCCCACCACATAGCTTGATACGGCGATATTGTAGTCATTCTCGGCAATGGTTTTATTATCAACGATCTTGGCAAAGTATTCTGCGTCTTTACGAATAATAAAGGCGTCCAAAATCTTTTTGCGATTTGTTTCGCTCAATTTGTTTTTATTTCCACCTCTTACAAATTCTTTCGAACCATCTATAAATAAAGTTTTATTTTCTTTTTTACTTTTTTTCAATACAACAATACAAGTTTCCACTGTTGTACCGAAGAAAATATCTCGGGGAAGTTGAATAACTGCATCTATATAATTATTATCAACCAAATACTTTCGAATCTTTTGCTCTGCGCCACCACGATATAGTGTTCCTGGAAAATGCATAACAGCCGCAACACCACTGGTAGATAGCCAACTTAATATATGCATTGTAAAAGCCAGGTCAGCCTTTTTCTTTTTTGGCGCTAATACCCCGCCGGTGAAAACCGCGGATCATTGATAAGAAGCGGATTGGCGTCACCCTCCCAATGGATAGAATACGGTGGATTAGAAACGATAGCGTCAAAAGGCTCATCATCCCAGTGTTTTGGGTCTATAAGCGTATCGCCGTGAGCAATATCAAAATTATTGTAGTTGATATCGTGCAAAAACATATTGATACGGCAGAGGTTGTAGGTAGTGAGGTTAATTTCTTGCCCGAAAAAGCCTTGCCGAACATTTTCTTTACCAAGGACTTTGGCAAATTTGAGAAGCAAGGAGCCGGAACCGCAGGCTGGATCGTAAACTTTATTTACTTCTGTTTTACCAACTGTCGTGATTTCCGCTAGAAGTTCGCTGACTTCTTGGGGAGTATAAAACTCGCCTCCAGACTTACCAGCGTTAGAGGCATACATGGTCATCAAAAATTCATAGGCATCACCGAAGGCGTCAATAGTGTTGTCGGAGTAGTTGCCTAAACGAAGGTCGCCGATAGATTCAAAGAGTTTAGCAAGTTTCTGATTTCTTTTTTCTACTGTGCCACCTAGTTTATTAGAGTTTACATCAAGGTCATCAAATAAGCCCTTGATATCATCTTCGCTATTTGCACCTTTTGCCGAATTTTCAATATTACGAAAAACGGTAGTAAGGGTTTCGTTAAGATTGGCATCATTGCGAGCATTCTTGCGAACATTTACAAAAAGCTCACCAGGCAAAATATAAAACCCTTTTTCTTTGACGGTATCGGCTCGACCGAATTCGGCTTCTTTATTTGAAAGTGTTGTGTAGTCAAAATCTTTTTTACCAGCACGGCGTTCATCGGCGTTGATATAGTTGGTCAAGTTTTCACTAATAAAACGGTAAAAGAGTATACCAAGCACATACTGCTTAAAGTCCCAGCCGTCTACACTTCCACGCAGATCATTAGCAATCTGCCAAATAGCACGATGCAATTCTGAACGCTCTTGCTCTTTGGTCATATTTAGATTTGTATCTTTGTTGCTCATAAATTTATTTGTGAATCACCTTATAGTCTCCCTCCTTACCACCAACCCGGACGTAATCCTCGCAACCATCAATAGAAATTCTCTTACAATTGCAATGTGTAAGTTTTTTATGGGTATTCCAAAAAATCTCATCTCCACAATGAGTGCATTTGTAGTAAGTCTCTTCTTTGGTTTTGTTGGCGATTTCCTTTTGCATATATTTATTTTTCTTTCTCCAAAGCTAACCTAAGCGAAAACAACGCCTCTGATTTAAGCTTTGCTTTTGCCCACGATTTCTGCTTCTCGGTGAATAATTCACCCATACCAGAGAGAATATTGCTGTCGTCAAATTTTTCCAGTCCCTCGATACACTTCTTCACAAACTCTGCGTACGAAACACCCATGCGGTCCTCAACGATCTTCTTGTTAACAGGCCAATCATGAGAAAGGAAAAACTGAACATCAAAAATATCACGGTTCGTCTTACCGATCCGCTCGTACATAGCACAAAGCTTATGAGCAACCATGTCCTCCTTGACCATTACCTGCATAGAAATACCAAGGAATGATTCCACTGCATACTTCGAGCCAAACTCCCGACGATTTATTTCTACCTTAACGTTTTGAGCGTTGATGTCCTTGTCGTCATAAGAAAGAACATAGAGAAGATTGAATCTTTTTTTGCGTGCCTCTTTTAACGTACCGTAATTTTCAATAATTGCTTTGACACGATCAAACACGTAGTCCTCTTTGTCCGAATCCAGTAAATCAAAATCCAAATCTACCGAGAAGCGATCCAGACCGTAAAAGAAGGTTGCGGCTGTTCCACCCTTGAATCCCAAAATTGGACTGATGGTTGCATCAGTGTAGATATCCTTGAGGATTTTTATGAGAATATTTTTATGTTTTGAAGTATCAAGGGCCATATGATTGTTATTTTAGATTTTTCTTAAATGCTTCGTGGTACATTTTCACCATCTTTGTCATACGTTTATTGCCACCGTAAATAGGCAAAATTTCGTATACTTTTTCCCAATTCAAAGCCGAGAGATTATCAAAGTGATAATCCTTGTTGAGATAGATAACATCCAAGAATGCTCTCTCGGGCGAAGCTATGCTGTAATTTTCTCTTGACTCTATGCCAATCTGATTAGTGAGAATGGTATCTTTTATTTTTTTATAAGAATATTTCTGTCCATCGCACTCAATTTCTTTTGTCGTATACGACGCAACAAAAATCTGACCGTACAACTGGAAAGTAATTCCAGCGGCACCTAAAGCCGTCTCCATACTGACATATGAGGGAGTATATATTTTTGTAGCCAACTCATATTTATCGTAATTCTTGTCTTTGGAGTAAATACCTCTGCGGACAGCATTCATTTTACCGGCCTTAACATAACGATGAATCTTCTTCTTAACAAAATTCACGTCAGATTCTGTCCAAAGCAAAATAAGGTCTTTAAAAGTAAAGACAGTTTTCTTGGATCTCATTAAGTCTAAAATGTAGTCTTTTTCCATAAATTGATGGTTTATGCCATATTGGTACCCAAATGTGGGTACCTTTGGTTTAAATTATAAGCTATACTCAAAATAAGCGCAAGTGCTGTATGGTACATTCAATAATCAATTGCAACACCTGTTCTCTCTAATAATACTTCAAGTGGAGTTTTTCCGCCAAGTCTTTTGCGCGGACGAGTGTTGAGAAGATACTCAACTCGTTGTATTTCTTCATTGCTCACTTTCGCAAAATCTGTTTTCTTTGGGAAAAAACGCCGCACTAATCCGTTCAAGTTTTCATTTGATCCTCGCTCATAAGAACAATATGAATGAGCGAAGAAGCGGGAGATATTCAAGCTAGCTTCAATCTCTTTGTATCTCATATTCTCAAATCCTCTGTCTCTCGTAAGTGTTTTGCGAAAAGACGATGGGATAGCGGATAATCTTTCACAAACCACTCTCGTGGATTCTTTATTTATTCCATCTAGCATCTTACCAAGTAAAACGACTCCGCTTACTCTTTCATTGATTGATTTTACGCGGGCTAAGCTTTGCCTTGAAACAATGGTGTCGTCTTCCCAATGTCCAATTTCTTTCCGTAAATCAACTTCAACTGGTCTATTTTCGATTGAAGGCAAAATTACTCTTTCTAATTTTCGGGCTTTTCGAAAGCCCTTTTTTTGCCTTCTCACATGTCTGCGAGGTAGATATTTTCGCAAATCCTCACATCCTTTTTTCACTGTTCCGTTGCCCCCACGATAAACCTGTCCGTATATATATTTGTATATTGCTTCGTATGAAATCGTTTGTCCGCAATGATCTATCGGCAATCGGATTGCTATTTGCTCCGGAGACCAGCCGAGTTTCAATTTCTCCACAACATAATTGCAAATCAATTCATTTTTGAGTTACAGGCTCTTCTTGTTGGTTCTTCTGTTTAACGCTTTTTCGTGATTGATATGAGCTTGATATTTGCCGATTCCTTTTCTTGGTTTGCCGTCTATCTCTCTGCAAATAAATCCAGTTGTTCGACCATTGCCCAAATAGTCGGCAATTTTGCGCAAGCTCCATCCATCCTTGTATCTTATTTCTATCTTAATTCTGTCATTTAAATTTAGCTGGCTAAAGCGACGCTTTTGTTTTTAAACCTCACCTTTTTTATATTTTTTCATAACACCTGTATTTTACATACAAGGTGTTGCATTTAATAGTTGAACTGGGGGTTACCAAAAAGCTTCTTTCAAACATTTTCTATTCCCCCGAAAGCATTAAAATCCGCTTCATTTCCCGCCAAAGCGAGGGCGTTGCCCTCGCGAAGCGAAGCCCAGCCCCGCCAATGGCGGGGCTGGGCGAGCGAACACTCTCATCTTCAAAAAATGAGTTCGTATCTAGTTTCTTGGCTCCGCGGCCAGGACTCGAACCTGGGACATCCTCGTTAACAGCGAGGCGCTCTACCGACTGAGCTACCGCGGAATATTTTATTATTTAATTGCAAAACACTATCCATCTTAAAACATATTCCCAAATTCTTCAATATTCTTTTTATTGCCGACAACAACAAGAACATCTCCGGCTTCAATTCTATAATCAATGTAGGGCAACTGACTCACTTCGCATGATTCTTCCGATCCCGCTTCGCTTTTAATTGACTTTTTTTTCTTTATCGTAAGTAAAGTTACTTCATATTTTTTTTCAATATTAATTTCAAGCAATTTTTTGCCGACGAAATGATTACCATTTTTTACTTCAATTTCCGCCAAATCGAATTCTCCTCCCAACTCAATGTAATCACGGATGCTCGGCTGAAGAACGCTGTGCGCAATGCGGATAGCCATATCCTCCTCCGGAAAAACAATCCTTGTCGCTCCAACCTGACTTAATATCTTCGCATGCAACCGACTTTCGGCGCGCGCTATAATTTCTTTAATGCCCATCTCGTGAAGCATTGAAGTAATCAAAATACTTGATTCAACTTCCGTACCCAAAGCCACTATAACCGCGTCCGCTTCTTTAACGCCGCTGGCTTCAAGGGCTTCTCTGTCTAAAGTATCAAGTTCCACGGCCTCAGCCACCAAGTCCTTCACTTTTTCTATTATTTTAGCGCTTTTATCCAATGCCAATACTCGCATACCGTGTTCGGCAAGCGTTTCAATTATTTTATAGCCGAATTTCCCGAGACCTATAACGGCAATTTGTCGTTTCATTTTAATATAAAAATTATTTTAGATTTCATATTGCCATAATAATATACTATAAGCAATACTAAAAATCGTAAAATAATCAAGGTGATAAACGAAATTAAAAAATACCCAAAACCTATCCGACAACGACTCTTTCCTTCGGATATCGCAACCTTAAACTCCTGTCTTCTCCCGATATGATCATGGCGATCGCTAGCGGACCGATCCGTCCCAAAAACATCAAAAGTATAATAAGAATCTTCCCGATATAAGTTAAATTTGGAGTTATGCCCGCAGACAAACCAACGGTGCCAAAAGCCGAAAACGCTTCAAAAATAATATCGCGAAAGTCTCCTTTCTCAGTATACAATAATAAACCGGAAAAAAGCAAAAGTATAAAAAAGGCAAAAATAAAAACAGCCATGGCGTGTTTTAAATTTTCCCACAACAAAGTTCTGCCAAAAACAGAAACTCTTTTTTTATTTAGAATAAATGCCCAAAACATTAAAAAAAGTATAACGATAGTAACTACTTTTATTCCTCCCGCCGTAGAGCCGGATCCGCCCCCCACAAACATTAAAGCCATAAACAACAAATAGGTGGGGTGCGATAAATTTCCTATATCCACGGTTGAAAAACCGGCGGTCCTGGTTGTCACGGATTGAAAATATGAAACAAGAATAGGATTACCGCTAAAATCGGAATTATTTCTCTCAAAAATCAATAAACCGGCAATCCCGATAAAAATAAAAATTATCGTCCCTATCAACATAAGCTTGGTATGAACATATAACTTTCTCGTTTTAAAACCTCTTTTTACCCAAGAAAAAAAATAATCTTTTAAATCGTCAAAAACCATAAAACCAAGCCCTCCCGTGATTATCAAAATTGAAATAATAATATTTAAAAACGCGTTATAACGAAAACCGTAAAAACTGTCTGAAAATAATGATAATCCGGCATTAGCAAAAGCGCTTACTGAATGAAAAATTGAATAAAAAACCTTCGTCAAGCCGCTGATACCCTGTATATCCCAATAAAAAAATAACAGCAAAGATCCTATTAATTCAAAAGAAAATACGAAAATAAAAATAAATTTGACCAAAGAAACGGCCTCATTGGTGAATTCCATATCAAGCGATCTGCGCAAAGTAGCCCCGTAAGCTATACCTATCTTTTTCTTTATCATCATAAAAAATATTGCCGTCGCGGTAATAATTCCAAAGGCGCCGATTTGCATTAAAATCAAAAGTATTGTTTGACCGAAACGGGTAAAATCAACCGCGGTATCCAAAACAACAAGTCCGGTAACGCAAACTGCCGATGTGGCCATAAAAACAGCGTCAATAAAGGAAATTTCTCCGGAAACGGTAGCCTGCGGAAGCATTAAAAATGATGCTCCCAACAAAATAATAATGACAAACCCCAAGCCCAAAGAAAGCCCCGGTTTATGTATCAACTTTAAAATTAATTTCGTAAAAATATTCATTAGACCGGTTGCGTAATAATTTTCGTAGCGCCCCGCAATACTGCGGGGCAAACGAGGCGAAGCAAAAATTTTGAAGAATATACGAATGTATATGCTGAAAAATTTTTGCGAAGCCGCAGTTGAAATATGAAAATTACAGCAGAAAGATTATTACGCAACAGGTCTATTTAATACCCTTTTAATTTTTTCAAACTGTCGTGTTGCCTGATTTTCTCAAGAGCTTTCGCTTCAATTTGCCTGATCCGTTCGCGCGTTACGCCGAAAACCTGACCGACTTCTTCCAGGGTATGGGTGATATTATCATCCAATCCGAAACGCATTTTCAATATCCTTTGCTCGCGCGGAGTCAAATCAACTAAAATCGCCGCTATCTGGTCTTTGAGTAAACGCCGCGCCGATGAATGGGAGGGCATCAATGTTTTCTCATCTTCAATAAACTCGCCCAAAACACTGTCTTCATCGCCCTCGCCCACCGGCATCTCCAAGGATACGGTTTCCTGAGATATTTTCATAATATGACGAACCTTATCCAGTTCAATTCCCATTTCCGCCGCTACTTCTTCCGGAAGCGGTTCTCTGCCCAAATCCTGCAAAAGACGGCGTTTAATCTGAGTATAGCGCGAAATTGTTTCCACCATATGCACAGGGATTCTGATAGTGCGCGCGTGATCCGCCAGCGCCCTCGTTATCGCTTGCCGTATCCACCAAGTCGCATAAGTGGAAAATTTATAACCTTTTTTATAATCAAACTTCTCCACGGCCTTGAAAAGACCCAAATTCCCCTCCTGTATTAAATCAAGAAGAGTGAGGTTCGCGCTGCGGCCAATGTATTTTTTAGCGATACTGACAACAAGCCGCAAATTAGCTTTGGTCAATTTTTGTCTTGATTCTTCGCTTCCCTGTTCGATGCCTTTAGCCAATTCCACTTCCTCGCTGGATTTCAATAATGGCACCCTGCCGATCTCCTGCAAATACATCTGAACGGAATCAATCGGCGCGGAATTCGCAAAACGCATTTCGGAAAAATCCGGTCGGACGCCCTTTTTATCAACCTTTGATTTTTTTGTTCCGGATCTTAATTTCCGCGCTATTTTTTCATCTTCTTCCTGCGGTAATGACAAAAATTCCTGAACGGATTTTATTTCAACATTAAAAGCGGCGAGTCTTTCGTATAATTCTTCCACTAAACCGATATTATTTTCTACATTTGGAATCACGCGCAAAATTTCATCTTCAGTCACAAAACCCCTAACCCTTCCCCTTTCAACAAACGCTTGCAATATTTCTTTGTCAACCGCTTTTCTGCGCTTCGTTATTGATTTCCCGCTTCTTTTCTTTTGTTTTTTTAAAAACCGCGAACCGCGCTTCTTCTTTGACGCGGATTTCCCACCGTGAGAAACAGATTTTTTATTTTTCACGCCACGGCGTTTTATTAAATTCTCTTTATGTTTATTTTTACTCATAAAATGATTATGACACTAAACCTGTTGCCAGGCAATAAAAACGCCGCAAAAGGCCATTATTTATTATTTATTATTTCCCGCGCTTCTTTCAAGGACGGAGGAACCTTGAGTAAAGCGATAAATTGCTTTATTTTTTTCAATTCAACGTCAAAAATATCAAATCGACGAGCCGCTTTTCCCAAAGAAGTTTCAGTATGCAAAATATGCTCCCTTATTTTATCCCAACCCCTTTTATCCTCATCGGCTAAAACTTTTTTTTGCGCTTTTAAAAGTTTCCGACGATCGCCAAAAAAAATACCTTTAAACAAACCGCCGGGATCTCCATACAAAATTTTATATTCATCGTCAACGCCAATATATCCGGCGCCGAAACATTCATCCAAACCGCGGCACATACCTATTGATTTCGCTTCATTTTTGAAATATTCAACCGCCGACTTATCTCTTGCTATCACTATTCCGTCAATATCGCTTCCTTCATCTTTATAAAAATAACCCTTACTAACACTACCAACCACCACAACACCTATGAAGTCGTCCTTAAATTTTTTCTTCATATCATCGACTATACCTTCCAGCACCATAAGCTTTTTCGCCAAATCTTCCGTAGAAAAACTGGCAAATAACGGTTTTTTGGTGGCTAACAACCATTCATACCCGCCGGATTTCAATAAAGACAATACTGTTTTTGCGTTGTCATAAACATCGAATATTTCATCTTTGCTTAATTTTTCCAACAATGGCGCAGCTGCCAAACCGATAACTTTCGCCGCTTTTACCACCGCCATCCTGATCGCCCACTCGTTATGCGAAGACATTTCTTCCAAAAAAGGCAAAGATTTTTCTTTATACAATTTCGTAAAAATATTTATTTTTGTTTTTATCGCCGCAATCCTTACATCATTGCTTGACCCTTCGATTAATTTTTCAAGCAACGGCAAAGATCTTTCCCCGAAAATTCCCGCTTCTTCAGCAATTGATTGTTTTGTAACATCATCAATATCATCGATAATCTCTTGCAAAAAAACCAAGCTTTTGCGCTCATCCAATCCGCCGAGATAAAGCGCCCTAATCGCCGCCGATTTTTCCGAGGGAAATCCGCAAATAATCGATTCTTTAATCTCCGAAAAAGCCTCTTCTTTTTTAACAACAACTAAAATATTCATTTTAACCATTGCTACCGAATCATCCGTATTCTGCGGCGAATTATTTAAATTGAATTTTTCCGCATAAATTTCATCGAGTAAACGCTTTAAATTTTCACTGACCATTTTATCTGAATATCGTAAATTTCCCAATATATAAAATCCCGCTTCTCTTTCGATAAAATCATCGCTTTCCAAAAGATTTTCAATTTTTTTAAGATCGGTTATTTTTCCCAATTCCAAAATATCCAGCGCGCTTTGACGCCCCTCATTAACAGGATACAAAAAAGCAAGCCTCGGTTTAAATTCGGGATATTCGCGCAATTTATTGGCAAGCTCGTCCGCTTTTTCTTTTTGCGGTTTTTCCGCAGAATAAAATTTAGGCATAATAACGGCTTTACTTTAACTGTTCCGCTAATTTTTGAAATTCCTTTTTTAATAAATCAATTTCTTTTTTATTTTTTTCCGCTTCGGCTTTTTTTATATCCAGCGCCAAACAGTTCAAATCCGCTTTAACTTTTCTAAACTGAATCTTTTTGATCAAAAAATCAATATCATTTTTAATCAAGGTCTCGTCCTCCCATCTTTTTTCAACGATAAAAATCATTTTTTTCACTAAATTGCCATTTTCATCGGACAATTCACCGTAAAAATCACTGATTTTTTTTCCATTTTTTACGATACTCAAAAAACAATCATATATTTCGCCGAAACGCGCGTCTGAAAACGATAAATTTTCCGGAAGATTTAAATCACAATGTCCGGATTCATAATATTTAATAACGAGACCGATTAAATTTTCTCCCGCGGCATCGCGCGTTTCAACGGCTTGATTTTTTTCGCCGGTGCCGCCGTAACTGCCGGTTTTCTTTACCTTTATACTGTTTAACGCCTCAATCAAAAATTCTTCTCTTACATTCAAATGTTCCGCCAAAACGCGCAACCAATGATACTGCTCGACTTTATTTTGCACTTTTCTTACAACGGGAAGCAAAGCTTGCGTTATTTTACGCTTGTTTTCCGCAGAATCGGCCGAATATTTTAAAAAAACATCGCCAAAATAAAAATCCACTACGCCTTGTGATGAATCTATTATTGTCTGCCATTTCAACGCCCCATCTTTTTCTTTCAATATATCCGCCGGGTCTTTCGCGCCTTTTATAGTAATAACCTTAACATTCAATCCGCCCCTCATAGCAAGATCAATGCTTCTTTTAGCGGCTAAATTACCGGCTTCATCATTATCAAACGCAATTATCAAATTTTCCGTATATCGCTTAATTATGCCAATCTGCATTTCCGTAAGAGCCGTTCCTGATACGGCAACGGCATTTTCCACGCCTGCCTGATGCGACATTATTAAGTCCGTATTTCCTTCAACCAAAATACAAACGTTTTTTTTGCGTAAAGCCAGTTTCGCTTTATCCAAACCGTAGAGAATTTTGCTTTTATTGTAAACAATAGTTTCCGGTGAATTAACGTATTTTCCCTGTTTCTCCAATTCTTCTTTCGTGAATAACGGATCAAAAACACGCCCCGTAAATCCCGCCACGCGCCCTTGAATATCGGCAATCGGAAACATTACGCGTCCGCGAAAACGATCATGATAATCGAAATTTTGAATTTTTTCCGCCGGCTGACGAATTGAATTTATTATAAGCCCCGCCTCAGCCACATCGCCGTCTTTATATCCCTTGCTATTTAAAAATTTCCGCAATAAACGCCACTCTTTCGGCGCGTATCCCAACCGAAAATTTTTAATCGTTTCTTCTTTAAGACCGCGTCCACGCAAATATTCCATTATTTTTTTACTTGCCGGCGTCCCGCCCCAAAGCTGTTTTTCAAAAAATTTCGTTGCCCATTCGTTGATTTCATAAAAAATTTCCTTTTTATTTTTTTCCTTGGCATAATCGCCGGACGGCTGACGTTGTAATTTCACGCCGGCTCTTTCCGCCAAAATCTTCAGCGCCTCTTTGAATTCTAATCCGTCAATTTTCATTAAAAACCCGAATACATCTCCGCCTTCACCGCATCCGAAACAATGCCAAATCTGCTTATCCGACGAAACCATAAACGACGGGCTTTTTTCATTATGAAAAGGGCAACGCGCTTTCCAGTTGGCGCCGGCTTTTTCCAAATGCAAATAACCACGAATAATGTCAGCGATATCCAAACGCGATTTAATTTCTTCAAGATCAGTCATAAAAAATAAAATCTGAAAATACGAAAGATAAATTACTCCATTTCTTCTTTTGTATTTTCCGCTGCCAACAATCTACCAACGACTCTCCGCCATTTACGCAACGGCTCTTTTTGCATCAAAGCGATAATTTGCTCTTTTGAATATTTTTTATCATGTAATAATTCAAGCGAATTAACGGCTTCCCTGATGATATTTTTATATTCATCCACAAAAACTTCATTGGCGATCAATCGTATTGAAGGCATAAATTTTCTGCCGATTATTTTTACAATATCCTTAAAAACATATTTCCGAATAATATCGTGTTCATTAAAATAATAATCGTATATTCCGCCATCTTTTCTCAAAGCGGTTAAATTTAAGATTACTTCTTCCAAAAAATAATCATCGAAACCGTTGCCCTCTTCCGTCAAATACGCGATAATTTCATTTCGAGCCAAATTTTCAAATTTCTTTCTGATATATGAAAAATATTGTTTAATTACCAATTCTCTTTCATTATCTTTTTCCGCCATCTTCAAACGCGCTAAAATTTTAGCAACTTCATCTTTATATTCCGGCGTATTCATAAATTCCTTTTCAAATAAAAAATTTATAATATGCTGTTCTTCGTGATTAAAAATATCTTTACTATCTTCCACAAAATCACTTTTCACGTCAACCGATTCAATGAAAACCACACCCTTGAATCTTGGCACTTTCAATTCTTCAATCATAAACCCTCCCGAATCATCGCTTTCTTCAATCTCCTTTTTAGTTGGCGATCGTCTTTTTAAAAATGCCCCCGAATAAAGATATGCGAAATCTTTTTGATTATAAACTCTGAAACAAATGGAAATCGGCCCCTCCAAAACTTCTACTTTTCCCGATGGTTTTCTGCCGAAAAAATCTTCAAAAAGATCAATGTCATCGGGAAATTGTCTTCTTGTTTCTTTGATAAATTTATGCTTTTCCGCATATTTTTTCAAAACCGATTTTGCCAAATCTTTTTGTTTTTCGGTGAAACCGAATAATTCCGCGACTTTAATCATATAATCATATAATTCATCGGGTGACGCGTCGGGATTTTTTCTGATTGCTTTGATAATTATTTCCTGGGTAATCGCCAGCCCCTCTTTTTGATACGTCCATTTATTTTTAAATTCGGCGATAGCCGCTTTTTTATTTCCGCGCGATAATTTTTTTATTTTTTTAACTTCTTCTTCGGGATCAAAAACTCCGCCATTAACAATAAGCGGCTTTTCTTTTTCTCCCGATTTTTGATTAAATTTTTCCATATTTATGATAAATAACGATTAATCCGCGCTTAAATCCTGCAAAGCCCTTTCGTATGTTCCCAATGCGAAATCAATTTCGCCTTTTGACGGTTCATATTCCGGATGATGAACAATGTCATTTCTTATTTTATGCGCCTGCCAAATTTGATCAATATTGGCGATTTTTTTGGAATCCAGCTTTTTCAACCGATCACCCATACTTTCGCCTTCATATCCCAAACGTTTCAACAAATCGTCTAAAAATTTATCCGCTTCAATAATGGCTAATTTCCAGTCGCCGGTTTTTAACGACTTGGATTTTCCCGCGATTATAGACCATTTTTTAGCCAATTCTTCTTTATTAACAGCGGCTTTTTGCGCTTTTTGCCGCGGACTCGATTCGCTTGGCGCCGACTTTAATTTTATGATTAAAATAACGATAAATATAAAAAATAACAAAGAAAAAACAGCCATTACTATTTTAAATATCCAAAACGAGTTCACAAAAGCCGGGGAACCAAAAAAATCGCTTATCGTTGCCGACAAAAACCCGGCATATTCTTTATAATCAATATTGAATAATTTTTCGTAAAATTGTTCCATAATGTTAATTTATATTATTACCCTTATACTAACAACTCGATGATTTTACCCAAAGCGAATATTTTATCTTCGCCGCTCCAAGGACCGATTACCTGCAAACCAACCGGCATTTTTCCGGCAAAACCGCAAGGAACTGACATAGCGGGGATGCCGGCGATATTGGAAGCAACGGTAAAAATATCAGAAAGATACATTTGCATCGGATCTTTCGCTTTTTCTCCGATCTTAAAAGCGGTATTCGGAGTAGTCGGCGCGACAATCAAATCAACTTCCCTGAAAACATTCCGAAAATCTTCCTTGATCAAACCAGAAACATTTCCGGCTTTTTGATAATAATCATCAAAATGTCCTTCCGACAAAACATAACTTCCCAGCATTATTCTTCTCCGCGCTTCAAATCCCAAATATTTTCCCCGCGTATCAAGATAAAAATCCAATAAAGATTTATTTTTAGCGGACGCGGATTTTCCATAACGAATGCCGTCATAACGCGCCAAATTGGCGCTAACTTCCGCTGGCATTAAAATATAATAAACAGCCAAGGCGTATTGAGTATGCGGCAAACTCACTTCTTTAATTTCTATATTTTTATTTTTACCAAGTTTATCTACGACTTTTCGCACGCATTCTTCAACCCCCCTATCCATTCCTTCTATAAAATATTCTTTCGGCACGCCAATTTTTAAATTTTTTGAAAATTGAAAATTGCCAGCCAGAGGCTGGTCCGCCTCGGGCGGAAAAATTGATAAGTTAGATTCTATGGTAGTAGAATCTAACTTATCTTTTCCTTTTATCGCGTTAAATATGATTTCCGCGTCCTCAACCGTTTTAGTGATCGGTCCGATAACATCCAAAGAAGACGCCATTGCGATAAGACCGTAACGACTCACGGAACCATAAGTCGGTTTAAGCCCAACTGCTCCGCAAAACGCCGCCGGTTGCCTGACCGACCCCCCCGTGTCGGAACCCAGCGCGAAAATACATTCATCCGCCGCCACTGCCGCTGCCGAACCGCCGCTTGAACCGCCGGGCACCCGCGTCAAATCGCAAGGATTTTTCGTGGGACCGAAAGCGGAATTTTCCGTCGAAGAACCCATAGCAAACTCGTCCAAATTAGTTTTGCCCAACGCAACAACACCATTATTTTTAAGTTTTTTTATGACAGTGGCGTCATAAGAAGCGACGTAATTTTCCAAAATTTTTGATCCGGCGGTGCATTTTTCGTTTTTTATTAAAATATTATCTTTCACCGCGCAAGGAACGCCTTCCAATAACCCGATATTTTCTTTTTTCGCTATTTTATCGTCAACTTTTTTCGCCTGTTTCATCGCCAATTTTTCGGTAATTGCCAAAAAAGCGCGAATATCGCCGTCTTTTTTCTTTATCACATCTAAAAAATGCCGAGTAATTTCAGCAGAAGAAACTTTTTTGCCAACCAGCAAATTATGCGCTTTTTTTATTGTAAGATTGAATAAATCCAAATTAATAATCTATAAATCCTGTTATGATCTCCTTACGAATAACAAAGTTATTGCAATATACGTTTTACTTTAACGTACCCGTTTTTCGTTTCCGGCGCTGCGTCCGTTAAATTATATGCCGGCTCCGACAAACCAACGCCCGATTCATCGTCGCGAAAAATATCGGAATTATCCGCCAAGTCAACGAATCCGCTTTCAATTCCGCCATCCAACTGTTCCAATCGCGAAACATAATCTAAAATAAAAGAAATACTGCGCGAAAATTCCTCTTCTTCTTCCGGTGTTATACTGATCCGCGAAAGGTTCGCTATATGCTTAATGTCGGATTTGGATAACATAAAAATTAAATTTACAATTTACAATCTACAATCAATTATCAATAAATCAATTTTTCCGCCCAAGGAGGACCAGCCCATAGCGGACAAACCAATCTCCAATCCGTTTTCTTTATTGAAAATTGGAAAATTCATTGTAAATTGCAAAATTGATAATTAAAAATTCAAAACAATACTGTATGGCGGTATTATTTTTGCGCTTTGAATTTAACCAATTTTCTAAACTCCTTCTCGTCAATTATTTTAACTCCTATTTTTCTAGCTTTCTCATATTTTATTCCCGGATTCTCTCCCGTCACGACATAGTCGGTTTTTTCGCTTACGGACGAACTCACATTCCCGCCAAGCGATCTTATAAAATCTTGCGCTTCTTCACGGGTAAACGAAGAAAGTTCGCCAGTCAACACAAATGTTTTTCCCAAGAGTTTTTTAATTTTTACGGCAGATGCTTTCGGCGATTCAATAATAATACCCGATTCCGTCAATCTATTCAAGAAATTTCTATTATTTTCGTCCGCAAACCAACTGGCAATACTTTTGGCGGAAATCGGCCCGATATCACGAATAAAAAGCCAATCGTCTATTGCCATACCATCAGCCGCTTTCAGTAAATCGCTAGGTTTTTTTATTACATTATTTTTTTGAAAAATTTGCGCGATATCATAAACGGTTTGTTCTCCGATATGCCGTATGCCCAAAGAAAATAAAAACCTAGGCAGAGAAATTATTTTACTGTTATTTACAGCTTCGATCAAATTAGACGCGGATTTCTCGGCAAATCTTTCCAACGGCTCCAAATCGTCCTTTGTCAACAGAAAAATATCGACAGCGCCGGAAATCAACCCTCCGTCAATGAGCTGTCCAACTATTTTTTCGCCAAGACCGTCAACATTAAACGCTTTTTTGGAAACAAAATGAATAATCTTCTCTTTTTCAACGGCAAAACATTTTTTATTTTGACAATAATGCCCAACTTCGCCTTTTTCTCTGACAACATCCGATTCGCAAACAGGACATTTTCGCGGCATATTAAATTCTTTTGTTTTTTTCGGCCGCAATCTTTTTAAAACCTCAACTACTTCCGGAATCACATCGCCCGCTCTTTGCACGATCACCGTATCTCCTATTCTTATGTCCTTTTTTCTAATTTCATCTTCATTATGCAAGGTAGCATGAGAAACGATTGTTCCGCCAATATTTACCGGCCTAATATTGGCAACCGGCGTGAGAACACCGGTTCTGCCAACCTGCACTTTTATACCCTCAACCATTGAAGTCGCTTGTTCGGCCGGAAATTTAAAAGCGATTGCCCCTCTCGGCGCTTTTCCGACAAAACCCAAACGAACAAATAAATCATTGGAATTAACCGAAACGACTATTCCATCTATTTGACAAGGTAATTTTTCCCGTATTTTTTTTATATGACTCCAAAAATCAAAAATTTCTTCGAGATTTTTGCATCTCTTGGCGTATTCATCGATTTTAAATCCGAAATCCTTCAATATGGAATGTTTTTCTTCGTGAATTTTCGCGCTCGTATCGCCGACAATATCGTATGCCAAAAAATTCAAATCGCGCGCAGCCGCTATTTTGGGATCCAACTGCCTGATGCTGCCGGCAGCCAAATTTCTGGGATTGGCGTACAAAGATAAATTATTTTTTCGCTGATCTTCATTGACTTTACTGAAAGTTTTTTTTGCCATAAAAACTTCTCCGCGCACCTCTACCCGCGATGTCCGCGGACGGGGA
>Ga0209211_10005525_pt1 | contig 18820 bp, 19 predicted proteins | sample RifGroA2_FD_183992 | JGI IMG/M metagenome (GOLD analysis project Ga0209211, IMG submission 183992) | Groundwater microbial communities from Rifle, Colorado, USA - Groundwater A2 (SPAdes) (version 2) | ecosystem: Environmental > Aquatic > Deep subsurface > Groundwater | place: Rifle, Colorado...
AACATTTGCGCTGTCATATGTTTTCAGTATATCACACCAAAATAGTATGTCAATTAGGCCAATACTTCTTACCCCACCATGACAAAAAATTTCTGGCCACGGGCATGGCCACCGTGCTTCCTTGATCACCCTCTTCGACTAAAACCGCGATAACAACTCGGGGATTTTTAAGCGGCGCAAAGGCAGTGAACCACGCGTGAGGTTTTTTGGAACTGCTCCATTGCGCTGTGCCAGTCTTGCCTCCAGAGGCAAATGGCAACGACTGAAGAAGTTTGCAGCTTCCCAAAGTAACACATTCTCGCATTCCCCGCCGAACCGTGGCTAAATGTTTGGCGTCAACAGGCACTTTTTGATTCGCGAACTTCAAATCGGTCAAAGAATCCGAGGCTGTATCTTCTACCTTATCGGCCAAATGAGGCTGAGTAATGGTACCGCCATTGGCAACAATTGATGTCCACAGAGCTACTTGCATCGGGGTTACTAACAAATCCCCCTGCCCGATGGCCATGTTATAGGTATCCCCCACAAACCAACGTTCGCCTTTAACGCGCAATTTCCATTCAGTAGTCGGCACAAAACCCGCCGCTTCGCCCGGAATATCAACGCCTGTGCGCGCTCCCAAATTGAAACTTCGCATATACGAAGATAAACGATCAACACCCAACCCCTCAAAGTCTCCATATCCTCCGCCCACATAGTAAAAAAATGTATTAATAGACCATGCTATTGCTTTGGTAACATTAGTAATGCCATGGCCGCCGGACAACCAATCCTTAAAAAACCAGCGACCGACTCTTAGTCCTCCGGTACTCAAAAATGTTGTGTTTAAGTTCGCAATATTTTCCTGCAAAGCCGCGGCAGCCACTACCAGCTTGACAGTAGAGCCGGACGGATACGTGCCGCCGATGGCTCGGTTGAATAACGGTTGATCTTGATTTTGAATATATGAACGATAAATCTCCGATTTGATGCTGCCGGCGAAAGAATTGTTATCAAATGACGGCAGGCTAACCAAGGCCAAAATTCCACCGCTTCGCGGATCCATGACCACCGCGGCCGCGCGTTTTAGACCTCTTTTTTGCAACATCTCATTAAGCTCCTTTTCCAAAGCATATTGCGCCTCAAGGTCTAGAGTCAATATTAAATTTTTGCCCGCTGTCGGCGGCTCCTCGGAAATAACAGAGCGTTCTCTACCCCAAGCATCCACCTCAACTTTTTTTCTTCCATAGGTTCCGCGAAGGATTTTTTCATATGTTTTTTCCAGACCGATTTTTCCGATGCTGTCAAATGGCAGGTAGCCTTCCTGCCTTAACTCCGAAAGTTCGTCTTCGTCAAGCTTGCCCAGATACCCCAGCACGTGAGAAAGACTTAGCGAGCTTGTGGTTGCCGTCGCGATGTTTCTAAAGTAATCACGCTTGCTTCCTTTTTTGATAGTTATGCCGGGCAGTTCCGAACTATCAATATACAGCTTTAAGGCCGTCTCGTAATCCAAATTTTCTTTAATGACAAGCGACGCGTAACTATAACTGCGGTACTTATCCAGAATCTGTGAAATATTTTCCATGGGCACCGAACTGATCTCGGCGGCTTTATTTATTACAGCCTGCCGTTCAATCGGATCTCTCGGCAAATCCTGCGGAACCATTGTTAATGAAAAATCAGGAACGTTCTGCAACAATTCTCGCCGCTGACGATCAAATATTACGCCGCGTTCCGCCAGTATCGGAAGTATGCGAACACGGTTCCCATCAGCCATCTCGCGATAATAATCCCCGCGCCAGACCTGCAGGTACAATATTCGGCCAATGATAATAAAAAAAATCACCCCAATAATAATTGAGGCGATTATAAATTTCTTGGTTGATATAGCTGATCCCAAATAGCCGCGACGCGAATCAATTTTGGCCGGCGAGTCCTCTTGTTCTCCAATAATCATGGAATCTTCTATCCATGTTTTTTTGTATTTCCCTTCAAGCGAGCCATAAGGAATTTTGCTCTCGCATATTTCAAATATCTTATTATCGTCAGTCATAATCGCGGGCGCGCGGAGACATTAACATACGCAGGATTTAAGCGCTTTATAAAGCGTGAGCTAACGAAATAAATCAAAGCTAAGCTGGCGGCACTCAATAATATTTCCCAAATCATGTTGATAATCATTTCTTTTCCCGGCCAGCCTTGAGAACGCGCCAAGTTAATCACGACTGACAAAATAATCAGAAAAAAAAGTCTGTAGAGAACCAAGCCCATGAGCGATGCCGAGAGTACCGTGGTTATTGAGCGATTGGTTAAAACATTCAGTAAAAACCAGCTAACCACCATAAGACTGCCAACTAATGATATGGTGTTTACGCCAAACGGAGTGGTGACAAATAATTCCAAAAAGAAAGAAAGCACCACAGCCACCCAGAGCGCGATTGAACTGCCGGTATACAAAAGCAACCAAAGCAGAGCGATATAAACCACATGTATGTGATTAAAAGGATAATAAAATAAACTAGCCACCAAGAGATGAATAATAATGGTCGCGAACGTGATCGCGGTATAGGTTAAAATTTTGAGAAGATAGCGCATAAAATTAAGATATGCATGGTGATTTATTCTTTAATTTCAATGAGTAATCAGCACGCTTACAACCGTGAGTTTTGCCATGTCAACCAAAGGCGTAAGCACAGCCTGCTGAAACGGTTGGTAGGCTTCGTTTTCCGAGGCCGCCACCTCGCCAATCAAAAGTCCGCGCGGGATTCTCTGTTCTAAACCCGATGTTACCACCTGATCGCCAATCATTATAGTTTCGTTTCTGGGGATAAAGTTCATGCGAACGCTTATGCCAAACCCGCCCTCTACCACGCCTAAGCTCCTATCGCGATTTAGAAGAGTCGCGGCAATCTTGCTTTGGTTATGATTAATGAGTCTGACAATGGAAATCTCATCTTCTACCTTGCTAATAACCCCCACCAAGACCCCTTCGCCCGCTATGACCGGATCCCCGGCGCCAATGCCCAGCAGTGTTCCGGCATTTATTAGAATTGTATTACCGGAGTTATCCATGTTCGCCCCGATTACGTCAGAAGTTACCATGCGGCCGGATGATCTTCTCTTGAAGTCCAGTTGTTTTTTCAACTGCGCGTTTTCTTCCTCAAGGATCTTATTTTTGGCTAAAATTGTTTGTCCGGTCAATTGATTACTTCGGCAATTCTCAAGCGATTGTGTAACTGCCAACCTCTCGCGCGGAAGCAAATAATAGTCAGAGATACGTGAGCGCCACGACTGAAACGTGGTAGCCACGGGTATCAGCAAGGATCTGGTAAAATATTCAACAGCCGAAAGCCAACCCAGATAATGAAAAAAAATGAGCACTGCAACGAGCGCCCCCACTAAGAAGTAACGATTATTTGTCGGCCTGCGGCGCATAGACTAAGCAAATAGCGAAGAGATAAATCGGGCCGGCCTCAAAAAAACCGCGCGGTTTTCTATGTCTTTGTTTTTTTCTCCGGCGCGACAGCCACTTCCTCTAACAAGCTTTGTTCATCAAGCAATACGCCGGCTCCTCTGACCACTGATGTCAATGAATCATCGGCGACGCGCACCGGAATCTGCGTCGCTCTGCCGATCAATTGATCCAAACCCCGTAATTGAGCGCCGCCGCCGGAAATGAGGATACCGCGCTCGTGTATATCAGCCACCAACTCCGGCGGGGTGACTTCAAGCGTCGCTTTAATGTTGTCCACTATGGTTCGAAGAGACTTTATCATCGCTTCCCTAACCTGTGAATCGTTGATCATGACCTCTTTCGGCAGACCTGTGATCAGATCGCGGCCGCGCATTGGAAATTGCATGGTTTCGGGCAGCTCTATGGCAGAGCCGACTTTAATCTTAATCTCTTCAGCCTGGCGCTCACCCAGCAACAGATTAAAAGCGTCGCGCGCGTATTGCATTATGTTCCGATTAAGTTCGTCTCCGGCAATCGGGATTGATTTCCACGTAACAATTCCGCCGAGCGAGATAACTGCTATCTCGCAGGTGCCGCCACCCAGCTCCACCACAAAATTACCGACTGCTTCGCGCACCGGCATGCGCGCGCCGATGGCCGCAGCCATCGGTTCCTCCACTATCCATACTTCCCTGCCGCCGGCATTCATCACCGCGTCACTGATGGCCTTGCGCTCAACCTCGGTAATTTCCAAAGGCGCGCCAATGACAACGCGCGGACGGGACATAAAATTCATGCTTTCCTCATACACTTTATCAATAAAATAACGCAACATTTTCTCCGCCACTTCATAATCCGAGATAATGCCTTTGGATAACGGTCGACTAGTCATAATGTGCGGTGGCGTTTTACCAAGCATGTCTTTTGCCTCATTGCCAACCGCCAGAATTTGTTCGGTACGCATATTTATCGCCACTACGCTGGGTTCATTAATAACAATGCCCCTGTTCTTGACATACACCAAAGTATTGGCCGTCCCCATGTCAATGGCTATATCTTTTCTGAATTTTGTCAACAGCTGTTTAAACATATTTAACGCGTCAGGTCGCGATTGCTAAATTTGCGTTGCGTAAAAAAAATAGACTCGCAAACAAAAAATAAAACTGTTAGCAATAGACTGTTCCACCATGTCAACACTTTTGCCTGCGACATGAACAGTAAAATTATTAGCAATAACGCCATCATGGCGCCGCGACGAAAAGTTCTTTTTACGTGATGAAACACAATCTCATCGCTTTTCACAACGTGCTGGCGCATAACAAACCCGATTACCGAAAAAGTGCCGAGCATCGCCAAAAATAAACTGGCGTAGAAAAAAACAAATTCCAGAATTCCAGCTCCGTACGGGTCCACGCTTCCAACAATATAAAACCAGGTCACCCAGCATATGAGCGTGCCTATGGACATTAGAAAAAGATACTGTCTTAGGGTCATAAGGAGTAGTTTAGCTCAATTTCATCCTTTTATCAAGCCGCTATTCCATACTTAGGCCAAATACCGAAGATTAAGGACTATTTTCTTTCTTGCTTTCGCGTTAACTGACTCAATAAACCGCTTTTCATTCAATTTGATCTCCTGCGCTACTGTGGAGCTTAAACAGGCGATGGTTAAAGCGCCATTCTTTATGTATACCGCCCGCGCGAACCTCTTCACCTCCGCGCCAAGAAATTGCGCTAAAACTGAATTAGCCAGCTCTACCACTAAAGACGCCTCGGCCTTTTTGAGCGATGGGGTTTGATTGGCATGTAATCCTAAAATGGAGCGGATGGAATCCACAATGTTTCAAGTTTCACGATTCAAGCCACTTCTTCATAGCGTTCTCCACTTGCATATTTCCTTAAAATCGCAGTAAGGACAAACTTCTTTGCCTGGTGTTGGATTAAAATTATAAGATTTGATCCGGGTAACGAGTTGATTTATTTTTTCAACCAAGCTCGCCAAATCTTCTTCAGTGCCCAAAAAGCTTTGCGTGCTGTTATCCTCAAGATAATAGTATCGCAGCTCGTTGACCGGTCCGTAATTTTTTAACTCAATCACTTTTTGCGCGGCCAACTGGTACAATAAAAGCTGCTGTTTATCATTTAAATCCAGTTTATTTTTCGGCTTGCCTGTTTTATAATCAATAAGCGCGATGGCGCCATCAGGTTTTTGATCAATTCTGTCAATTTGGCCTTTTAACGTTTGTTGTTCCAGTTTGAATCTAAATCTTGTTTCCAGCCCTATCGGCACTGTCCACCCATTCTTTACGCCGAGTGCGTGGAATTTTTTTATTATTTCCAACCCTTTTTTATAATACTCCTTTTTCTGAGACGCCGAATAAAACCATTCGTCCTGCCACGATTCTTTGTAAATTTTCTTTAGTTCATCTTCGCTCGGCACCTTTATTTCTTGCGCAGTTACCGCGGAAACGGAGCCGCCCTTTGGCGCCGAAAAAACAGACAAAAGCGTTGCTTGCCGCAGACTGTTTAAAGTCATAACTGTTTGGTAAAACTTTTGCAATGTCCTGTGCATGGTCTTGCCAAAACTGAATACCGCTTTCCCGAGCACCGGAATTTTTAACACGAATTGATTGAAATACTGATATGGACATTTCTGATATGCCTGCAGTTGCGAGAATGAATAATCAAACGGTAGTTTTAAGTTGTTTAAAGATGGTATTTTTTGAGGCGATGGTGCCAACGTAGGCATGGAAGGCGAGCTGACTTGACCAGATATTTTCTGTTGTAATTCAAAGTGCGAGGTCTCTTTTATCTCAGAAATAAAACGCGACAATTTTTTTTCCTTCACTCCCCCATAATTTCGCGCAGCCGACAAAAAGACGCCCTTTCTGGCTCGAGTTAAGGCCACGTAAAAAAGCCGCCTCTCTTCTTCCAGATGCGCGTCGCCTTCGGGCAGGGATGACTCTCTTACTAACGCTTCCGGTATCTCTATCGGCTCGCTTCGCCGCATGGTTGGAAAACGCTGTTCAACCATGTCCGGAATAAACACATATTCAAACTCCAGCCCCTTGGCCGCGTGCGCAGTCATGACGCCGACCGCGTCAATGCCTTCACGGGCATCTCGCTCCATCTCGCCTTCATCTCCGGATTCCATGATAAAGTGATAATGAGCGAGCCAAGCATGAACAGAGCTGTCATGATTTTCGCGGGCAAAATTTTCCAACTTTTGGAATAGCTCCCGCAAGCACATTATGTGACCGTGGTTTTTTTCCAAGTTGTGGTTCAACATTTTAAGATAACCGGATTCCTCCCAAAATGTAAATAAAACCTTCACAGCCGGCTGATTTCCGGCTATATCCGCGCATTTTTGGATTACTGACAAAAACTTCTCCGCGATCTCTTTGCCCTGGCCGGATATCAAGACCGTGCCTTGGCGCGCGCGATTCAGTGACTCATAAAGAGAGATCGCGTTCCTCTGGCACGCGTATAAAAGACGCGAAATGTCCTCGTAAGACAAATTGCATATTGGGGAAGCAAGCAACCTATACACTGCCTTGGACTCATGGTAATTATCAACTAATCTAAATAAGGCGAGGCTGTCCAGAACCGCCTCGTCTTTATACAGTCCCACTGACGCGGCGAATTCATACGGAATTCCCAGACGCTGGAGCGCCGCGATAAACGGCTCGGCAAAACTATTGGCGCGGCATAAAATGGCAAAATCTTTCCAAGCCAGCGCGGAGTCCGATTGTTTTAAAGCGACTAATTTTTCCGCCGTCAATTGTGCTTCCTCAAACGCGCCTTTACTCTCCATAAGTTCAAACAGTCCTTTTCCGGACCGAGAAGCAATCAGCCTTTTGTTGACTTTCAATTTGGTCTCCAGCCGGTCAGGATTATTTAACTGAATCAAATTATAGGCCTTGTCCAAAATATCCTGGTAGGAGCGGTAGTTTTCTGTTAGTACCACCTCTTTGGCTTTGGGGAAGTCGGATTTAAACTGCAGTATGTTTGAAACTGACGCTCCGCGAAATTTGTAGATTGACTGATCATCATCGCCGACCACAGTAAGTTGGCTTCCGCCCGCGCTCAACAACTTGACCAAATCATACTGCGCCCAGTTTGTATCCTGAAATTCGTCCACCAAAATAAATTTGAAGCGATCCTGATACGATTTTAAAACATTAGGTCTCTCCTTAAATAACTTCACCGCGTAAAACAATAAGTCAGCGAAATCCAACGCGTTATTTTCCAGAAGAATGCGATTATACGCGTGATACGCGTTCGCAATCTCCGCAATTCGCTTAACGTCTATCCCCTGTTCCTGCTCATTCGTTGATTTATTGGTATGCCTAGTTTTTTTTGACTTTTGACTTAAAATATCTAGATTATCCGTATCCAACTTAATCTTTTCCGCGTATTCCAAATACTCTTCCGGCCCGATCAGCTCGTCTTTGCACCTTTGAAAATGTTTAATCATCTGGTGAATAAAACGGGTGGGGTTGCCCATGGGCCGGTAATAATCAAGGTTAAACTTGTCCAAATTTTGTCTAACCAAAAGCCATGCCGAAACCTCATCCAGCAGTTTAAAATTATTAGGCAATCCAATATGCAAAGCATGGCTCTCCAGTATCCTCTCTGCCAGCCCATGAAACGTTGAAATCCATAAATCAAAAGTTCCTTTAATCAACATCCCATCAACACGCTCTTCCATCTCATGAGTCGCTTTTTCAGTAAAAGTCACGGCAAGTACTTCCTCCGGCCTAGCCAGCCCACTTTCAATCAGATGAACAATTTTATGGGTTATAACCGTAGTTTTCCCCGTCCCGGCCCCGGCCACAATCAAAAGAGGCCCGTTTGTATATTCAACGGCTTCTGTTTGAGATTTGTTTAAGGGATAGCTCGGCATATTTGTTTTTCTTGTCCCTCCCTCACAATCAACGCATGAAATTCCTGATATAGCTTGGTGAGTTTGTCTGGGGCGAGAGTATTATAGCTCAAATTCAACCGTTTTTCAAAGAATAACCTGTAATCATCATGGTCCTTGAAATTTACCCCAATTTTAACGCAAAAACGCCTTGTGTATTCATCAATCATAAAAATCGGCTTGTTTAGCGCGAAGAGTATAATTGAATCAGCAGTCTCCCTGCCAATTCCCCACAAATCCAATAATTTCAATCTTAAATCTTCAATCTTTAATCTTCGCAGCCCTCTCATGTCACCGTCAAAATTATCAATCAACCATTTGCTAAAAATCTTCACTTTCTTCGCCTTCTGCGCATAGTAACGCGTGCAGTACAACGACTTTTCTAATTTTGACGTTCGCATACTGACAATCGCTTGCGGCGTTAATACCCGAGTCTTGTGCAATGCTTCAATCGCGCAAGCCACATTTTTCCAATTTATATTCTGCGTAAGTATCGCCCCAACCGCAATTTCAAAATATGGATCACGAAGTGGTTCACGGTGAGTTTCAAGTTGGGAGTATGGTATTCCGTAAGTTAGGCCGTTCAATATAAAGTAATGTTGATTTTTGATATTTGATTTTTTATTTAAAATAGGCCACCATCCTTGGGGCCCATATTTTTTTGAGAGGTCATCATAAATTTTAGCTAAATTCATAATTAATCGCCAACATAGCCTGTCATTTCGGGCAGGTTTAATCACCTAGATTTTTTTACGCCACCGCCACCATCTCTTTTTCCGCGCATCCGCAATCACACCCCGCTCCGCACTCGCAACAATTGGAGCAAAATCCGTCATTGCACACGCACCTATCCTCCTCACTCGAAAGCGACGCCTGGCACTTATTGCATGAATCCATATACGTTATTATACCAAATTAAAAGACCCAGTACAAGGCTGGGTCTAATTAAAATCTTAAAGATAATAGGCTACTGTTTCCGACTAGGTAGCTTCCGCCATTTTCCTCCCACCTTCAACCTGCCCAATGCCCGTTCAAGATTAGACTTTAATGACGCGTAATCAATGTCATCTTTCTTCTGTGCTCCGCTCATAAGTTTGGCGGCGCGTTCGTAAGCGGCTTGGGCGCGCTCAAGGTTGATCTCTTCAGCGTGCTCGGCAGTATCCGCCAATATTATCAGCGTATTATCGGAGCGTACCTCCGCAAACCCACCGGAAATTGCGATTGCCTTTTCCTCCGCTCCTTTTTTGTATCTCAACTCGCCGGCTTGGAGGATTGTCACCAGCGGAATATGATGCGGCAGAACCGTTATCTCTCCATCGCGCGTCATCAAACTAACCTGATCCACTTCATCAGAATAGACAACGCGTTCGGGGGTGATGATTTTAAAATTAATTTTTGGCATAGTTTATTTTACTTCACCTATTGTTCCCTTCATATAGAACACCCCTTCACCCTTGTCATCATGTTTACCGTCCAGAATTTCGCGGAAACCGCGGACTGTTTCGGCTACAGGCACGTATTTACCCTCTGTTCCGGTAAATGTCTGGGCTACGAAGAATGGCTGGGACAGGAATTTCTGAATCTTGCGGGCGCGGACCACAGTCATTTTATCCTCATCGCTTAGCTCCTCCATGCCAAGGATGGCGATAATGTCTTGGAGGTCCTTATAGCGCTGCAACACCCTCTGCACATCGCGAGCGGTGCGATAGTGTTCCTCGCCTACCACGTTCGGGTCCAAAATGGTGGAACTGGAATCCAAGGGGTCTACCGCAGGATAAATGCCGAGTTCAGTCAATGAACGATTCAGCACGACCGTGGAATCAAGGTGAGCGAATGTTGTAGCCGGAGCCGGGTCAGTTAAGTCGTCGGCTGGCACGTATACCGCTTGTACCGAAGTAATGGAACCCTTGTCAGTGGAAGTAATGCGTTCTTGCAGTTTACCCATCTCGGTGGCAAGTGTCGGCTGATAACCTACCGCGCTCGGCATGCGGCCAAGCAAGGCTGATACTTCGGAACCGGCTTGCGTAAAGCGAAAAATGTTATCTATGAAAAGCAGAAGGTCTCTCCCCTCTTCGTCGCGGAAATATTCAGCCATGGCAAGGGCGGTCAAGGCCACGCGAGCGCGCGCTCCCGGCGGTTCGTTCATCTGGCCGAATACCAGGGCTGTTTTTTCTAGCACCCCGCTTGCCTCCATCTCGCGGTATAGGTCATTACCCTCGCGAGTTCTCTCTCCCACTCCGGCAAACATGGAATAACCGCCATGCTCTTGAGCTATGTTCCTGATCAATTCTTGAATAATCACGGTCTTGCCCACGCCGGCCCCGCCAAACAAGCCAACCTTTCCGCCCTTCAAGAAGGGGCAGATCAGGTCAATAACTTTAATACCTGTTTCCAAAACCTCTGATTTGGTAGACTGCTTCACAAATTCCGGGGAGGGCCGATGAATAGGATATTGCTTGTCAGTTTTAACAGCTCCTTTTCCATCTATTTCTTCCCCCACCACGTTAAACATGCGCCCCAGCGTCACAGGGCCAACCGGAACCATGATTGGCGCGCCCTTATCCGCCACTTCCTGTCCTCTTTCCAAACCATCGGTTGTGCTCATGGCAATAGTTCTAACGCTGTTGCCACCCAGATGCTGCTGTACTTCCAAAATCAACGTATCGCCATTAGGCATCTTGGTTTCAAGAGCGCTAAATATATCCGGCAATTTCTCCTTAAATAGAACGTCAACCACGACGCCAATGATTTGTGTTATTTTTCCGATGTTTTGCTTGTTCATACGCAATTCTGTTTATTAATTTTTTTGAAAAAAATAGTGAAACAATCTAAAAAGGTTCATCCCAAAGCCGCCGCGCCGCCAACGATATCCAAAATTTCCTTCGTTATGGCAGCCTGTCTCGCTTTGTTGAAATTATGATTAAGTTCTTTTATCATGTCCTCGGCCGCGTCTGACGCGTTTCTCATGGCCATCATGCGAGCGCTGTGTTCGGACGCGTCGGACTCCAAAACCGCTTGGTACATCTGGACTTCAACTAACCTTGGCAACAGCACGTTCAACACTTCAATGGGGCTTGGTTCAAAGGTAAATTCTACATTTTCTTTTTTTTCATTTTCCCTGTCCTCGCCAACATGGCCAAGCAGTTCATCCGCCCTTTTTAGCGGCAAAATTTGTTTTACTCTAGGCACCTGCTTAATGGCTGAAACAAAATCCGTGTAAGCCACAACAACTTTATCATACTTCCTTTCAATATAACCGCTCGTCACCACTTGCGCGAGCGGCAAAATTTCCTCGGAGCGCGTAGTAAGATCAAGCTTATCAAACTCCGCCACCACGGGATGTCCATAATATTTGTAAATTTTGCGGCCACGTTTGCCCATGAGAAAAATTTCAACATGGACGTCATCGCTCTTTTCCGCGTTCACGATATACGCGTGCGCTTCTTGTATCAAACGACTGCTGAAGCCTCCAGACAATCCACGGTTGCTGGTTACAAATACCACGGCAATATTTTTAACTCTTCTCTTAGCCAAAAGAAGGTGGTGCTTTATCTCTGTTTTCTGCGATATGTCTAAAAGCATCTTCCACGCCAAATCCGCGTAGCTCCTGCTTGAGAGCACGTTATTCACCGCCCGGCGCATCTTTACCGCAGAAATCATCTCCATGGCTTTGGTAATTTTTTTGGTGTTGCCAATGGATTTGATGCGGCGTTTGATTGTCTTGGTGCTTAAGGCCATAACTAAACGTTTTTCTTAAACTCCCCAATCGCATCTTTCAATTCACTCTCAATTTTCTCATCCCATTCGCCACTGCCAATCTTATCAAGCAGCGCCTGCTTGGTTTTATCCAGGAACGAGTGGAATTTATTTTCCCACTCTCTCATATCTTTGACCTCCACCTCATTCGCCAGACCGTTAGTAACGGCAAAAATTATCGCGATTTGATGCGCTACCGGCATGGGCTGGTATTGAGGTTGCTTCAAAATTTCCACTAAACGCTGGCCAAGGTCAATCTGCTTTTTTGTTTCCGGATCCAAGTCGCTCGCGAATTGGGCGAACGCTTCCAGTTCGCGGAATTGAGCCATGCTCAATTTTAGTTTGCCGGCTACTTTTTTCATCGGCTTAATCTGCGCGGCGGAACCGACGCGGGACACGGAGATACCAACGTTCAAAGCCGGGCGAATGCCTCGGTAAAACAGATCGCTCTCCAAGAAAATTTGGCCATCGGTAATGGAAATGACGTTGGTCGGAATATACGCAGTGACATCTCCGGCTTGGGTTTCGATAATTGGGAGCGCTGTAATGGAACCGCCGCCAGCTTTTTCGTTGCGTCGGCAAGCGCGCTCTAAAAGCCTGGAGTGGAGATAAAACACATCGCCGGGATACGCTTCGCGGCCCGGCGGACGGCGCAGAAGCAATGATACTTCGCGATACGCCCACGCCTGTTTGGAAAGGTCATCATACACACATAGCACATCCTTGCCTTGGTCCATGAAATATTCAGCCATGGCTACGCCGGCGTATGGAGATAAATATAGCAAAGATGCCGGAGCGGATGCTCCTGCCGCGACCACAATGGTATAATCCATGGATCCGGCTTCTTTTAACTTTGCCACAATGCGAGCGATTTTAGATTCCTTCTGGCCAATCGCCACATAAATACAGATCATGTTCTGCCCTTTCTGGTTGATGATTGTGTCAATTGCCACAGCGGTTTTGCCTGTTTGGCGGTCGCCGATAATCAATTCTCGCTGTCCGCGGCCGATCGGGATCATGGAATCAATGGCTTTAATGCCTGTCTGTACCGGTTGTAAAACAGGCTCGCGAGTCATTACGCCCGGAGCGATTCTCTCAAGCGGATAATATTTGTTTGAACGAATCGCCGCACCGCCATCAATCGGCTGTCCAAGCGGATTTACCACACGTCCGATCAGTTCATCACCCACTGGGACAGAAAGTATTCTACCGGTTCTTTTAACCGTGTCCCCCTCTTTAATATGCTTAAATTCACCTAAAATAACCGCGCCCACGGTCTCTTCTTCCAAGTTGAACGCGACTCCAAATGTATCGTTGGGAAACTCCAACATTTCACTGGCCTGACATTTGGATAAACCGCTTACTCTCGCTATGCCGTCACCCACCTCTAGCACAGCGCCGACCTCCTCGACCTCAACCTTTTTTTCAAATTCAGAAATATGTTTTTTAAGTTCTTCAACGATGGAATGAATGGACATATTAAGTTACATTAAACTTTGTTTTAATCTCATTAACTGTGTCTTTAAACTGGCGTCCAGTATTGTGTCTTCGGTTCTGATTTTTACTCCGCCCAATATTTCCGGCGTCACTTTTTCGCTCAACTCAACTTTTTTCCCAAACGATTGCTTTATCGCTTCCAATATGGATGGGTTCAATTTTCTAGCGCTTGTCACTTCAATTCGCTGAATACCTTCTTGCTTCTTCGCGTAGCTAACAAATTCTTCAATAATTCTGCCGACCTGTTTTAATTTTTGCCGCCGAGCCAAAAGATTAACAAATCCGGCTATCACCTTTTCAAGATTTTTTCCTGATTGTCCCTTGGTTGCTTCATACAACGCCCTGGCGTATTGTGATACTGTTGATTTATTCATAACACAGATTACACGATTTTGTGGCAGAATTACACAGATTGCGTACTCATCTTAATCCGGCCAGCGCTTCGTCTATCAATTTGCCGTCTCTTTTTTCGTCTAATTTCTCCTTCAATATTTTTTCCACTGCCAGCGTTAGCAGCTCGGCGGCGCTTTGTTTTATCTCACTCATCATCTCATCGCGCTCTATTTTAATATTGCGCTTTGCCTGATCAATTAAAAGTTCTATCTCTTTTTTTGATTTATTTTTCATGTCATCAGCTACCTTTTCGGCATCTCCCGCGGCTTTCTCCAAAATTTTATTAGCCTCAACCTTGGACAGGTCAACGCGTTCCTGATACTTGCGTTCGCTTTTATGCAAGTTTTCTTCCACCTTTTTGGCGTTTTCCAAACTCTGGTCAATGATTGCTTGCCGCTCGGCCATTTTCTTGGTAAGAGGTTTTAAAATCAAAAACCAAATAATGGCCACCACGACAGCAAAATTAAGCAACTGAAAAATAAGCAACGAACCGTTTATGCCGAGTGAAGCCAGAAGGCCCGCCTCCCCCGCTTGCTCGGTCGCCTCCGCAACCTCGGGACTGGCAAATGCGATGTCTATAAACATAACAATTTACAATTACCAATTTTCAATCAATTTTCAATGAATCAATTCTCAATTATCAATATTAATTGGAAATTGCTAATTGATTGAAAATTGTGAATTGAGATTGAAAATTTTTCAAAATAATTTCATGTAGCCAGACCTTAAACAAACAAGATCTGGCCGATAAAACTATCTCAACGTAAACGCCACTACCAACGCGTAAATAGCGATGGCTTCGGCGAACGCCGCGCCGAGAAGCATTGGGACAAACAGCTTGCCCGCGGCCTCCGGATTTCGGCCGATGGCCTCCATGGTTTTAGATACCAACATTCCGATGGCCAACGCAGGAAACATGCCGCCGATCGCGATGGCGATAGCCTTCGACAACACCACGACTGATTCGTGCTCCATATTTTTAACCTTTATGGTATTCAACCTAAAGATTGTTTATTTTACTTCGGGTGGAATGCCTTGAATAAATGCGGATTACAGCAGAGTACGACAAATGTTATCTTAATCTGCTCTAATCCACAGTAATTTGCCGTATCATTGCGCTTCCTCGCCATGCGGCTCGCTGCTCATGACCGTCATGTATACAAGAGTCAACATTGTGAACACAGCGGCCTGAATCAGGCCAACCAAAAATTCCAAAAGCATAAACGGTGTTGGCACCAAAACCGCCACCAAGCTGCTGATCACCGAGATCAGTATTTCGCCCGCAAATATATTTCCAAAAAGACGCAATGACAGAGACAATACCTTGGCAACCTCGCTCACAATTTCAATCAATCCAACGGCCATTTCTATGATGGCTGTAAAAATAGCGGCCGGCCCTTTGCGCAAGCTTTTTATAAACGTTCCGATCTGGATAAATTTATTAAGGTGTGTAAATACTCCCACCGTAAAAAAGCCAAACAAATGCGAAGCGACCACAGAGACAATGGCCATGCTTATGGTAAGGTTAAGATCGCTATTGGCGGGGCGCAAAACGGGTGTGTCTCCAAGTAGAATACTGCCTGTACCAGGCAAAAGGCCGAGCCAGTTTGATAGTAATATAAAAAAGAACACCGACCCTACCAAAGGTAAAAATTTAATAGTTTTTTTTCTATCGCCTGTAACCTGATCAAAATAACCTAACAATATTTCCAAAAAATATTCAATGAAATTTTGCGTTTTCCCCGGCCGCAGGGACACCTTGCGGCGAACCACAATGCCAATAATCAAAAATATCGCCATCGCTATCCAAGCGTTGATAACAGTGTTGGTTACAGGCACGTTGCCTATTTTAAACAGTTCTTCCGCTGCTAGTGTTGGCAGATGAAAACCTTCCGCTGACATAATTTTTTAATTTGTTTAAACTACGAAACACCGTTATTTTGTCATCCCTCCCGTGATGTCGCTTCGGTCGGAATGACAATTATTTGTTTGGTAACTCAAAGCTTTTTATCATTTTCATCGCTATTTTTTGTTTGCCCCAATTTCTGATATTCTGCTCCGTAGCGCTTGGCTTTGCGGTATATAATTCGAGCGGAAATAGCCGCCGCAAGCACAAAACCCAGAATCGTGAATAAAGGACTTTTACCATACTTTCCGTCTAAATACTGACCTACAAGCACAAATAACACTACCGGCGCCGCTATTGAAACACCAAAATCGCCGATTATCTTCAGAGCAAACGTATAGTAAGCCCTATCATTTGTTTTCTTTATCATAAGAAGACGCCCATATTTTACACTAAAACTCTTGAGGGGTCAAGAGTTTTAAAATTTGAAAATGTGCATAAATTCTAGATAATTCGTTTAAACAGCCTCTTGAAATTCGCGTTTGTCTGTTCTATCACTTCATCAAGGCCAATTTGCTTAATTTCCGCGATTTTCTTGGCCACCTCCTCCACCATCCAGGGCTCGCATCTTTGTCCTCTGTAGGCTTGTGGCGCCAGATATGGAGAGTCAGTCTCAATAAGCATTTTTTCAAGCGGACAATTTTTTACCACCTCAAGCAGATCATATTGCACTTGAGGATTGGTTTTCTTTGCTGGAAATGTTATGACACCTGTAAACCCAAGGCATAAATCCATATCCAAATACTGCTTCGCGTAATGCCAGTTGCCGGTATAACAATGGACAACGCCACGTGTGGATGCGGTGGACGCTAATGTTTCAAGCATCTCCTCATGCGCGTCGCGAACGTGGATAACCAAAGGCAAATTGTGTTTACGAGCGAATTGATAATGCTTGATAAACACATCCTTCTGTTTTGCCAGTACTTCTTCACGCGGTTTATCCGATGGCAGGTGAAACAAGTCAATGCCAGTCTCCCCTACTCCGATTACTTTTTTGGACTTCACTAGTTCGCCATAATACAACTCATCAAAGTCTTCTTCTCGCGAAACAAATGTTGTTTCTTCCTCGTCCACACGCGTGGGGAATAAATGTATCGGATGCAAACCAATAGTGGCATACATTCCTTCGTGTTTCTCGGCCAACTCCACCGCCGTCTTGCTGGTATCTCTCTGGGTACCGACAACATTCAAAATTGTGCCTTTCTCTTGACACCGCTTAATCACCTCGTCGCGGTCATCATTGAAGGCGTTGAATTGTAGATGGCAGTGGGAATCGATTAACATAAATACCTTAATTACGGGAAATATCCGTTCTGATGTTAAAATTGTCAAAGATGTATCCGTTGAGTCTGCTTTTTACAAGCCAGCCCTGTTTCCAGCTATTCTTCCCTGTGTCATTTAATAATACAACTTGGCTCCGTACTCCTTTAAAAGGGAAAATTTTGACTGAAATTGAATTATCTTCAAATGTCAACCCAACCCCTAGCCCTCTCTGTGTTGGCGTGGAAAAATATTGATCAAAGACAAAATTACCCAGCGAATAAAATATTGGTCTGTCTTTATAAATTTCCATTTCCTGAATTACATGCGGATGGTGGCCAATGATGGCGTCAACACCGGCGTCAATAAACGCGCGAGCCAATGACCGTTGGCGGCTGTTAGACACTTCTTTGTATTCCTGCCCCCAGTGAATGTTCAGAATCGTGTAATCAGCCTCTCTTTCAGCGCGCGCTATTAATTCTTTCACTTTCCACGTATCCACCGGAGAATTTGTATCGTTGACCCCGATAAACGCGATATCATAATCCCCCACTTTTTGAATAATCATTGAGCCATTATCAACACTATACTGACTGCCATAAAAAAGTAATCCGTCACGCCTTAAATTTTCCTTGGACTGTTCAAAGCCGGAACTACCCATGTCATAACTGTGATTGTTGGCGTTGTTAAAAATGGTTAAGTTGTACTTCTTAAGCATTGAAATAAGCGCGGGGTCGAACCTGAAAGCAATGGACTTGCTTGTCCGCACTCTTCTGTTGGTAAAAGGACCTTCAAGGTTCGCTCCGATAATATCAAAATCCGAGTATTGTATGGCGCTTTCTTTAAACAACTCTTTAAATAGATAGTCCTGTCCGTACCTGTCAATCTGTCGCTTCACATTTCTGTCAATCATCAGATCGCCGAACAACAACAAACGCGCTTTTTTCTCGGCCAATGGTTGCGACTCCCCCAACGTAGAGGATGTGATTTGCGATGCTGTCACTTCTTCCTGATTATTCGTAACCATTGCTACTCGCCAGCCTATTAATACCAAAACAAAGCCTAAAACGGCACCTAGTATTATTTTTGCTGTTTTGAATTCTGGATTCTGCAATTTATTTGTCATTAACAAGTTATCCTCTGTCAATAAATTTCTCATCGGGAGGCCTAGTTGGAAGGCCGAGTTCTGTTTGTTTCCGCGACATCTGCTGCGGCCGGCGCTTCGTGGAAGGTTGTTCTGCCGTTTGAACCGATTCAGCCACGCTCGCCGGTTGCGCCGACCCCTGCGTGTCCTCCGAAGGAATCGTAATGTGTTTAGTATAACACATTTTATCGCGTGTAACAAAAATGCGGCGTTGACATTAATAAATTTTTTTTATATAATATTTACCAAGTCAAGTAACCGCAAATTCCGGGGTAGCGCAGCGGTAGCGCAGTTGGCTGTTAACCAATTGGTCGTGGGTTCGAATCCCACCCCCGGAGCCAAATTGTATGTTGCGAGTTTATTGCGTCGCTGAGGGTAATGCTATTCTAATTTTATGAACTGGAAAAAATTATTATATATTTTGGTGATAATTATAGTTCTTATTATTGTTTTCATCACCTACAAATTTTTTTCAACAACCAGAATATCCAATACCTCAATAAGCGGG
>Ga0209211_10005527_pt1 | contig 18815 bp, 14 predicted proteins | sample RifGroA2_FD_183992 | JGI IMG/M metagenome (GOLD analysis project Ga0209211, IMG submission 183992) | Groundwater microbial communities from Rifle, Colorado, USA - Groundwater A2 (SPAdes) (version 2) | ecosystem: Environmental > Aquatic > Deep subsurface > Groundwater | place: Rifle, Colorado...
TGATGTACCCCTGATCAAGATAAATAGCCCCCACAAGAGCCTCGAAGGCATTCGCCAAAATAATTTCTCGCGCCTTTGTGCCCTTATCCTTTGCCTCACCTTTTGAAAGGAGTAGGTATCCCTCCATACCAAGGTCAATAGCAAGATTGCCGAGGGTCACAGCATTCACTAGCGCAGCGCGGTAACTAGTAAGGTCACCCTCAGTCGCATTAGGATATTTTTTGTATAAAAAATCAGTGACAGAAAGCTCAACTACAGCGTCGCCCAAAAACTCGAGGCGTTCATTGTGCGATAGGCCCTTTTCACGTGTTTCGTTTATGTATGATCGATGTGTAAATGCCTCGCGGAGAACCGCGCGGTCCTTAAATTGAACACCGATTTTTTCTTCAAATGCTAAAAACTTTTCCATAAATCCTATTTTATTTTTTTAGTAGAATATTCACTGCTTTCGTAATCACCGGCAACATATCGTCATACATATTGAGATCAATAATCTCTGCGAGGCGGAACCATTTTGTATCATCGAGTCCACCTTTTTTCTTTAGAACAATCTCTTGATATGGAGCTTCTGCTAAAAAATATTTTACCTTTTTGAGTAACTTGCCTTTTTCGGGGTGTGATGCTACATATTCATTTTCACCCAGCATTTCTCCTAATGTAACAGGGAGACCTATCTCCTCATCAACAATGCGTGCCATTGCCGTATTGTCGTCTTCACCATCCTTGTAGTGTCCTTTTGAAAGTGTCCAATGACCAAAAATATCATGTACAAGGGCTAGGAACACATCATCACCAACACGCGCATAGACTACTGCGCCACCAAGCTGATCCACAGGAAGAGTCTTTGGGTCGACTGGTGTGTGTTGAACTTTTTTCTTGCTTGTCTCATCCTTACCTGGCTCACCGAGCTCCTTGTACACCGCACCGAGAACTCCATTTATAAATTTGCCACTTGTCTCTCCTCCGTATGTTTTTGCAAGCTCGATAGCCTCATTGATAGCAACTTTTGCAGGCACTTGTGTGCGGTCTTCAAATAAAAGTTCGTAAAGTCCAATACGTAAAATATTTCGATCTACAAGGGCAATTTTTTCTATTGGCCAATCTGGCGCCGCTTTTTGGATAATGTCATCAAGCTTGGTGCGTTTATCTAGAATTCCCAAAAGGAGCTTCCGCATAAATGAAATATCGTTCACACCAGGAGCAAACTCCTCGGCATTTCTTACGAGAGCCTGTTCAATTTCAAGGTCAGTCAATGTGCCGCCTCGAAAATCCCATTCATAAAGAACCTGCATAACAATACTTCTTGAAAGGTGCCTGTTTGCCATATTTGAAAGTACTTACTTTTATAGTATACGCTCATAGAGCTCAAAAGACAAAAAAGAAAAGCGACAAGCTTTTCTACTTTGTCGCTTTGCCCTTTGCTGCTACACGCTTCTCCGTTTTTGCAATAGTTTTAGTAACTTTTAGCACAGCCTTTCCACGGTATGTACCGCAAGCGGTGCAAACCTGATGACGTAGATGTAGCGCCTCGCACTTTACACACTTTGAAAGACGCGCGCCGTCTAAGGCGTGGTGTGAACGGCGATTTGCCGTATGCGCACGTGTGTGTCTCATTCGTACTACCATAGTTTTGAGAGTATAACAAAAGGCCTACAAAAAATCAAGAGGGTTGCACGAATGCTTCCCTCTTGTGTTAAACCTTATTGTTTTTTATTTTTATTGAACGATTTTCCTCAGTGCACGCATATTCTGTATGCGATACACTCGATCACCGAGATCAAGAATCCCGCTTTCAAGCGTTTTTTTCATCGCATCAAGGGATATTGCTGGAAGCTTGACCCCCGCGGTTCCGTTAATCCCACCATCGGGTCCGAGCGTATATAGTATAAGCTTAAACCTGTCCCCGTCTCTCAAAACATGCAATTTTTTGTCGGTATCAAGCGAAACAAACGCTTCTTTGGCATAATAATAATCATCTGGTGATGCATTATTGCTACTATGAACTCGTGGACCGCGACAAATCGAGTGGAATTGACCTGTTGCTCCAGTAATACTTGCCATTTTTACTATCTCCCTAAAAAGAACTTTACAGACATCTGTAATTAACAATAATACCACATAATTGTTTTTTACACAAGTACTACTGGTAAGTTTAGATCTGTTTTACTAAAGAAGACCCTTTAGAAAGCTTTTTCTATGGTGCGGTGTGATGCCATGCTTTTTAATTGCCTCGTAATGCGCGTGTGTGCCGTAGCCTTTGTGTTTTTCAAAACCGTGCTCGGGAAACTTTTTTGCAAGAGCAACCATTTTTTTGTCACGTGCGACCTTTGCGACTATTGATGCAAGCGCAATGGATAGCTCCTTTTCATCGCCTTTGATTATTGTCTCTTGGTATAAATAATGAGACGGTGCACGAAGCCCTCCATCGAGAAGCACGAGGGTAGAATATTGAATATTGAATTTGGAATTTGGAATAGATACGGGGTCAACAATTTTGAGGGCGCGAGTAAGAGCACTGCGTATCGCATGCGAAAGTCCTTTTTTATCGATCACACTTGGTGGTACAAAAGCAACCGCGCACGATAGGTACCCAAGCGACTCGGCCTCGAAAATTCGTTTATTCCATTCGTCACGGAGTTTTGCAGTAAGTTTTTTTGAATCCTTAATGACTGGGAATAGCTTAGTAACTCGTTTGTGATGCTCAGCATAAATGCAAACAGCTCCAACAGCGACAGGCCCAGCAAGTGGCCCACGTCCAACCTCGTCGATGCCAATGATATGTTCATATTTTCCTGTACGCTTATTCATATCTCTATAGTATACAAAAATCCACCAATACAGGTGGGTTTTCTAATCAATTTACAACACGCAATTCATAAATATAGGCCCCTGTTGCAGAGACCACGCGGTATTGACCTATATATTAGCTCCTCATTTAGAAAAATGACTTACGTGTCGGCTCGAAAATGAGAATGAATACATTCTTTAAAGTCTTCGTCCAAGAGTCTGCGGCCGAGCCGTAAAATTACTATTTCAGAATTTGTTAATTCGTCTACGTCGCGAATAAAGGCCCCTGACACTTTTTCCTTTTCTTCCAAAGAGTAGTGTTAGTTCAAAATATCCCTGCATAAATAGTAAGCATCTGTGTATGTCATCCACCATCCGTACGTTCCAACCATTACGGAATTATCAGGGCACTGACATGGGCCACCATACCCGCAACCTGGGTGATACCAATAAGCTGCACCTAGGCTTGCATTAACACCACCAGCTGGCCAAGCAGTCTTGCAATCAGCGCCGATACACAACCCTGTACCTTTAATGTTCCCACCTACATCAAGCATTTGAGACGGAGACTGGACCCCGATTCCCACATTCCCATTGAAATCTATTATCATACGCTCATTAAGCGTACTGAATGGACCCTTTGTCGCAAAAGAGAGTTTGCCCCCAGAATTGTGAGATAGAATTGTAGAGGAGGGCATGTTGTTTGATGCATTTATTGTCCTGATTTCTGCAATTGCATCTAGATTAGTCACGTTATCAGTGTTATAAAAACTAATCTTGCCACCAATTGTTCCATTATATATAGTAGCAACTTTTGAGATAATATCTCCTACAGAGGTAATTGTGTTTACTACAAGCCCCCCCACCTTCGTCTGCTCTGTCGCGCTAGTATCAAGAAACTCCGATCCTGCTGGTGGTGTAACACCGCCAGCTGGCCAAGCAGTCTTGCAATCGGTACCGATACATAGTCCTGTACCTTTTATATTCCCAACAACATCAAGTGTCTGAGTAGGTGACTTTGTTCCAATACCCACATTGCCATAGATATTCATGCCACCTTGATAGATGTTGTTGTGAGAAACAATTTGATCGTCTTGCTTACCAGAGGTCATAACACGCCCGCCAGTGCCAGTGTTTGATACAGCAACAAAGATGCCATTACCATAGGTGACTCCGATCCATTGATTATCCGCAGCTGATGTGCGTGTAGTCCATGTAATACCATCTGGGGAGGTCATGACACGGTTGCCTGTGCCAGAAATAGCTACAGCAACAAAGAGACCATTGCCATACGTGACTGAATACCACGCATTATCTGCAGCTGATGTGCGAATAGTCCATGTAATACCGTCTGGGGAGGTCATGACACGGTTGCCAACGCCAGAACCAGCAACTGCAACGAATAGACCATTACCGTATGTAACAGAGTACCACCAGTTATTCGCAGCTGATGTGCGAATAGTCCATGTAATACCGTCTGGGGAGGTCATAACACGGTTGCCGACTCCATCATATGAAACAGCAACAAAGAGACCATTACCATAGGTGACTGAATACCACGCATTATTTGCTGCCGAGGTGCGTGTGGTCCATGTAATACCATCTTGGGAGGTCATGACACGGTTGCCTGTGCCAGAAACAGCCACAGCAACAAAGAGACCGTTGCCGTATGTGACTGAGACCCATTGATTATCCGCAGCTGATGTGCGTGTAGTCCATGTAATACCATCTGGGGAGGTCATGACACGGTTGCCTGTGCCAGAAACAGCCACAGCAACAAAGAGACCGTTACCGTATGTGACAGATCTCCATGTGTTATTAGCCGCCGACACACGCGATGTCCATATAATACCGTCTGGGGAGGTCATGACACGGTTGCCGAGACCAGTGTTTGATACTGCAACAAAGAGTCCGTTGCCGTATGTGACTGAGACCCATCCTTCAATCGCGGAAGTACGTAGTGTCCACGATGTCCCCTTTGATATCACATCACCAACAACCTCCAGTTTTGAACCAGGTGCAGTGGTACCTATCCCAACATTGCCATCAAAGATCGCATTGGCATATCCTCGGATCAGACCACCGATACCAAATGCACCCTCTTTATACTGAGCAGTTGCGCTTGTGTTTATTGGAGCAGAAACATTCCCTCCTGGCGGTGTAGCCGTCGGAGCTGTCCATGCGTAGACGTAGGAGATGCCAAAAGAGAGGATGATGGCGAGTGTGGTGACTTTTAATGCTTGGGTGACATTTTGCATATTATTTGGTTACTGGCGGAATTTGTGGCGTAACAATATTTCCCAACATTGGTGTGACCTGGATCTCGCTCGCGGTAAACTCCTTCATTGTTTTGATATTTTCTGTTGCCGTAACATTGACCATGGCTCCGACTGTAATGTCTGAGATTGATACTTTCGTGCGAGTAAACGGCTCAGGTGCTGCCACTGCTTGAGTCATGGATTCCCCTGACTGAACTCTTTTCATAAATTCCTCCATTTCAGCTTGCATTACTTTTTGGTCTTTTTGAGAGAGGCTAATAATATTTGTGTCACCAGAAACAATGATATTACGGTCCAACAAAGATGGGTCTAAGAATGGGTCCATTGATTGCGTGTGAATAGTGATGCGGTTACCACTGATTGCTGTTACCGTGCCGGAGATTGCCCGCATGTCTGCTGTAGCTTGGAGCATTGGGCCAACACTGCTCTTCTCAACAAGCTTTCTTGCTGCGTCAAAACCTGCCTGATATGTGTTTTCTGCGCCTGCTGGTGCTTGCCTGAGGTAGAAATATGATGCGCAGGCACCAATGAGCGCCCCTACAAAAATAGCTCCGATATACTCCTTTGTGTGTGATGCGCACATGAATGGTGATTGTTGGTCCATAGTTGATTTTATTAAAAAATATTAATTGCTTGTGTTCACTAAGTATACCTTTGATTTAGCCTCACCGGCAAGCCCCTCCGTAGATATTTTTGAAATTATGCTGTGGATAACATATTAAAAACCATCTCAGATATCATCAATATATTTTATGAAATACACATTTTTAATCAAAACAATGAATCTGCTATACTGTCTCCAATATGGCGACAGAAAATCCTCAATTTATACACCTACATACGCACAGCCATTACTCCCTACTCGATGGACTATCAAAGATTGATGAGATGGTCGCACTGGCAAAAAAGCGTGGAATGAACGCTATAGGCCTTACTGACCACGGCAATATGTATGGTGCGATTGAATTTTATAAAAAATGCAAAGGTGCGGGAATCAAGCCAATTATCGGTGTTGAAGCATATGTGACACCTGGCTCACTCCACGACAAGCGCCCAGGGATCGACACTACACGCTACCACCTCACACTACTCGCAAAAAACGCAGAGGGGTACAAAAATCTCATGCGTCTCGTTACCATTTCCAACCTTGAGGGCTACTACTACAAGCCGAGAATGGACAAAGATGTGCTTCGGCAGTACAGCGAAGGCATCATCTGTCTCTCTGGATGTTTTGGCGGAGAGCTTTCGCGGGCGCTCCGCAATCGCGACATAGAAGAAGCAGAGAAGGTTATTCGCGAACATCAAGATATATTTGGCAAAGAAAATTATTTTCTCGAGATAATGCACCATCCGGGGGTTGAGAACATCGAAGAGGTGCGCGGAGAGATTATTGCGCTCGGCAAAAAATTAAATATTCCACTTGTAGCGACACAGGACTCACACTATCTTCATGTAGAAGACCAGGACGCACATGAGACACTACTAGCTATTCAAACAAACGGAGACCTGAATGACGAAAATCGTTTTTCAATGAAGAGTGATTTGTTTAATTTTATTGATATTGACACAGCGCTAAAATATTTCAAAGATACTCCTGAAGCGGTATGGAACACACAAAAAATTGCTGATATGTGCGACATTGAGCTTGATCTAGGTAAATGGCTCTTCCCTGATTTCAAAATTCCTGAAGGGACAACCTATGACGGAGAGATTCACCGGCTCGCATACGAGGGCATCCCTATGCGTGGACTAAAAGAAAACGATCCTGCTGTCATAGAGCGTCTTGAATACGAGCTCAAAGTCATACGCGACAAGGGTTACGCGCCATACTTTCTGGTTGTAGCAGACCTCCTTCGTTTTGCGCGTGAAAATGGCATCCTTACAAACATCCGTGGATCCGTCGCTGGCTCCATCACTACCTACCTACTCAATATCACCAATGTAAACCCTCTCGAATACAAGCTCCCTTTTGAGCGCTTCTTAAACCCTGAACGCCCATCGGCTCCTGATATCGACATGGACTATGCCGACAATCGTCGAGAAGAAGTAATCAATTACGCTCGTGAAAAATACGGCGCAGATCACGTGGCGCAGATTGGAACATTTGGCACCATGATGGCGCGCGGAGCCGTACGCGATGTTGCGCGCGCCCTCGGCCACCCATACGCAATCGGCGACAGAATATCACGACTCATCCCCGAAGGCTCGCAAGGCTTCCCTATGACTATTGATACTGCATTAAAAATGACGCCTGAGCTTGCCGACCTCTATAAAAATGACGCCGATACCAAAAAAATTATCAATCTTGCAAAACGTCTCGAAGGATGCGTGAGGCATATTTCTGTTCATGCTGCCGGCGTGGTTATTGCCCCGCGACCACTCTACGAATTCACTCCAACACAATTTGACCCAAAGGGTGGAAAAATAATTACTCAGTACGATATGCACGCTGTTGAGGACGCAGGACTTCTCAAGTTTGACTTTCTCGGTATTCGCAACCTCTCAATACTCGGCGATGCGATACGTCTTGTAGCAGAACGGCACGGTATTAAAATAGATATTGACCGCATCCCCCTCGATGATCAAAAAACTTTTGCAATTCTCGCGCGAGGAGAAACAATGGGTCTTTTCCAGCTAAACGGATCCGGAATGACACGGTATCTCAAGGAGCTCAGGCCATCCACCATTCACGACATTAATGCAATGGTTGCCCTATATCGTCCTGGGCCAATGGAATGTATCCCAGATTATATTGCACGCAAACATAAGCCATCACTTGTGACATACCTAGACCCGCGAATGAAAGACATTCTTGCTATGTCGTTTGGGGTAATCACATACCAGGATGACGTCATGATGATCGCAATCAAGCTCGCAGGATACTCATGGCTCGACGCCGACAAACTCCGCAAGGCGATGGGTAAAAAAATCCCAGCAGAAATGCAAGCACAAAAAGAAAAACTTCTCAAAGGATTTATTGCTGGAGGACTCACTGACAAAAAGGCGCAAGAGCTATGGGGGCTTATTGAGCCGTTTGCCGCATACGGATTTAATAAGGCACACGCCGCAAGCTATGGCCAGCTCGCTTATCAGACTGCATACATGAAGGCAAATTACCCAATCGAGTACATGACGGCTATTCTAACCGCAGAAAGTGGCGACACAGAAAAGATTTCTGAAATTATCACTGAATCAAAAAGGATGAAGCTTCCCATTTTGCCACCAGATATAAATGCAAGCTTTGGTGACTTTACGATCGTTGACGTGCCAACAGAGTCTGGCGCACAAAGTGAAAAACAATCAGAGATCCGCTTCGGACTTTACACTATCAAAAATCTCGGCAGGGATATCGCAGACGCTATCATTGAGGAGCGCGAGAGAAATGGGAAATACAAATCCATCGCTGACTTCCTTGAGCGAATTCGTCACAAAAACCTAAACAAAAAATCATTTGAGGCGCTCGTAAAAGTTGGCGCGATGGACGAGCTAGGAGAACGTGGGCAACTGATCGCCAACACAGAAGAGGCGCTGGAATATAACAAAGCGCAAAAAAATGAAATGCTTGGACAAGAATCTCTGTTCGGCATGATGACAGACACATCTAGTATCCCATCGCTCCGTCTCAAATCTGCGGAAAAGGCTCCAAAATCTACATGTCTTGCTTGGGAACGCGAACTTCTTGGTTTGTATGTTTCGGGACATCCACTCGATGACCACCGCGATAAACTTGAAAAAATCGGAAGCACTGTTGAAGGCATTAAAAAACTTAAGGATGGAGCAATGGCTGTGGTTGGTGGTATCGTAGAGGACATTCGTCCTATCCTCACAAAAAAAGGCGATAAGATGGCCTTTGTAAAATTAACCGATATGACAGGCACACTTGAGCTCGTGCTTTTCCCTGAGGCGCTCTTCACGCACAAAGAATTTTTTGAGACGCCAGACAAATGCATCAAAGTAAAAGGAAAAATTTCTGAGCGTAACGGCGAGAAGACGATGATTGTGGAGAGAGTGAAGGAGCTTTAAAAACTCATAAAAAACTGTTATAATTGCCAAGTTATGGAACAAACAGACAGCCTTCACAATATCCGCCACTCGCTCGCTCATTTGCTCGCTATTGCCGTGCTTGAAAAGGACCCTAGTGCAAAGCTCGGCATCGGGCCTGTTATTGACAATGGTTTCTATTATGATTTTGAATTCTCAAACGGCTACACCCCAACGCCTGAGGACTTGAAAGGTTTTGAAAAAGCAATGCGTAAGATGGTAAACAAGGGACTCCTTTTTGAAGGACGCGAAGTTTCTGTCGATGATGCAAAAAAAATCTTTGCGGGCCAGCCATATAAACTTGACCTAATCAATGAGCTTGAGGGTGAGGGTAAGAATTTAACAATTTACAAAACCGGAGAGTTTGAAGACCTTTGTAAAGGTGGGCATGTCGAAAATACTAAGGAAATTCCTGCGGACGCATTCACAATAACTCACACAGCAGGTGCGTACTGGCGCGGGAGCGAGAAGAATCAGATGCTCACACGTATCTACGGACTCGCATTCGAAAGTGGAGAGGCGCTTGATTCATATAAAAAACAACTAGAAGAAGCGAGGAAGCGCGATCATCGCAAACTCGGTAAGGAACTTGAACTCTTTACTATCGTCGACGAAATAGGCGCTGGGCTTCCCCTCTTTTACCCTAAAGGAGCACTCCTCCGCAAAACTATTGAGCATTTTATAAGCGAGCAACAAAAGAAACGTGGATATCAAGACATTTGGATTCCACACATCACCAAAGGCACGCTTTACGAAATCTCAGGACATCTCGACAAATACGATGCCATGTACACGCCGATGAAGATCGACGAACACGACTATTATGTAAAGCCAATGAACTGTCCGCACTTCATGATGTTATACAAAACTCTTCAACATTCATACAAGGAGCTTCCTGTTCGATACACATGCACAACTACTAACTATCGCTATGAAAAATCAGGCGAACTATCAGGACTTACTCGTGTGCGTTCTCTTACACAGGATGACTGCCATGTATTTACACGTCCTGACCAAATAGAGGAAGAAATCGATCTTATGCTCGACATGATCAAAGAAGTCTACGCTGGATTTGGACTTTCAGACTTTTATGTGCGCATCTCGCTCCGCGATTCAAAAAACAAAGATAAATACATTGGCAGTGACGATGTATGGGATACTGCCGAAAACGCACTGCGTGGGATTGTGAAAAAAACTGGCTGGAAGTATGAAGAGGCAGAGGACGAGGCCGCATTTTATGGACCAAAGCTTGACTTCATGTTCAAGGACGCAATCGGGCGCCAGTGGCAGCTTTCGACAATACAGCTTGATTTTAATCTTCCAGAGCGTTTTGACTTAAACTACATTGATGAAGCAAATGAAAAAATTCGCCCTGTAGTTATTCATCGTGCCGTACTTGGCTCAACTGAGCGCTTTATGGGTGTGATGATTGAGCACTTTGCTGGCAACTTCCCTCTTTGGCTTTCGCCTGTGCAGGTGAAAATTCTTCCTATTAGTGAGAAGTATGTGGAGTATGCGGAGAAGGTCCGTGCCGAACTTGCAAACGCAGATATACGTGTCGAGCTTGATGATTCAAATGAATCTCTTGGTAAGCGTATTCGTATTGCTAAAACAGAAAAGGTTCCATATATTCTCGTTCTTGGCGAAAAAGAAGTTGAGGCAGGGACAGTGACCGCGGAGCGTCGCGATGGCGCCCACTTGGATGCTGTGGCGCTTGATGTTTTTATTTCAACAATAACAAAGGAGATTACCACAAAGGAGATTTGGTAAAATTAACGAAAAAATAATAAAAAGGACCGACCTTTTTTGTAAGGTCGGTCCTTTTTATTATTTTCTTATTTATTTTACTTGTTGCAAGTACCACAATTCTCTCCCTCGCACTTATGACTGTCGCCAGTACCACATGTGTCACACTTTCCACCAATGGCGCAGACCATTGAGTGCCTGAAATGCTTCAAGGAAAGTCCTAGGATTATCAAGAGAACTGGCCAAATAATGCTCCAGTCTACTATTCTAATAACACCGATATTTTTCAAAAGCGCCACAACACCAAACCATACCAATGCTATTCCTGCTATTTTCATATTTGATTTTGTAAAATCATGTCACGCTGTGTCTATTTAGACGCGACTAATTTTTATTAACTATTAATAAGGCTATTGTAGCATACAACCCCTATTGAACAATAATAGTTCCTCGGTCAGTTTGATTATTTCGATTCATGTATCCCCATGTTCCAGCGCTCATAAAAGTAAAATCGTACATGCCCCCCTGGCCAACAGTCTTCCCTTGGTTAAACTCGGACTGCGACTGATTATCAACAGATGTAGTCGTAAGGCTCATAGCCTTGCTTGAATTGTTCACAAAGCGAACCGATTTCCCAGTCTTGATTGTTAATGAAGAAGGAGAAAATCCTTTGTTTGTATAGTAAACGAGGTATGAACCATCTTTTGCAATAGCTGGCGCGCTTATTGTGGTTTTTGTGGTTATCGTAGTTGGGGTCGTCTTCTGTGTTGAAGCTTGTTGCTGTACCACAGGCGTTGTAGTTGCTACCTGCTCAACTTCTCCATTTACTGGACCCTCAGGAGCATTCGCTGATTTATTACCAAGGAAAAAACCAACCCAAACCGCTAGTAAAATTGCAACTGTCGCGAGAATATATTTTTTAATCATGTGTCTAGTATATTCCTACAAGTCAAAAATGACAACAACATTTAATATCTAGTGCCGCCGTATTTGCATTCTAACCTCAGAGCGAGCTAAATTTGTTTTTAGTGGGTTGCGAGTGTGTGCGCCAAGCGTCATTTTGCTAAATGAGACACGAGCACTTCTGATTTTGCAGAAGTTTATGGCCAAACCACGAATTTGCTAATTCGCGTCGCGCAGTGTCCTTTTAAGCGCGACTTTAAGTTTCAAAAAAATCCGTACCTGACTTAGCAAAGTCATCCTAGGGGCATAGAAAAAGGATTTGGTGAGTGGTCTTTACGCGTCAATATTTGCCAATTTTGCGTTGGACTGAATAAATGATTTACGAGCTGAAACATCTTCACCCATGAGGACATCAAATGCTTTATCGGCATCAACAGCATCGTCAATAGTAACCTGTTTCAATATGCGTGTCTTTGGGTCCATCGTTGTCTCCCACAGTTCCTCGGGATTCATTTCACCGAGACCCTTGTAGCGCTGGAGTGAGATCTTCGGTGCGCGCTTCTTTTCTTTCCCATCTTCCTCTTCCGTTCCCTCTTCCGCATTATTCTGCTTCTGTTCTGCATCGGTCTGCGTTTCTCCCTCCTCTACAACTTCAAGCAAACTCACATCTTTGCCAAGAAATGCAATTTTCTCTTCCTCGCTATACGCATAGACAATCTCCTTTCCACGCTTTATTTTATAAAGTGGAGGCTGTGCGATATAAATGTAACCTTCCTCTATTACATTTTTAAAATAACGATAAAAAAGAGTAAGGAGGAGCGCTCGAATATGCGCGCCGTCAACGTCCGCATCCGTTGCAATAATAATCTTGTGGTAGCGTAGCTTTGATAAATCAAAAACGTCACCAATACCAACACCAAGTGCAATAACGAGTGATTTTATTTCGTTTGATTCGAGCATGCGGTCGAGGCGCGCGCGTTCCACGTTCAAAATCTTACCCTTGAGCGGGAGTATCGCCTGCGTCTTTCTGTCCCTACCCTGCTTTGATGAGCCGCCCGCAGAATCTCCCTCTACAATAAACAGCTCCGAATCCTCGGCCTTGTTGGACTGACAGTCAGCGAGCTTGCCAGGAAGTGTGAGCCCTTCTAGAGCACCCTTGCGTAGAACGCTGTCCTTTGCGGCCTTTGCGGCCTTTCTAGCGCGTAGGGCAAGGATTACCTTGTTCACAATTGCGCGAGCATCGTCTGGGTTCTCCTCCATAAAAATACCCAATGCTTCTCCAAAAACTTTTTCTACAGCTCCGCGCGCTTCAACGCTTCCAAGCTTACCCTTTGTCTGTCCTTCAAACTGAATCTCGCGCATCTTCACAGAAATAGCGCTTGTAAGACCTTCGCGCACGTCGTCCGCCGTAAAGTTTTCATCTGCTTCTTTCAGAAAATTATTCTTCCTTGCGTAATCGTTTATTCGACGAGTGAGCGCGGTACGGAAGCCAGTGACGTGTGTGCCACCCTCCATGTTGTAAATATTATTAGCGAATGCTAACTCTCGCGAAGAAATGTCATCAATATACTGAAAAGCTACCTCCACCATCACGTCATCAACAGTCTTCTCAACATAACAAATGTTTTTATGTACTGGCTTCTGATGCTGGTTATAAAAACGCACAAGCGATACAAGTCCACCATCAAAATAAAACGACATCGATGGCACTTCAAGCTGAAAATCTGCAAGGAAGACTTCATTGTCGAGCTTTAGCTTCTCCTCTGACTTGCGTGCGTCAATAATAACAATCTGAAGGCCTTTCACGAGGTACGCCTGTTGACGAAGATGGTTTATGATCTGATTCCAGTTCCAGCCCATCTCTTTGAATATCATTTCATCTGGCTCAAATGTCACAATGGTGCCACGAAACTTTGTAGTCCCAACCTTCTTCACCGCAGCCTTTCTCTTGCCACGCTCATACTCCTGCATGTGGATAGCTCCGTCGCGGTGCACCTCTACTTTTGTAAATACTGAGAGCGCGTTTACCACCGATGCGCCTACACCATGGAGCCCTCCAGAAACTTTATAGCTTGTACCTTCAAACTTTCCGCCAGCGTGAAGCGTTGTCATTATGGTTTCAAGAGCTGAAACCTTGGTTTTTGCGTGAATATCTGTAGGAATACCGCGACCATTATCAACCACTCGGACACGGTTGCCCGGCAAGAGCGCTACCTCGATATGGTCAGCAAAACCACCCATCGCCTCGTCACGCGAGTTGTCAAAAATCTCCCAAATAAGGTGATGGAGGCCCTCTGGCCCAGTGGAGCCAATATACATACCCGGGCGCTTACGCACTGGTTCAAGCCCTTCTAGGACTACAATATCCTCAGCACCATATCCCTCTATTTTTTCATCTTTTTTTGCCATATATTAAAAATTTGTACAAACAGTATAACAAAATCTAGCCATTTTTGCTAACTCAAAAGCGGTTGACATGTAGATGCTAATTGTGTATAAGATACTCTGCTTCACCTGTTCTTTAACCTGTTTTTGGGAGATAGTAAAAATGTTGTTGATTAAAGATTCAATTACCGCGCATGGCATTTTACAAAGAAAAGAATTCAAATACTTTGTAGAACCGTTCGTGAGATCGTCGTTATGCGATACGTTGCATGTGGAGCTCAAATCGCAAGAAAATGGTGTTCATATAACACTGCACGCGCCGCACGGATATGGTTTTTTGCTTCGTTACGCGCTTGAAGCTGGGCCGTTAGAGGAATGGGGGCAACATTTTACAATAACAACCCATTAACTTTTTTTTAATTTATCGCAAGACTCTTGGTCATGGAACCAGGAGTCTTTTAGTTTTTACAGAAGATTGCCATGCGACGCCACGAAGAAGAGAACGTATTAATGTCAACAAACTGGTATGCCCCTTTTGATTCTGTGTGACTATCTGGGTCATGATAATAAAACCCACTAACAACCACGTCTTCCATTTCTGCGCCAACAACAAGCACCATATGAAACTTATCACGAACATAAAAATTCTTAATTGCAGATATTATCACAGGACGACCCTCATTCAATTCTCTAACAATCATATCTACTCCTTCAATATTTAATTTCTCAAGAGTATCCTGGCTAGAATCTTTTTTGCGAAACTCTTTTCTATATAGCTTCGCTCCATATTTTTCACCAAGAGCAATGAGACCATCGTGGAGCCACCCATTCTCAGAATACGCCCCTAGAATAACCCCGTCTTTTATCATTTCATCGATTGACGGCGATTTTATCCTATTTGATTCAAGTAACATTTTCAAACACGCGACTCCACATGCGCGTTGCTGCCATTCTTTATCTTCAACATCTAGATATTGAGAGTAGTATGGGACAGTAAGTTTCATTGTTAGCGTACTTCCAGACCTTTAGCTAAAAGTTTTTCTGTTATACGCGCCATCACTTCATTCACTTCAACGTCTGAAAGTGTGCGCTCGTATGACTGAAACACAAGATTGAATGCGTACGAGGTTCTCCCGTCTTTTTCAAACACATCAAAGAGCCTAACACGCACAAGGAGCTCTGTCCCTTCATCTCTAATGATTTTAATAATTTCTTCTTGATTCACATTCTGCGACCATACTGCAATGTCGCGAAGCACAAACGGGTATGAAGATATTCTTCGGTACGGGACGACCGTGGATAATGGCATGAGTGGCTCATATTTTACTTCAATGCTTTTATATAAAGGGATTGGGCACTCCAGTACATTCCCGTCCTTTCCCCACGAAACCTCGACACCAAGAGCAACTTCAATAGCTTTATGCGCTCGTTGTAAAATTTTATATTCTATCTCATCTTTTTTAGCTTGCTTCATATTTTTTGTCACTGTTGCACCGACTGAAATGTGTATAGACTCTTTTCCGGGCGCAAAAAATACAGTACCTATTTCAAACATCAAAATCTCGTCCACACCGAGAAGCGGAGCGTTGCGCGCATTAAAAACAAGTGCCTCCTTCATCCCGTCCGTTAGATTGTCACGTAGATAGTTGACCCCGTCTGCCATCGGATTTGCAAGTTCGACTCTTCCTTCCTTGCGAAATGCATAAGTGAGAATTTCTGAGAACCCAAGTTGTGCAAGCGTGTTGCGCACACGAATCGTGGCATCATAAATGTCGTTATGCGCCAGTGTAAAGCCGTCATAAGCAAGTTTTGAAACTGAAATTTTTTCATAACCAAACAAGCGTACGATCTCCTCTGCGATGTCAGCAGGAATGCGAATATCAAAACGCTCTGAAGGTGCCACCACTGAAAATCGCTCCTCTTTGATTGCAGATATTCGTCTCGCTCCAGTAATATTTTTGAATCTCGTGCTGTCGTCAAGCTTTTCTATAAGCACTCCTCCATCCACCCCAACGCTTTTGTTGTAGCGAGATGCGTGCGCAATCATTCCATCGCCAACATAAACCCCCACATGATCTATCCCTTGTTCGGGGCCCCTTGTTCCTTTCATCCACTCAATACTTTCATAATAAACCTGACTTCCCTCGTTTACAGAAAAGATTAGGTCACCAACCTCAAGTGAATCAAGATCAACTTCCTCGCCAAACACATACTGATCCACAGATATACGCGGGATTTTTATTCCTGCTTCAAGGTATAGATAAGCAGCGAACCCAGAACAATCAAACTTGTGTGGCGCATCAAAACGAACACTTGCTCCATAAAAATAAGTGGTGCCAACAAGCTCCTTTGCTCGTTTCTCAATTATTTTTTTTGGGTCTTCGATGCGATTATACGCAAAACCTAGTCGCTCTAAATCTCGCGTCAAGTCCTTTACTGAATACGGAATCCCCAAAATACGCGCAATATCATTTGCTGACATACTCACCCTATATTGATTTGCAGGCTTTTGGTATACACTTACAATTTCTCCAGCCTTTGCTTCTGGAAAAATCTCGAGCAGTAACTCTGTCGCTCTCTCCATCGCAAGCGGAGCAATCTCTGGCGCGCGATTATGTTCAAAACGACGAGAAGAGTCTGTGCGAATATTTACAGAAGCAGACGCCTTGCGAACGAGTGCTGAATCAAAAGTCGCAGACTCAAGCACGATCGTTTTTACATTCTCGCCAACGCCAGCCTCTGCACCACCCTTTACCCCTGCGATAGCGAGCGAGCGCGCATTATCGGCGATGACTAATGTCTCAGATGGCAACACAATATCATTACCATCAAGAGTTTCTATTTTTTCTCCAGCCTTTGCATTTCTAACAATAAGATTAACTTCGCCGTTTGCCCCGCGAGAAAGTTTGTCTGCATCAAACGCATGCATCGGTTGCCCGAGCTCAAGCATCACAAAGTTTGTCACATCTACAATCGCGTTAATACTTCGCTGCCCAGATGCCTCCAAAACCTCCCTAAGCCACGCTGGTGACTCTCGTCCATCAACTCCCTCAACTACACGCCCAACATATCGAGGGCATGCCACTGGCTCTTGAACATCAATTTCGAGTGCTGTACTGATTTTAGATGTCTTAGCTTTTGGTGAAAAGGATTTGAGCTTAGCATCGCTAAACACAGCAACTTCGCGCGCGAGTCCTATGTACGAAAGCAGGTGCCCTCGGTCAGGTGTAATTTTTAATTCAAAAATTGTGTCATCTCCTTTCTTTTCAGTGCCTTCAACTTCGCAAATATGCGTGAGTAAAATATCAGAAAGCTTCTCCGGATTTGAAATACCATCTAGATAGCGCGCTAGTGTTTTATACGATACAGGAATATTCATATTAGAATTGATTTACTAGACGCAAATCTGCTGAATAAAAAAGCCTCACGTCCTCAATACCATATTTAGCCATCACAAGTCGATCAACCCCCATGCCAAATGCAAATCCCCCGTACTTACGTGGATCTATTCCGCTTGCATGTAAAACATTTGGATGCACCATCCCACCACCCATAACCTCTATCCACCCAGAGCGTTTGCACACGTTGCATCCAGTGCCACTGCAAAGAAAACATGAAACGTCAATTTCAACTCCTGGCTCAACAAAAGGAAAAAAGCTTGGGCGCATTCTCATTTTAATATCGTCTCCAAAAAGTTTTTTAAAAAATGATTCAAGCGTCCCTTTAAGTCCAGCCATTGTGACGTCTTTGCCAACAACAAGCCCTTCTACTTGATGAAATTGTGTTTCGTGTGTCGCATCAGTTGCCTCGTAGCGATAAACTTTTCCAGGAACAATAATACGGAGTGGAGGCTCATGCTTTTCCATAAAACGAACCTGCACAGGTGATGTGTGTGTACGAAGAACAGTCTCTTTTACACCTTTGATCCAAAAAGTATCTTGCATATCGCGAGCTGGGTGATTCTTTGGAACATTGAGTGCATCAAAGTTGTAATGCTCAGTTTCTATCTCTGGCCCAAGTGCTACCTCAAAACCAAGCTCTGTAAATATACGCACAATTTCGTCCATTGTGCGTGTTAGTGGGTGTATGTGTCCTTTAGTTTCTTCCATAATTCTCCTATTTTACACGAAAACTAGGTAAAATAAAAACCGTCTTCCGCGGTTTTTATTTTACTTTGGAGCCAGAAGTCGTGAGGTCACTCGTTGCTACGCTCCTCTTTAGAAACCCACGGTTTCTAACATTCGCTTCACTCATTGTTTCCCTCCACGAGGAACTCCAGTTCCCCGAACCCATCCCGCGGTTCGAACACGACATAGTAGAACTCCACAGAGTAGTGAAAAACCCAAGTCAGAAGACTTGGGTTTTTCACTACTTGGAGCCAGAAGTCGGGATCGAACCGACGACCTACGGTTTACAAAACCGTTGCTCTACCAACTGAGCTATTCTGGCAATATTTTTTCTTTTGTACTTTATATATTTACATATGGTTAACATATGTAAATATTTACTTCACCTGAATCGACTTCTTGTATTCTGCCACATCTTTGAGAAAAAAGGAAACTGAACCCTTTTTCTTAATAACGCCCTTGCCTTTCACCATATCGAACCATTTACCGTGACGTTCCTTGAGCTTTTTACCAATAAGCTCCGTAAAATGCAAGACCTCGTGAGCAG
>Ga0209211_10005528_pt1 | contig 18814 bp, 14 predicted proteins | sample RifGroA2_FD_183992 | JGI IMG/M metagenome (GOLD analysis project Ga0209211, IMG submission 183992) | Groundwater microbial communities from Rifle, Colorado, USA - Groundwater A2 (SPAdes) (version 2) | ecosystem: Environmental > Aquatic > Deep subsurface > Groundwater | place: Rifle, Colorado...
CGGCTCAGTGAGGAGCTTTCGGCCTTCCGTCTCGACCTGCTTGATCCCGCCATTACCAAGGGGGAAGCCCAGAAAATCAGAATCCGGGTCAGGCGTAACACCAAGGCGATTGCCAAGCTTTTCGAGCACGATCGCCTCAGCGCCAAGCATCTGTCCGCCATCATCAACCGGCTGCGCAAACAAGGGGCCAAACTTGCTCCGCCCCCCCAGATCAAAGAAGACAAGGCCAGGTATACCCTCTTTCTGCAGGGCTGCGTCAAAACCCATGGCATTGACCCTGAATCCCTGACCACTCTGCTGGCCGAAATCACCGCCGGGGAAAAAGTCAGCCGGGAATCCAAAAATGCCTTGGTGCAGGCCAATTTGCGCCTCGTGGTCAGCGTGGCGAAAAAGTATGCCAACCGGGGGCTGCAGCTGCTCGACCTTATCCAGGAAGGCAACATCGGCCTGATTAAGGCCGTGGAAAAATTCGAATACCGGCGGGGCTACAAATTCAGCACCTATGCCACCTGGTGGATCAGACAGGCCATCACCCGGGCCATTGCCGATCAGGGCCGCACCATCCGCATCCCGGTGCATATGATCGACACCATCAACCGACTCCTCAAGGGCACCAAGGATTTCCTGCGGGAAACAGGCCGCGAGCCTACCCCCGAGGAAATGGCCGAACGGCTCGATGTCGATCTGGGCAAGGTCAAAAATATCATGAAAATCGCCAAGGAGCCCCTCTCCCTGGACACCCCGATCGGCAGCAACGAGGACAGCTATCTTTCCGACTTCATCGAAGACGTGGATTCCCTGTCGCCGGACGAGGCCACCGCCATGGAAAGCCTGCGGGAAAATCTCCGCAATGTTCTGCACACCCTCTCCCCCCGGGAAGAGCTGGTCCTGCGCATGCGCTTCGGCATCGACACCTCGGTTGACCTGACCCTTGAGGAGGTTGGCGACAACTTCGCCGTAACCAGGGAGCGGATTCGCCAGATCGAAGCCAAGGCGCTGAAAAAACTCAAGCACCCTACCCGGCGCAATCTTCTTTTTGCCTTTTATAACGATTAAGAGTGATCAGTAACTGCGCAGGTGGAAAGTCGGCGGGTGTTTAGTCTGTCAGCAACTGGAAAAAACAACAACCTTCCCTGACGCCCGCTTTGCATCTTTTTTTCAGATCATTTTTCTGCCTGACAGACTACAACCTGATAGTTTAAATAACCTGAACAGTTACCCGGTCTTGCTTATATGGACACCAGACATCAATGGCTTTCCCTTGCCTTTACCCCTGGGCTTGGCCCTGCCACCCTCAAAAAACTTGTCGAGCGGTTCGGCTCCGCCCGGCAGATTCTCGCGGTCGGTCGCAAGGGGCTCGAGGATTGCCCTTTCTTGCGCAAAGACAGTCTGGCCGCCCTGTGTGACCAGCGGTCGGTTGCCAGCGCGGCAGCAGACAGAGAGCTTCATCTGGCGGAAAAAGCCGGGACAATCCTTCTCTGCTGGGACGATCCCCTCTTCCCTCCCCTGCTCAAGGAAATAAATGACCCGCCGGTGTTTCTCCATGTCCTGGGCTCTCCGCAACTCCTCAGTACCCCGGGCATCGCCATGGTTGGAGCCCGGGCCGCCTCCTCGTACGGGTTGCAGGTGGCAGGGCGGTTAGCTGCGGAACTGGCCCGCCACGATCTGGTCATTACCAGCGGCTTTGCCCTGGGGATAGACACCGCCGCGCACCGGGGAGCGCTGGCGGCAGGAGGCAAGACCATCGCGGTCATGGGCTGCGGCCTGGATATTATCTACCCCAGCCAGAACCGTAAACTCCATGAGCAGATAGCCGCGCATGGCGCAATAATCAGCGAAAGCCCTCTGGGAACCCAGCCGGAGGGTTTCCGTTTTCCCGCCAGAAACCGAATTATCAGCGGCCTGTCCCTGGGGGTTGTGGTCGTGGAAGCCGCCCACCATTCCGGCACCCTGATCACCGCGCACCAGGCGCTGGAACAGGGAAGGGATGTTTTCGCCATTCCCGGCAGAATCGATTCCCCCAAGAGCGAAGGCTGTCACCGCCTGATTCAGGAAGGAGCAAAGCTCGTGCACAGCAGCGCCGATATCCTGGAGGAACTGGCCCTGACCACCTTTCCCTCTCCTACTGAGGCAAGGGTGCAAGTGGTGCCGCTGCTCCCGGAAGAGGGGCAAATCTTCTCCCTCCTTGAAGTCTACCCCCGAAATATCGAAGAGATTATTCAGGCTGCTGAACTGCCCCCCAACCGGATAAGCGAGATTCTACTTCACCTGGAACTCCGGGGATTGGTGGTCTCTTTGCCGGGCAATCATTATCAAAGGCTTGCAGAACCACATTCGTCCAGTGTATAAGGCCCCCAGAGAAAGAGTCGCAGCTGCGCCCGCTTACCAAAAATGAATCCACCAGGACACTATGTCACAATCGCTTATCATTGTTGAATCCCCGGCCAAGGCCCGAACCTTGCAGAAATATCTCGGCAAAAACTTCACCGTTAAGGCTTCGGTTGGTCATATCATCGATCTGCCGGTTAAAACCCTGGGTGTTGACATTGCCAATGATTTCACCCCTCAATATGTCACCATCCGGGGCAAGGGAAAGATCATCAGCGATCTGAAAAGCGCCGCGGAAAAGGCGGACCGGATATACCTGGCCCCGGATCCGGACCGCGAGGGAGAGGCCATTGCCCACCATATCGCCGAATTTTTACAAGCCACCCATAAGCCCATCCAACGGGTGCTTTTTCATGAACTCACCAAAAAGGCCATCCTGGCGGCCATCGAGCAGGCCAGCGAGGTCAACCAGCAGCGTTTCGAGGCCCAGCAGACCCGCCGCATCCTGGACCGGCTGGTGGGCTACCAGATCTCCCCTCTGCTCTGGGACAAGGTCCGCCGCGGCTTGAGCGCCGGCAGGGTACAATCGGTCGCGGTTCGCATGGTCTGTGAACGTGAACAGGCCATCGAGGCCTTTGTTACGGAAGAATACTGGTCCATCCACGCCACCCTGGAGGGGAATACCCCCCCGCCCTTTGCCGCTCAGCTCGACCAGGCCTACGGCAAGAAGATTGATCTCAAGAAAAATAAGATCGGCACCGGCCCCGCGGCCCAGGCCATTGTCGAAGCGGTGCGGAACGCTTCTTTTCTGGTGGAGAGTCTGGAAAAGAAAAAAAAGAAGCGCAATCCCAGTCCGCCCTTCATCACCAGCACCATGCAGATAGACGCCAATCGCAAGCTCCGCTTTTCCGCAAAAAAAACCATGACCCTGGCCCAGCGGCTTTATGAGGGCATCGAACTCGGCGCCGAGGGTCCCACCGGCCTGATCACCTACATGCGGACCGACTCCACCCGGATCAGCAACGATGCTCTGGAGGAGGCGCGGGAGTACATCACCGGCACCTTTGGCAAGCAGTTTCTCCCGGCCAAACCGAACATCTTCAAAACCAGCAAATCCGCCCAGGACGCCCACGAAGCCATCCGTCCCACCGAGGTGCGCAACACCCCGGAAAAACTTGCGCCCTTTCTGGAAAAAGACATGCTGGCGCTTTATTCCCTGATCTGGAAACGCTTTGTCGCCTGCCAGATGGCCCCGGCGGAATATGACCAGACTACCATCACCTTGACGGCGGCCAGCGCCTTTGTTTTCAAGACCGTGGGCTCCATCATGCGTTTCCCCGGCTTCATGACCCTGTACGAAGAAGCGGTGGAGGAAAGCGCCTCGGTCAATGGCGATGGCGCGGAAGGCGAAAATGCCGCCCTGCCGGACCTGAAAAAAGGCGACACCGTCTCCCTTTTGGCCATTGAGCCAAAGCAGCATTTCACCCAGCCGCCTCCCCGGTACACGGAAGCGACCCTGGTGAAGGCCCTGGAAGAAAACGGGGTGGGACGCCCCTCCACCTATGCCTCTATTCTTTCCACCATCCAGGAAAAGGAATACACCCTCCTGGTCCAGCGCAAATTCATGCCCACCGACCTGGGCAAACTGGTCAACGAACTGCTTGTCACCCATTTTCCGGATATTCTCGACATAGAATTCACTGCCTCCATGGAAGAAAAGCTTGATGAGGTCGAGGCCGGCAACAGTCAGTGGCTGAAAGTCCTGCGGGATTTTTACGGGCCGTTCAGCAAAACCTTGGATGCAGCAAGGGAGGAGATGAAATCGGTCAAAAAAACCGCCATCCCCACTGAACTGCCCTGCCCGCTCTGTGACGGGAAAATGGTAATCAAGTGGGGGAAAAACGGCGAATTTCTGGCCTGCGAAAAATATCCGGATTGCAAGCACACCCAGGATTTCACCCGAAATGACGAGGGCAAAATCGTACCAGCCGAGAGAGAGCAGCCAACCGAATCAGGCGAGCTTTGTGAAAAATGCGGCAAGCCCATGGTCTTTAAAAATGGGCGTTATGGCAAGTTTCTCGCCTGCTCCGGGTATCCGGCCTGCAAAAACATCCGCGCCACCGGAACCGGGGTTCCCTGCCCGCAGGAAGGATGCCCAGGGGAACTTATCCAGAAAATATCCAAGCGCGGCAAGGTCTTCTACAGTTGCAGCCAATATCCCAAATGCACTTTTGCCCTTTGGGACAAGCCGATCAACAAACCGTGTCCGCAATGCGGCTCTGCCTATCTTCTCGAACGGGAAACGAAAAAAGGGGGGCGGCAGCTGCATTGCCCGAACAAGGAATGCGGCTATACAAAAAAGATCGGCGAAGAAGAGGAATAACAAAAAGCTAGTAACCGTTCACCGGGACGGTCGTCAAAGTACCAAAACCACCGGACTGTAACCGTTCAGCAGTGCCACAGATTTGGATAAGCGGACCGGCGCTGCGTACCTCGTGTACGTAAGCCGGGCCGATCGTCCAAAGATGTGGTGCTGCTGAACGGTTACAAAAGCTAGAGCTTGTCCTGAATCAGATAGGCGGTGTAGCCGACTATCTCATAGAGCATCCAGTAGGTATCCTGCAGGCCGTCGGTGGAAGGAACAAAACTCACCCAGGTTATGGGGGTATTGTCCCTGGACACCGAAAGCAGATCCGGGTTGAGACCCTGCTTGCGGAAAAGCGCCGCCGCCCTCCGCATATGATTGGCCGAGGTTATGAGCAAAATCGTGTTGATGCCGTTATTCTCGCAGTATGCCTTGACGCTTTTTGCCTCGGCCAGGGTATGCCTGACCTTGCCATGCTCCACAATCCTTCGGGGATCAACTTCCTGCCTTTCCAGAAAACCGCGAATGATCTTGGTCTCGTTCACCCCCTTAATGGTAACCTTGCTGAGGAGCAAGGTCTCGGCCAAGCCGCTCTTTACTGCGGCAACCCCCATCAGGATCCGCGCTGAACTCTGCCCCAGCTGCTCGTAGCCGGATAGATATCTGCTGAATATCTCTTTTTCCGCCGCATGGCTAACATACCATTTATAATCAACCATTCCCCCCGGCACTACTGCGACATCGTAGGTTTTTTGCCGATTAACCGTGTCCGGCACCGACCACTTGGCCATGACGACATGTGAAGTATAGGGGATGCTGACTCCATAGAGGTAGAACAAAAGCAGGAGCAGGCCCAATCGTGTCCGTTGCCGCTTGAGCAACAGGACCAGCCCGATGAAAAATACCGGGAAGAGCGGGTTGAGGAAAAATCTGCCCCAATCCTGGGCGGTATAAAAAGACATGGCAACCCTCATCATGCATCAGCAGAGAAAGCCGTTGCAGCGAAACAGCTTCATCATTATGGTTGAGAAAAACAGCAACCGCGAAGCGGAGTAAAGAGCCGTAATGAAACGGAGAGGAAGTAGCGTGTTAACAGTGATTATTATTTCGCAATGACTCTAGACAGGCAGCGTGCGGCTGCCGCATTTCCATCAGATATACTGCAATGTTGCCCCCCTGCCACTCAAAAAAATAAAGCTGCTTGCCAAAAAGGCCGATAAGAAAATATGATAAAGGATATATTTACGCAAAGGCACCAGGAGGCGACCCCATGATTTCCGGCATCCATTCTGCACTTTCCGGCCTGACCGCCATCCAGAAAAAAATTGACGCAAACGCCAATAATGTGGCCAATCTCAACACGGATGGCTACAAAAAAACGCGGGTTACCCTGCACGGCCAGGAAAAACAGGGGATACAGGCTGTGGTGCAGCAGATTCAGACACCAGGGCCAGTGGTATCTGAACAAACACCCATGGGAGAAGCTATGGTAGAAAAATCAAATGTGGAGCTGGGCGAAGAGCTGCCCAGCATGATGTTAAGCCGCCGCTTTTTTCAGGCCAACCTGAAAATCGTGCAGATTCAGGATGAAATGCTTGGCAGTCTGCTGGACATCAAGAGCTGAAATCACCTTCCTGCCGCCAGGTTATCCTGCCGGCCATGATGGTCAACACCGCCTTTCCCTGCAATTCCCAACCAAGAAACGGAGAATTCCTGCTCTTGGACTGAATAATCTCCTCGGTAAAAACAAACTTCTTCTCCGGATCAATAACCGTGATATCCGCCGGTGCCCCCACGGAAAGCGTCCCGCCGTCAACGCCTAGAATCCTGGCCGGGTTCACCGAAAGCAGTTCCACCATCCTCCGGGCATCAAAATGCTTTTCCCGCACAAGCTGCAAGGTTAACGGCACCGCTGTTTCCAGGCCGATTATGCCGTTGGCCGCCAAATCAAACTCCATCTCCTTGTCAAGCTCGCCATGCGGCGCATGGTCCGTGGCAATGGCGTCAAGGGTTCCGTCCCGCAAAGCCTCTCGAACCGCCGCGACATCCGCCTCGGTTCGCAGGGGAGGATTCATTTTCGCCAGGGTATTGTAGCCATCCACCGCCATCTCGGTGAGGGTAAAATAATGCGGCGCTGTTTCCGCGGTAACGGCCACCCCTTTCTCTTTGGCCCTTCTGATCAGAGCCAATGACTCCCTGGTGCTCACATGGGCGAGATGGATGGGCCGCCGGGTAAATTCCGCCAGGGCCAGATCGCGATAAACCATGATTTCTTCGGCGACATGGGGGATTCCCCCCAGGCCGAGCCGGGTAGCCAGAGCCCCATCGTTCATGGCGCCGCTGTGACTGAGCGACAGCTCTTCGGCATGGGAAATAACCAGAAGATCGTGGTTGCCTGCATACTCGAGGGCGCGCCGCATGAGCTGACTGTTGCCCACCGGCAACCCATCATCGGTTACGGCAACCGCCCCGGCTTGGCGCAGTTCGCCAAACTCGGCGAGGTGTTCCCCGCTGCTGCCGCAGCTGATCGCCCCCACCGGGTAAACCCTGGCAAAACCGGCTTCCGCCGCCTTTACCAAAATGAACAAGGTCACGGTCTGATTGTCATTGACCGGCTTAGTGTTAGGCATGGCCGCCACAGCGGTAAATCCCCCGGCCGCGGCGGCGCGGGTTCCGGTGGCGATGGTTTCCTTGTACTCCTGGCCAGGTTCCCGCAGGTGCACATGCATGTCAATCAGCCCCGGCACCACCCACTTCCCCGCCAGATCATAAACGATGGCCCCTGCCTGCCCGGAAAGAGTCCCCGGCTGCGCCACCGCACTTATTTTGCCCTCGACGATCAACACATCTTGAATCTGATCAATTCCGTTCACCGGATCAATCACGCGCCCATTCTTCAGAAGAATGCCTGCGGGCATGTTAAGCGCCTCCCATTATCAGATACAGCAAAGCCATCCGCACCGCCACTCCGTTGGTAACCTGCTCCAGGATCACCGACCGGCTGCCATCGGCAAGCTTGGGATCGAGTTCCACCCCCCGGTTTATTGGGCCGGGGTGCATGATAATCGCCTCGGGCGAGGCTGCGTCCACCACCTTTTGGGAAACGCCGAAAAATTTCGCATATTCCCTCAGGGAAGGAAACAACGGATCCTGCTGCCGCTCTTTTTGAATCCGCAGGGCCATGATCACGTCGGCCCCCTCGACCGCCTTCATCACCGTACTGCTGATTGTAGCGCCCAGATCCTCAATCCCGGGAGGAATCAAGGTTGCCGGACCACTCACCGTTACAGACGCCCCCATCTTGGAAAAACCGATGATATTTGAATGCGCCACCCTGCTGTGGGCTATATCGCCGATAATGGCGATTTTGAGCCCCGCGATCCTGCCCTTGGCTTCCCGGACCGTCATCAGATCCAGAAGTCCTTGGCTTGGATGCTCATGGATTCCGTCCCCGGCATTAATCACGGAAACATTAATATGCTCGGCCAGCAGGCGGGCCGATCCTGAAAGATGGTGCCGGAGAATAATGCAGTCCGGATTCATGGCGGCAAGATTCCGCGCGGTATCAATGAGGGTTTCCCCCTTAACCGTACTGCTGCCTGAGTTGGAGATATTAAAGGTGTCCGCGCTCATGCGCTTTGCGGCAACCTCAAAAGAAAGGCGGGTCCGAGTGCTTGGCTCAAAAAAGAAATTGATTATGGTTTTGCCGCGGAGGGTAGGGACTTTTTTTATGGAACGGGAAGAAATTTCCTTGAATGATTCCGCAGTCTGCAAAACGGCCTGGATATCTTCCGGGGAAAAATCGGCAAGTCCAAGGACATGTTTGTGGCTGAATCGATACTCGGAATTCATACGATTCTTTCCGTGCAAAGAGGATTGTTGAAATCGCAAAAAGCTGCGATTACAACGGTTGCCGCTGCGTAATCATTTGATTTTGTGTCGCGGCCCCGTGACCTTTTTCCCTTTTTCCGAGACCATCAGGATTGACGCCGCATCAATTCAGAATAGAAAAAACGGCCGCCATTGGTCCAGAACTTTTTTTATGAAATTATTTTACCAAGCCGATTCCAGCGCACCGTAAAATTTGTACTGTCCCATGACCAATACAGGATAAAGGCCTTACCCTTGATGGCCTTGAGATCAACAAACCCCCAGAATCGGCTGTCGTGGCTGTTGTCACGATTATCCCCCATGACAAAGACGGAATCGGCCGGCACGGTTATCGGCCCCATATTGTCCCTGGTAGACGGAAGAATCTCCTCATCCAGATTCACGGCGTTTGGCTCGACAAAAGGCTCTCCGTTGACCAATACCTGTTTGCGCACAACTTCAATCCGGTCTCCGGCAACCCCCACAACCCGCTTGATATAATCCTGGGAAGGATTTTCCGGATACTTGAAAACAATGACATCATGCCGCAGGGGATCGCCCAAGGCGACCCAGGTGGCCCCGTTCAGAGGATTCTTCACGCCATAGCCAAATTTGTTGACCAGAATGTGATCGCCGACAAGCAAGGTGGGAATCATGGAACCGGAAGGAATCTTGAAAGCCTGCACGACAAAAGTCCTGATGAAAAAAGCAAGCAGCAAGGCAATAATGATTGCCTCGGCATATTCACGCAAAACAGATTTTTCCATACCCTTGCCGGGAGTTTTCTTTAACACATTCGCTCCTCGTCTTACAATTCTGTTCATCCGGGGTAGGCAAGTACCGTTCAGCGGCAGGCCCAACACCCCGGAAAAGGTGGCCACAAAATAAGCGAAGAACAAAATAAATACAAGGGGCGTAATGCGGCCTGGCCAAGAAATTATCCGGCTTCCAGCCCATAATAGCCCTGAATTATTTCGAAAAACACTAACCATATGTAGTGGCAGCCATTTATAAAAACCACAACATGCCGGTATTTATAGATTTTTCAGCTCGGTCACACCATGCCTCTTCCGATCAATTACAAAATTTTTATGAGAAAAATCCACAATCTATCTCCTACCTTTAAGCTTGACACCATATTTTTTTTGTGTCTCTAATACAATAAAATAGATAAATTATAAACCAAGCGTAGTACAAAAATATTCCGCTCGGCAACAAAATATCTGCCCGCGGATATACACCGCCGTAATTGATCACAGGATAGGCGACCAAGTTCAGCGTTGCCCTCCAACTGTAAGCGATTACAGGGTGCGGCAGATGCGCGACAGAGGTCTGAGAGCTATACATATGGTATGCGAATAGGCCGATAACAAAGCAGATGTCGTGCCCTGTGATCGCTTACACACCGCCAGAAAATCTTGGTCACGGGACGCTCATGGGCAAATCCGGTTTCGAAAAATTAAAGCTGCCATCCTTGCAACTTCCTTTCCTCAAAAGGCAAACGCTCTCCATCGGCCTTGATATTGGCTCCCATGCCGTAAAAATCTGTGAAATGGCGGCAACAGGCACCGGCTATAAACTCGTCGCCCTGGGCAGCGCCCTGCTCCCCCCCGATTCACTTGAGGACGGCGCCCTGCAGAATCCGGAAGCCGTAGGCAAAGTCATCACCTCTCTGGTCAACAACCTGAAAATCAAGAACAAAAAGGTAGCTATCTCTATTTCCGGATACTCCGTCATCGTCAAAAAAATAAATCTGGCAGCGATGTCTGAAGAAGCGCTTGGAAAACACATCGAATCAGAAGCTGAGCAATATATCCCGTTCGATATTGAAGACGTCTACCTGGATTTCCAGAATCTAAAAACGAATGCGGACGACGACCGCATGGATGTCATGCTGGTCGCGGCCAAGCGGGAGGTCGTGGACGGATATCTCAACATGCTACGGGCGGCAGGACTTCAGCCGGTTGTCGTTGACGTTGATGCCTTTGCCTTGGAAAATGCCTTTGAGGCTAATTTCGGCTTGGAGGACAATGTCGCCTTGGTGGATATCGGCGCCTCGAAAATGAACATCAACATCATCTCCCAGGGCTCTTCAATTCTGGCCAGGGACGTTGTCCTTGGCAGCCGACAGTTGACCGAGCAGATACAAAATCTTTTTGGAATCAGCTTTGCGGAAGCAGAGGGTTTAAAAACCGGGGAATTTGCCCCCAAAGAAAAACAGCAGGAGCTTGAAACCCTTTTTACCAATACCTGTAGTCAGTGGGTGACAGAGGTGAAGCGGGCCATTGATTTTTATTACTCCAATAACCCAGACGAAACGATTTCAAAAATTATCCTGAGCGGCGGCGGGGCAAAAATCCAAGGCCTTCTCGAATTCTTTGAAAAAGAAACGGATATTGCGGTCGAAATTTTCAACCCCTTCAAGCAAGCGGCGGTTGATGACAGAACCATTGACCCCTCCTATCTGAAAAGCATTGCTCCGGAAATGGCTCTTGCTGCCGGTCTGGCAACAAGACCAGTGGAGGTATAGCCGCATGATTCGCATCAACCTCCTGCCGATCAGGCAAATGAAAAAAAGAGCGCAGATGAAGGCCGAGCTAACGGGCTTTTCCGCCATCCTTGTTCTGGTGTTGCTCTTACTTGCTGTCGGCTGGCTTGTCTTAACCGGCAAAATTACCAACCTGCAGGATGAGCTTGTTGTGCTTGAACAAAAAAAACAGTCATACCAGCCCATCCTGAATCAGATTGCCAAACTGAAAAAAGAGAAAGAAGTGGTGGAGCTGAAGCTGGAATCCATAAAAAAACTCCAAGCCGGCTCCCAGATTACCGTCCGGGTTCTTGATGAGGTGGCCTCCCGCACCCCGACAAGCCGCATGTGGCTAACCTCTTTGCAGCAGTCCGCCGGAGGCCTGCAATTGCAGGGCATTGCCCTGGACAACGAAACCATTGCCCAGTACATGCAGCAGTTGGAAGCCTCAGAGTATTTTGAAAAGACGGAATTGGCCAGTTCTGCACAGACGGATGTTGCCAAGCAAAAGCTGAAATCTTTTTCTCTAACCCTGACCGTTGCCGCCCCCAAAATTTAACTCCTCAGGCTGGAGCAGCCCATGGCGCTTGACATAAAAAAAATCCAGGATGGCTTTAACAAGTTTCTCGACAACAAGTTGAGCCGCCTGGAGATGAAGCAAAAGATGATGATCGCCGCCGCCGCCTGCATTCTGCCGGTAGTGGCCTTCTTTTTTCTCGTCTACTCCCCGATGGCCAGCGAAATTGAGGCCCTTGAAATAAAAAAAGGCGGGCTCGAAGAAGAAATCCGAAAAGTCGAAAAAGTCGCCGGCGAACTTGCAAAGCACAAAGCGGAAATGGCGGAAGTTCAACGGCAGTTTGCCGAGGCATCCCTGCTGCTGCCCGATCAAAAAGAAATCCCCACGCTTCTGGCCACCATTTCCGGGCAGGCCACCTATTCTGGCCTGGATGTTCTTTCCTTCAAGCCGCTGGCCGAAAAACCGCAGCAATTTTACGCGGAAATTCCAGTGGATATCGCGGTGCAGGGACAATACCATAATGTGGGCATTTTTCTTGACAAGATCAGCAAGCTACCCCGGGTTGTCGCCGTGAACAACATCCAAATGGGCTCCCCCAAACAGATGGGCGGAGAAATGATTCTTAATTCTACCTTTCAACTTGTCACCTATCGCTTCCTCGATCCTGCTGAAGTCGAAGCCAATGCGAAGAAAGGCGCAAAATGACAAGGAAAGAAGTAACAACTACTCAGGTTGGTTAGTCTATCCAGACTATAGTCTGGACAGAGTGATAACCGTTGCCTTCGGCGAGAACAACTCATGATGAACAGCGTCTACCCGAAAAATATTTTCCTGGCTGTCGTCTTTGTCGCAAGCTTGCGCTGTGCAGGCGGCGCCTGGGATATTGCCTCTGCCCAGCCTGAGCCTGCCGCCCCAGCCGCCGCTCCAGGCGCCACCACGGCCACCACGACTAATCCTGGCCAAGCACTGGAAGCAGTCCTTGCCGGCGGGAAGACGCCGCCTTTTGTCTATATTCGCGAAAGACCTGATCCATTTTTCCCTTTTCTCACCCAGGAAATCATGAAGGCCGAGGCCAAAGCCAACGCCGAACTTATGGGACCACGAAAATTTGAACCAGCCCAGTTAATCCTGGTAGCCATCGTTTCCGGCAAGCGCGGATTCATTGCCATGGCACAGGATTCAGCCGGCATTGGCTATGTGCTCCGCAAGGGCACAAAAGTTGGGGAAGCTGGGGTAGTTACCCAGATAACGCAAAACAAGGTAATCATCGAACAAGTGAAAAATGTAACCGGTCAACGCACTTCCCGCAAAGTTGAGATGATTTTAAACAAAGAGGGAGAAAAATAATGAGGCCCACTATTACCCGCCTGCAATATATTTTTGCCGGGCTGATGATATTCTGTTTTCTTTTGACCGGGACAGCTTTTGCCCAAAAAACCACCCCTTCCTCCCAGACAAAAACAGCCTACACCATATCAGGCATTGCCCTTGACCAGACAGATGATGGCTTGCAACTGGTTGTAAAGGGACAAATTCCACCCACCTACACGGTTTACGAACTTTTAGATCCCCTGCGGATCGTCTTGGACATTGCAGATGCCAGACTCATTGACTCTGCGGCAATGCCGACAAATCTACCGCGGGGGGTAGTGCAGGGCATTAAACATATCACCTTGACCGATCAGGAACCAGCCATCACCCGGCTGGAAATTACCCTCTCCGACGACCCGGCCTATACCGTGGAAAGAAAGGGAAACAATATTGTCGTCCGTTTCGCAAAGGCAACACCCCTCCAACTCGCACAGCCGAAGACCATGGCCCGCCCGACGACCCATCCGGCCTCCCGGCTGAAAGACATTGAGATTGACACCACCAACCCGGTCGAAACCCGCGTTTTTATCAAAGCAAACGGGCCGATCACTAATTTCAAGAAGGCCCATCTCGTTAAAAACGGTAGCCTGCCTGCGCGAATGTATATCGATATTGCCAATGTTACGCTGCCAGGAAAGCTACGACAACAAACGGTTGGCACGAGTTTGGCGAAAATCCGGGCAGCCCAGCGCAAATCGTCGGTGCGCATCGTTTTTGATTCTGCGCTTAACGAATTATTCTCCTATAAAATGGAAAATAAACCCGATGGCTTGCTGATAAAAATAGCTGAGTCGTCATCCGCTGCCGCCCCAATCGTTGCCAGCCCTGCCCCGCAGCCGGTTGTCCCGGCAGGAGAGATCGCTGCAGGCCTCCCGGCTGAACTGGTCATCCCCAAGCTTCCCAGCCTGAAGCCGAAGGCAAAACCTGCCCCGGAAAAGGCCCCTGCTCCAAAGGGTCCTGCTTTGGCAGCAGCTTCCGCAAAAAAAGCCCCTGCCAAAGCCAAATCCGACAGCCTTGGTTTTGCCGGATATGAAAAACAAAAAATCACCGTGGATTTCTTTAAAATAGATCTCCACAATGTCTTCCGGCTGTTCGGCGAGATAAGCGGCCAGAATATTGTTGTCGACGAAGGGGTCAACGGCACCCTGACCCTGGCGCTCAACGATGTCCCTTGGGACTTTGCCCTGGACATCATTCTCAACCTCAAGGATCTGCAGAAAGAGGAACGGTTCAACACCATCGTCATCTCGCCAAAAGCCAAGCAGTTTAACTGGCCAAAAGCCTCCAGCGCCGCCCTTTCCGTCACTGGAGGCGAAAGGCTTGAGGCCCTCTCCGTAAAAAAACGGCTGGAGACGCCCAAAGGGGTTGTGGAAGCTAAAACCCTTATTCAGCAAGCCAATGCCGCCGAAAAAAGCGGCCAGTTCGAGAAGGCCCTTTCTCTCTATGAAAAAGCCTTCGGCCTCTGGCCGGACAATGCCCAGCTTGCCGGTCGCATTTCTTCGCTCTGCCTGACCCAGCTCGGATTGAACGCCAAGGCCGTGCACTATGCCAAGGCAACCCTGACCCTTGAACCGGCCAATGCCGGAGCTGCCCTGCAGGCTGCAATCGGTTCGGCCAACATGAAAAAAACCGAAGCGGCAAAGGCATACTTTGACCTGGCCATCAGCGGGGAATCACCTCCAAGCGAAGCGCTGATCAGCTACGCTTCCTTTGCCGAGGAGTACCAGAGTTATAACGGCGCTCTGGCCCTGCTTGCCCGGCATGAGGCCCTGTTCGGGGATACCCTTGATACCCTGGTGTCCAAGGCTCGCATTCTTGATAAACTTGGGCTGTCAGCCCAGGCCGTGGCGGCATACCATGCGGTTCTGCTTTCCGGCTACACGTTACCGGAAGATTTGCATCAGTTTATCAAAGGAAGAATTGCCGCGGCAAATTAGCTTACAGGTTGAGGCGTTTTTTGGTTCTTACCTAATTTTTTTTCACCTCAAAAAAAGTATAAAGACTGCCATCATGAAAAAGAAAACTCAAAAATTAGTTACCTTCTTTGTCGGGGCAGCGGTCTGTCTACTGCTCAATGCCGCCTGCGCGCCTGGGGTCAACAACACGGCAACGCGAGAGCCGCTTGCCACACCGGCTCCGGCACCGATACCACAGGAAAAGAATCTGCAGGCTGGCCAACTGCCGGTCCGCTACCAGCAGCCGGCTTATGTGCTGGGAGATTCCTCTGCCCAGAGTATGGGGGGAAAAGGACAGGAAGTCAGCATCCCGGTAGGAGCCGACATCTCCTCCAATTCCGGACCGGTGCCGTTGCGCGACATCATGAAACGGCTGGCCTCCCTGAAAGGCATGAACATCAGCTGGTCCAGCGATGTTGACCAGCTGGCCATGGTGGATGTGGATATCCGGGCGGAGGATGATTTTTTCAAATCCCTGGACAATATTCTCCGGCAAAAAGATTATTTCCACGAGGTGCAAGGCAACACCATCGTGGTCAAGTACCGGGAAACGCGGAAATTCCATGTGGCCATGCCCTTTTTGAAATCCTCCTATAACACCGGAGTAGGCGGGGATGTGCTGGGCGGAGGGACAACGACAAGCGGCCTTAAAGGCAACATCCAGCTTACCAGCGAAAAAAATGACTTTGATATCTGGGACAATATCAGCAAAAACCTGGATCAGATTCTGGAAATCTGGGAAGAAACCACCCCTCCCCCTGCTGCCGCAAACGGAACAACGGCTCAGGCCGGCTATACCCCACCGCCCGCCGCCGCCCCGGTCGCAGCAACAAGCAAACGCAATGTCCAGGCAGGGAAAGGGTATTACAGCATCGACAAGCCCATCGGCTTGATCACCGTGACCGCCCCGCGGCCCCTAGTGGAAAAGATTGCCACCTATCTCGACAACCTGAAAACAGAGCTGTACAAGCAGATTTCCATCGAGGCAAAAATCGTCGAGGTCTCCATTGATAATACCGAAAGTCGGGGTATCGACTGGACCAACTTTCTGACCGGCAAGAATGTCGATTTCACCCTTTTTGGCCCTAACGGCATCATCTACGATGCCGCTGCGGCCAACAGTGGTGGCCGGGTAGTTAGCAATATCGCCCTGGCCCCTGGCGCCAATCCTTTCTCCCTCGCCCTTAATTTCCTGGACACCCAGGGGAATACCACCGTGCTGGCCAACCCGAAGTTGAGCGTCATGAACGGCCAGCCGGGGCTTATCACCGCTGGCGACAGTGTCAAATACATCGACAAGGTTGAATCCAGGGTTGATGGCACCACCGGTTCGGTAACCTACACCGTCACCACGGCTACCCTCATGTCCGGGATCGGCATGTCGGTAATCGGCACGATCATGGACAACGACGAGATTATCCTCACCCTGACCCCGGTCACCTCAAAGCTAGATGCCGACAGGGTTGAATACATAACCATTGGGGGGTCCAATCAGATCGGGGTTCCGAGGATCAAGTTGCGGGAAATGAACACCACCGTCCGGATCAAGAGCGGGCAAGTGGTGGTCATCGGCGGCCTTATTGATAATGCAGAAACGACCGATGGCAGCAACAAAGTTCCCTTCCTGGGAGATATTCCTCTCCTCGGCAAGCTCTTTTCCCATTCTGCCAAGTCCACCAAGAAAAGCGAGCTGGTTATCATGCTGCAGCCCAAAATTCTTTAAGCCTTTTGCCTTCAACCCCACAAAAAAGCCCGGCAATCGCCGGGCTTTTTTTTGTATGTAATCCATTCTGCTGCAAAAAATTTATTGCGGTTGCCCCTGTTCAGCCTGCTGCCTTTTTGAATTTTCATACAAGGCATGAAAATTAATCGGCTCCATCAAGAAAGGGATAAACCCGCCATCCACGGAAACCTGGCTGATTATCTGCCGGGTAAAGGGGAAAAGCAGTGCCGCGCATTCCACCGACAATACCGGCTGCATATGCTCCGCCGGGATATTTTTCAGCAAAAACACCCCGGCATGTTCGACCTCGATGATAAACAGCGTTTTTTCGCTCTGGCTGTTGGTCACCTTGGCGGTAATGGCCAGGGTGACTTCATAATGGTCTTCCGTCTCCAGCTTCCGGTTCTTTAAGCTCAGGTTCACATCAACCTTGGGATCGCCTTTAGCCAGAAAAACATCCGGAGCCTCGGGATTTTCAAAAGATAAATCCTTGAGATACATCTTCTGCAACCGGAAAATGGGGGGTTGCTGCGCCTGAGCGCCCTCGTTATTTTCTTCCACCATGATTCCTTCCTTGTTTGAGTCTGAGTTTCTGTATGGCAAAGGCCACGGTTCAACCTGCTTCGTGATGGTACTCTCTTCTTTATAATGAAATATTCCGAAACTTCAACGGGTCTTTTATAATTTTGTTGAAATCGCAAAAAGCCGCGATTACAACGGTTGCTACTTCGTAACCTGTTGAATTTGTGTCACGACCTGTGACCTTTTTCCTTTTTTACGAGACCATCAATTTTCACACTCCGCACTAACTTTTTCCTGCCAGAATCTTCCTCAAGAATTGCCCGGTGTAAGATGCCGCCACCCTGGCCACCTCCTCGGGAGTGCCCTGGGCGACAACGGCGCCGCCCTGGTCCCCGCCCTCCGGGCCGAGGTCGATGAGATGATCGGCAGTTTTGATCACATCGAGATTGTGTTCGATGATAACCACGGTATTACCGCTCTCCACCAAGCGGTTCAGCACATGGAGCAGATGCTGGATATCGGCCGGATGCAGGCCGGTGGTCGGTTCATCCATGATGTACAGGGTTCGGCCGGTGCTTCTTTTGCTCAATTCCTTGGCCAGTTTTATCCGCTGCGCCTCGCCGCCGGACAGGGTCACGGAGGACTGGCCCAGGGCCAGATAGGAGAGCCCCACCTCCAGCAAGGTTTGCAGCTTGCCCTTGATCTGGGGAACCTTGGCAAAAAAGGCCAGGGCCTCCTCCACATTCATGGCCAAAATCTCGGCGATATTCTTGCCCCGATAGACAATGTCCAGGGTGTCGGAGTTGTAGCGCTTGCCGCCGCAAGCCTCGCAGGTCACATAGATGTCTGGCAGAAAATGCATGGCGATCTTGATCACCCCTTCGCCTTCGCAGGCCTCACACCGCCCCCCTTTCAGGTTGAAGCTGAAGCGGCCCGGCAGATAGCCCCGAGCCCGCGCTTCGGGCAACCGGGCCAGGAGTTCGCGCACCGGGGTGAGCAGGCCGGTATAGGTGGCGGGATTGGAGCGGGGCGTGCGGCCGATGGGGCTCTGATCGATGTCGATCACCTTGTCGATCTGCGCCAACCCCTCAAAGGCACAGCCTTTGCCGGCTTGCCCCTGTGGGTGGGCGAGAAAATTGACCGCTCCCTTGAACAGAGTCTCGATCACCAGCGAACTCTTGCCCGAACCGGAAACCCCGGTGACGCAGGTCATCAAGCCAAGGGGAATGCGGACATCGATCCCTTGCAGATTGTTGGCCGTGGCCTGCCGGATGGTGAGCCAGGCCTTTTTCGAACCGGGTCGCCGCCGCTTTTTAGGGATCGGGATGGACAAACGGCCGGAGAGATACCCGCCGGTAAGGGAAGTCTCGTGGCGCAACAGCCCGGCCACCTCCCCATTGTAAACCACCTCTCCCCCATGCACCCCGGCGCCCGGCCCCATGTCCAGCACATGATCCGCCGCCCGGATGGTGTCCTCATCGTGCTCGACCACCAGCACGGTATTGCCCAGATCCCGCAGCCGAGTCAGGGTATTGATCAGCCGGGCATTGTCCCGCTGGTGCAGACCGATGCTCGGCTCATCGAGAATGTACAAGACCCCGGCCAGCCGCGAGCCGATCTGGGAAGCGAGCCGGAT
>Ga0209211_10005532_pt1 | contig 18809 bp, 18 predicted proteins | sample RifGroA2_FD_183992 | JGI IMG/M metagenome (GOLD analysis project Ga0209211, IMG submission 183992) | Groundwater microbial communities from Rifle, Colorado, USA - Groundwater A2 (SPAdes) (version 2) | ecosystem: Environmental > Aquatic > Deep subsurface > Groundwater | place: Rifle, Colorado...
TTGCTCATTGTCCCGCGAAGCGGGATCCTGCTCCGCAGGATTTTCTGTTTTTTGTTCTTTGCTTTTTATTTCTTGCTCATTCCCTCCCGGCTTTCTCCAGCTGGCGAATTTACAATTCGGATAATTTGAACAGCCGAAAAAGTGACGGCCTTTTTTAGTTTTCTTAACTACCACATCTCCGTCATGGCATAGTGGGCATTTAATACCTGACTTTTCCACATATTTGCTTTTCCAACCGCATTTAGGAAACAGCGAGCAGGATAAAAATTTACCGAATTTTCCGGAACGGATAACCTGGCGGCCTTCACCGCATTTCGGACAAGCCTCGCCGGTTTCTTCAACCGGAATTCTTTTCCGCTCCGCGCCGGTTTCAACTTTTTTCAGCCGGTCCATAAACGGAGAATAAAATTCCCCCAAAACATCATTCCAGCCTTTCTTATTCTCGGCTATTTTATCGAAATCCTCCTCCAAATTTTTAGTAAAATCGTAATCCACAATAGAGGCAAAATGCTCCACCAAAAAATCATTGACTACCAGCCCCACCGGCATCGGATGAAATCTTCCCTCCATTTTCTCCACATATCCCCTGTCCTGAATCGTACTGACAATCGGTGCATATGTTGACGGCCGGCCAATCCCTTTTTCCTCCAGCAATTTAATCAACATCGCCTCGGTAAATCTCCCCTGAGGTTGGGTAAAATTCTGCTGCGGATCAACTTTAATACATTGAAGCGGGTCGCCAACTTGAACTTCGGGTAACGGTTGATCGGTTTTCTGTTTTCCGTTTTCAGTTTCTGGTTTACCGGTTTTCAGTTTGTCGGCTTCTGAAGCTGATAAACCGATGACTGATTGACTTTTATCTGACAACCGAGAACCGAGAACAGATGACTGATATAGAATTTTCCATCCATCAAATTTCTCCACCATTCCGACAACTTTTAGTCCGTATTTCTTATCGCCTTGGGCTATAACTTTAATTGTGGTTTGATCGTAAATCTGATCGGCCATCTGGCAGGAAACAAACTTTTTCCAAATCAATTGATAAAGCCGGAAGGCGTCTTTGGCAATTAACCCGACTTCCTGCTCCAATTTTCCCGGATTATAAAAATCTTCCGGATTGGTTGGCCTGATGGCTTCATGAGCTTCCTGCGCCAGCGCGTTTTTGGTTTTAAAAAATCTTGATTCCGTAGGCAGATATTCCTGACCGTATTTCCCTAAAATTAATTGGCGGACATTTTCCACTGCCTCTTTGGCTAAATTAGTTGAGTCGGTCCGGTGATAAGTAATAAACCCATGCTCATATAATCTTTGGGCGATATTCATGGTTTTTTTACCGCTCCAGCGGAATGTTCTGGACGCTGCCTGTTGTAAAGTACTGGTGGTAAACGGCGGAAACGGCCGCTTCCGGACTTCCGTCCTGTCAACTTTTTCAACTGAATATTGGGCTTTTTTCAAATCGTCAACGACCGGATCAACTTGGTCTTTTTGCGATAACGTTGCTTTTTCCCCGTCTATTTCCATCAATTTAACAATGAAGTCATTGCGAGCGAACGAAGAGAGCGTGGCAATCTCGCCTGGATTGCCGCGTCGCCCCGATATAATCGGGTCTCCTCGCAATGACGGGATTTTGGTAACTTCAACAAAAATTTCCCAATACTCAACCGGCACGAATGCCTCGATCTCCCTTTCTCTTTCAACAATCATCCTGACGGCGACACTTTGGACTCTCCCGGCTGATAGTCCGCGGCGGATTTTTCTCCACAGTAGCGGCGATAACTGATAGCCCACCATTCTGTCTAAAATTCTTCGCGCCTGCTGGGCGTCCACCAAATTCATATCCAATTCCCGGGGATGCTTCATCGCATCCAAAATCGCATCACGGGTAATCTGATGAAAAACAACTCGGGAAAATTCCATCCTTCGTCCTTCGTCCTTCGTCCTTCGTCCTTTCAATAGCGCGGCCACGTGCCAAGCGATAGCCTCCCCTTCCCTATCCGGATCTGTCGCCAGAATAATTCCATCCGCTCCGCGGGATGCCGCCACCAGATCGGCAACTTTTGATTTTTTTTCCGCCGCCACTTCATAGTCGGGAATAAATTTAATCTTTCCGTTTTCGGACTTAACCGAAAATCCCATCCTGTTCTTAGGCAAATCCCGCAAATGCCCCATTGTGGCTTCAACTCTGTAATTCCCGCCCAAAAATTTTGTTAGTGTCCGTGCTTTGGTCGGAGACTCAACCAGAACTAGTTTCATAATGTGAAGAATATCATAAAACCGTTGCTCGCCATTCTTCCCCTACTTGCCCAACTGCTCCTGATAATTCCAAAGACGTTAAAGTTTCTGAAACTTCAGAGATGGGGAAAGAAGAGTTCCTAACCAAGTCATCAACCGTCAGATTTTGATCCGCTAAAAGTTTAAGAATCAATTTTTCTTTACTGTTTTTAGGTAAATACTGAAGGCTTTTTCCTAACACTTCTCCGGAAAATCCGCACATATTCAGAATATCAATAATATTGGTAATAGGAGTTGCCCCGTTTTTTAACAATTCATTAGGCCCCTCAGACAAAGGGCTGGTGATCGGACCGGGGACGGCGCCAACCGGTTTTCCCTGATCAAGGGCGCAATCGGCAGTGATAAGGCTGCCTGATTTAACTGCCGCTTCAGTAATTACTACTCCGGCCGCCAACCCGGAAACAATTCTGTTTCTTGACGGAAATGTTCCCTTAAAAGGAAATTTATCAAATGAAAATTCAGAAACTACAACGCCTTTATTCAAAACTATTTCCCGGGCTAACCGGAACCGGCTGCCTAAGGACTGCCCGGTTACTCCTCCGGCCCAAACCCCAATCACAATCCCATTATTTTTCAGGACGGTTCTTTGAGCCGCTTCATCAACTCCATACATTAATCCGGAAACCACTGTCACACCCCTAACCGCCAAACCCTCGGCTAAAATTTCAGTAACACTCCGGCCGTAAGGGGTAATTTTTCTGGTGCCGACCCCCGCCACTATCCGCTTTTGATTTAATATTTTTTTATCTCCCCAAGCCCATAGATGGCTCGGGGCTCCGGCCATTGTCAATAATCTTTCCGGAAAAACTTTATCCTTTGGCGTCAAAAACGATAAGTTAATATTCGGCTCAGGATTCAGCGCCCTGACAAACCATTTTTTGATATCACTTTTGCCGTAAAATCCAACTATTCTGGCGGAAACATTTACCGGAATTCCTGCCTGTGTTAACAATTCCTTATCCGCAAACAGAACATTTTTGGCTGATCCGAAACAGGAAATCAATAGCGGCAAAGTATTCGGGCCAACCCCGTCAATAGAAGACAATCCGGCCCAATAAGGCCGGTCCGCTTCCGAAAACGGAACTTTTTGCCACTCCACCAGCATCCGGCCGCTGTCGCCATCAATCGTCAGTCCCAACTTCTTAATTTTTTTCTTCAGATCGTCAATTGTCATTTTTAAACCACTTTTCCAAAATCTTTTTGGCCACCGGCGCGGCTTCATATGAGCCTTCGCCGGCGTCTTCGAACATCACCACCAACACAATCCGTTTTCCCGATTCCAAATCTAATTTATATTTACCTTCGTCCTTCGTCCCTCGGCCTTCGTCCTTAGTTATCGGCCCAGCCACCACAATCCAAGCATGAGGTTTAGTTTGTTTCCCCCCATGTTGGGCAGTTCCGGTTTTACACGCCACAACCGGATAATCAGTTTTATTGTCATTCCAGGGGAAAAACGGAAACGCGGTCCCGCCGGGTGAACAACCGCCGACCATGCCGGAGAGGATTAGTTGGCGATTTTCATCGGATAGACCAATGTCTTCGCAAGAAATTGTTGATTGTTGATTACCCTGCGGAGCAGGGTCCGGCTCTGCCGGATTTTTTGTTTCTTGTTCTCCGTTCTCTGTTTTCTTAATTTGCGGTTGGCATATTTTCCCCGTCACCGCGGTACTCGCCATCACTACTGCCTGCAACGGAGTTAACTGAACATCCCCTTGGCCAATAGCCATATGATAAGTATTTCCCAAAAACCATCTTTCGCCTGTAGTCTTTTCTTTCCATTTGGGGCTAGGAATCAATCCATCGGCTTCACCGGGCAAATCAATACCGGTTTTTTTGCCCAACCCCATTTTCCCCGCCCAAGCCGATAATAAATCCGGCCCCAACCATTCCCCGACTTTATAGAAAAATATATCGTTACTTCTTGTTAAAGCTCTGGAAATTCCGATTTCACCTTCGGTTTTTCCATACTGATCAAAATACCAATTACCAAACCTAAAATCTCCTACTCTGATTTCACCGGTATCAGTAATTAAAGTTTGGTGGGTAATTTTATTTTCCGCCAATCCGGCTATCGCCGTCACTAATTTAAAAATAGATCCCGGCGGGTATTCCCCGGAAATCGCCCGGTTAAACAATGGAAGATTAGTCGTATCGGTTAACAAGTTTTCGATTTCTTTATCATTACTTTCTACTTTCTGCTCATTACTCATTATTTTCTGAAACACATTTGGATCATACGCCGGACTGGAAACCAGTCCTAACATTGAGCCATCCACAGGATCAATTGCCACCGCTACCCCTTTTCTGCCTCCTAAACTTTCAGTCATAGCAACTTGCAAATTCACGTCTAAATAAGTATGGAGATCTTCTCCTGGTTGCACCGACTGCTCCTCTAAGACACCGAGTAAATTACCGTTGGCATCCACTTCAATCAGTTCAGCCCCGTCAGTTCCGCGCAATACTTTATCATACTGTTTCTCTATTCCGGTTTTACCGATAACGTCGCCTATGCTCAAAGACGAATCGCTTTTAACCTCACTTTCAGAAACTTCACCGACATAACCAATCATATGGGGAAAATTATTACCAAACGGATAAATTCTTCCCTCTGGAGCGTTTCTGGTCAATGCCTTGCCGGTAACGTCGAAAATAATTCCTCTTGGAGCCGGAATTTTTCTGATTAAAATCCTGTTTTCATCAGCCCGGCGACGAAGTTCTTGTCCGCGAAAAACTGTTAAAACAATTAATCTGGATAAAATTATGCCCAACGCAAACATCATAATTATTATCATTATTCCTAATGATAAAAAATTATGCTTTTGACTGCCGGCTGATAATTCCAAAGGTCCGAATTTCATGAAGGCAAGCGAATTTTAATACCCGGTTCACTGGAATCTTTCAATGTCCAAATTTCAACGATTAATATCGACATTATCACCGTAATCAGCATCCCTAAAATATCAATTTTTCCGGTTTCCGTTAAACTCAGAATTAAATATCCGCTAAGAGACGGAATAACAGAAGAAAATAAATTGTTTGAAAATTTTGAAGCCATAATTCCAGATAAAATCCAAACTGCCAATAAAATAATTGAGGATTGTCCCAACTTATTAATCAATAATACATCTCTAACCAAACCTAATATAAAAGTTAATACTGCTCCGGAAATATTCTGTTTCTTTACTCCCAGCGCTACTGCCCAAACTAGACTCAAGCTAAATGAGCCAAAAAATGGTTCGGCCCCAGAAATCAAAAAGGTAAACAACAATAAAAATATATTATTCATCTTTTTTAATAAAGAAAATAGTTTTTAAATCAGCAGGATTAACCGCCGGCCGGATATATGCTTTTTGGTAAACAGCCGATTCTGTCCTATTAATTTCATCGCCAACCCAACCAATCAAAATATCGGCTGGCAATTCGTCTGTTCCGCTAGTAAACACTGGCATACCCTCATTTAACTCGACCGAGGTCAATACTTTTTCCAAAGCGATCCGGCCTCCGAATTCTCCGATAATCTCTCCAACCGCCGAGGTCCGATCTGACAATAAAATCCTAACTGAAATTTTAATAGATGGATCAGTTAGAAGCTTAACGCTCGAATTCCATTTGCCAGAATTTACCGATACTCCTACAATAACCATTTCAGAGCTAACTGCCGCCTGACCGGGAATTACGCTACTTTTATTAACAATTAAAAATTGACTATTAAAAGATAGAACTCCAGCCGGTTCTAATATTAGTCCGGATATTTTTTCGGTTCCTAATATTTTACGTAAGTTTTCATTTTCTTGACGCAATTTTTCAACCTCAAGGAGATTCTCTTCTAAGCCTGCCAATTTATTTAGGATATTTTTAGTATCTTGATTTTTCCCCAAAACACTCCACATAATCTGTTTTAAAGAATTGTATTTTCCGGAAATTAATAGAGCTGCTTTTAATTCCGGGCCAGCCAAAGTTTCTATTCCCCCCCTTAACCATGACAATTTTCCAAAAGAATCAAAAAACATTAAACCTAAACTGACGAATATTCCGACAGTGAAAACAAATAATATTTTTGATAACCGCATATAACTAGCACCACTTTCCTAATATGCAAATTCGGTTGGAATATATAACCGACTCTGAGTCAATTCCTAAAATATAAAATCCAACTGATATTAACCCCGCCGCCAATACAGCCCCAATTACAACCTGCCCTAAAGTATGTTTTCTCATCACAATTCTTGCCCAAGCTATTGCCGCCACAATCAAAAATAACCATAACCACCGAGACCCAAAAAGCAACGTCAAAAAGGCTACCGCCGCAGACGAAACTCCGGTATGAATCGAAATCTTCCATCTTAAAGTTATTAAAGTAAAAACAACAGCCAATACCAAAAATAAAAATAATATTTTTGCTAAAACCATCTTTCCCAACAGCAACGCCAAAATGACTCCAATTGAGTGAGTTACCAAAGTAAACACATATAACCTTATCCTTTGTTCTCTTTTAGTGGTATCCCAATCCGAAACTTCTTTAGTTGACAAAAGATGTACAAAATATAGAAATGGGATTAAACCATCAATTAAAAGTAATATAACTACAAATCGCCATCTTAAACCGTTAAATAAACTCCAACCTGCGGCTGTCGCCAACATTCCCGGTATCAGCCATACCGGATCGAACAGGCGGGAAATAATAATAGCCAGTTTCGTTAATCGTGAATCGTTAATCGTTAATCGTTTTCTATTCATTATTTTCTACCCCCTCACAATATTACATAACTAGAACAAAATTGCCAGTGGTAAAAGAATGATGATTAGATTAGAATTATGAACGTAATGTTTACCCGATTTCTGTCATTAATAACTAATGATGTTGGTATCGATCTTGGAACGGCCAACACCTTAATCCATGTCCGTGGTAAAGGAATCGTCATTCGCCAACCTTCAGTTGTCGCTCGGGCTAAAAAAGGTAAGGCAATATTAGCTGTTGGTGAAGAAGCCAGAAAAATGCTGGGGAAAACTCCGTCAACTATTGAAGCTATAAAACCCCTCCGGGGTGGAGTCATAGCTGATTTCGATGCTACCGCTGCTATGTTAAAACACTGGATAAAGGTCATCCATACCGGTTCTTCATGGTTTCCCAAAATCCCCCGCCCCAGAGTCGCAGTCGGAATCCCCTCCGGTGTAACCGAGGTTGAACGCCGGGCTGTTCAACAAGCCGCCCTATCAGCCGGAGCTAGAGAAGCTTTTTTGGTAGAAGAGCCAATGGCCTCTGCTATTGGCTCAAAAATTCCGGTTACCGAAGCCTCCGGACATATTATCGTCGACATCGGCGGTGGAACTACTGAAATTGCCGTTATTTCTTTAGGAGGAATAGTTATCAATAAATCTTTGCGGATGGCCGGAGAAGAAATGACCGATTCACTCGTTGGTTTTTCAAGATCAAAATATGGACTCATTATCGGAGAAAATACCGCTGAAGAGATGAAAATTAAGATAGGTTCAGCAACCCCGATTGACAAAGAAGAGAAAAGCTTAGTCTTCGTTGCCCGCGGGCGCGATTTGGAAACCGGATTACCGAAGTCCGTCAAGTTTTATTCCAACGAAGTCAGAGAGGCTTTATCCCAGGTCGTCAATCAAATAGTTTATGCTGTTAGCGAAGCAATTGAAGAAACTCCCCCTGAATTAATTAGCGATCTAATTAAACATGGCCTTATCATGACCGGAGGTGGATCACAATTGAAGGGATTAACAAAATTAGTGGCGGATAAAATAAAAATGCCGGTGTGGCTGGCGGAAAATCCCATGGAAACGGTCGTCCGCGGCTGCGCCATCGTTTTGGAAAATCAGGAATTATTAAACCGGGTGAAAGTTGTAGGGGGATTACGCTAAATCATTACTTTAATTATTTCCCTGCGGAGCAAGATCGGGCTCTGTCGGCCTCGTCTTCTTGCCTAAGTTGCTCCACCGCCGCATCAATATCCGCAGCGGTAATTTTTCTTTGACCGCTAGCTAAATTAGGGGGCAAGTATTTTGAACAGAACTCCAAATACTCTTTCGCAGACTCGGAGTGTTTAAGAACTTCGAAGATACTAACCTTATCTCCAGTTGGCCGATGAACCACAACGCCAGCTACTAAAGGCGTTCCACTCGGACGAAAACCTGTCTCACTGGCCGAGTAATAATCATGTTTATTTTCGAGCGGTCCGTCAACTTTCTCTATCCACTCAATGTGAAAATCAACCATCCCAATCAAAGCTTGCGCCAGTCTTTCGGAGCTAAAATCCTCCACCTCGAAACTGCCAAATTCTTTACCCCCCCACTTTAACGTAATATATCTGCCTGACATAGAAATGGATCATATCTTATAGATATATCTTTATCTTGACTTAATTTGACATCCCTGTTGATATGTTTTGATATAATCGGTATCAATGAAAACGGTTAAAACTGTTTGGGAATGGTCTATTGAGTCGGAGGCAAAAAGGTTGATCCACGCGGCCCACAGCATCGCTAACGGATTTTTCAGGACCAATAATTTCTTCCTGGTTCAGTGGAAACCCGGAGATATTTTTTCTCCGATAACTATGCCGTTTCCTGATCTTCCCTACCAAACTATCCCCAGATTTTGGGATAGAGTAAAACGGGTTGACATTAGAAGTTTTCCATTGAATTTTCCATCTGAATTGGTTGAAGCGACAATCGGTCTACTTGATAAACTCAATGTCCGAGAACCGGAAATAGATCAAGTTAAGGGTACTTGGAATCAGGCCAAAAACGAAGTAATGGAAACTATTGAAACCATAATTTCCGGCCAGACAAATGGGAAGTTTCGTAAACTTCCCATTGTAAAACGGATCATTATCCATCCGACGAATTTTGGGACGACGTGTTCGTTTAGCGTCGCCGACAGATTCCCGGCGGCGGTAGAAGTGTATCTACGTATAGATCAAGATATTTACTCCATTACTGAAGCGATTTTGTCCGCGATTACCAGAAATGAAATCTACCAGGATCTGGACGGTTTGTGGTCTGAATCGGAACTATTGGTTGACTGGTTATTAATGAAATCGTCGCTGTCCCCTATCCTGAAAAAATATCAGCCAATAACAACATTCATGCCAACAGTTAAATATATCCGGATGAAACAGAGTGCCAAACTTATGAAACAATCGGAGGAATTTTACCGCCGTCTGGGAGTCCCGATTTTAGAAAATGTTTTTGGATTAAAAGACGGTCAGCCAACGATTGCCGGACGGCCAATGGAAAATATTTCGATTCGGGAGCAAAAAATTCTAAGAATGATGATTGAAAAAAACAATACGATTGTCGCAATTGATGAATTGGCCGATCTATTATTTAATAACGATGAAGAATTTTCGCTGGCGGCCATTGCCAAAACCATCCAGCGATTACGGGATAAATTGGAACAAAACGGAGTGTCGGGTTCGTTTATTCAAACGCTAAGGGGACAAGGATATATATTGAAGAACTAACTTTTACCATTTGTCCGTATTGGCAGAGATAAAACATAATTATTCGGTTGCTCTCTAAGAGAATTTAATAAAGCGACCATGCCTGTTTCCAAAGCCCCAATTTGATCTGCACTCAATAATTTCCATGAATTCTCAAGTCTGGTTTTAACAACAGTTGCCGAAAGATCCGGCATATAATCAGGTTCCCTTCCGGTTTCGAGCCAGCTAGAATATTTCCCCTTGTTCTCCCGCATATTTCGTTCGGTTGCCATATCAACCTCATCGAAAATCCTGCTCCAAGTTCCTATCTGTAACCCCATAACTGAACCGTCAATAATTTTGAGCTCAGTATACGACGCTGGCAAAATAACCGGTTTCAGCCACGGAGCAGAGATCCCCCCAGTCATATATCCAATTTCCTCAAGACGATATCCAGAAGGTCGATCTTTTAACGGATAAACTCCGATTGTTCTGGTGGATTTGTGGGGAATATCTCCTTCCGCCCTGAACCCTATACTGTTATAGCAAATTAATCTGGCACGATGACCTTTTATTGCATCTTTAATCTCTCCGGCAATCTCAATTAACGGACTACTCATGTTATGAATTATACAGACAAAAGTCAAATTTATCTTGACTCAAACTTGACAAGGAAGTGGGCTGAAAAGTTTTAAATGATATGTCCCTTTCGGTCATATCTTGGCGCCTTTTCTCCCATCCTTAAGCCCGTTCCTCGAGATGTCAGGGTGATAGGATGAGTATGGCTTTTTTTTCCGGGAATGATATTGAGTAAAATTGGGGATGAAGCCTCCGAAGTTGACCATTCTTCCAGAACAGCAATCTGAAAAGCTCTTATATCTCCATATTGCCCATCTGGCGCACTATCTCTCCAATTATCAAATATTTCGTGCGCAGCCGATATATCCGCATTATGTGCCGAGACGGATTGAGGACTTCGTTTATCAACATCCGCCGTCGATGAATTTATCATCCAAATTGCCGCAAGCACATCACCCGAGAGAAAGTCAATTTTATTCTTATCCGCCAGTTGTAAAACTCTATTAAGTTCTGACATAAGACGATAGTATCCTCTTTTTACCTGATAGAATCAAGCCAAAAGCATCAAAAAGACCTGGCCTTGAAAAACTAAATCGTGTCAGGAAATAATTGATTGCGCATAGTCGCAAAAGCCCATACTCCCACTCCTGTTCCTATAGCAATCGATAATAATCCGGCCTCTAAACCATTATTAATTAAATTTTTTTCCATAATAATAGCCATCGATCCAAATGCAGTTAATACTGCAAACCCAAGCGGAAAAAGTAAAGGGGCTCCATCTCCTTCATAAAATCTCAAGGTTTTCCGTTCATCTATCGGATAATTCTTTGCGGAATACATACTGCCATTTGGCAATCGATCAAAATAATGAACTCCTTTAGTGGAACAATCAACTTCTATAAATTTGGGACCAAACACGCCGTAACCCACATCTACGCTTGTAATAGGCTCTATGCTCAAGTAAGTAGTATGAAACGTCTTTGGCCTACTAGAGATTTTTCCATCTATATATTCCGCAATTTGTGGCATTTGATTATTTTAGATTGCCACAAGCATGTTATCTTGACGCAAACTTGACATATAAATTGTTTTTTCTCTGTGTTCGAACACGGAGATGTATAATTCACACCATGAATCGGACAGATCGTTTTGTTCCAATCTGTGATATAGGGAAAACCAGTTCCGTTATTTTGGAATCACCGCCGCCATACCGTAAAGACATGGAAATAGATATAGGAACACTGACCGGTCTTCTCGGTATGGCTGGAGCCGGAGAGGACCAATTGAAACTTAGCTTTGAACGCCAGCAACCTATCGTCCACGCCGAGCCGCCTCGCACAGGAAGGCTTTCGGCGGCGACTAAGCTAACGCAGTTTACTGAAGAGCAAGATCAAGGCCAGAGACTAATTGCATATGATCCCCGCAAACAAGAGCTAAGGTTAAATATCTCTTATCCGAATAACGAAGTAAAAACACCATCGTCAACAGCAAGGAATTTATCACGAAGGTTAACTGGGGCATTTTCGATGGTTCCGGCAAAAAAGTATTCCACGAACTTCTTACAAGATTTAGACCGCAATCCCATATCTGGCCGGGCGGCAGAATTAGCGCTTCATACCGCTCGAATAATCCAGACAGCGCTAAGCGCTCCTGTCGTCTATGGAATTCTTTATGTAGCAACCGATGCTCCGCGTCCTTGGGAAACACTCGGAATCCTTATTGGAACAGGTTTAGTAGATATCGCCTTTGATTTGAATCGCGCTTTAAACTTAATAAGCGGCAAATCAATAGACAATAGACGAATGCCAATCACGATAGCCATTGCCGAAAATCCGTTAAGAGCTCTTTACCCTGCTTCTCTAATACACGAATGCCTGCTTCCGACGGCGCGGATATTAACCCATCAAGTTACTTCCCCAACACAACTCCTCAGGGTTGGAGAAAAATAAAACAAAACCTCTAGTTGACAATCTGATGATAAATCGTTATATCTAATGTTCGTGTCTATTACTCTGGGTTTATCGTACGACGATGTTTTGCTGGTGCCGCAATTAACGCCTTTGCGGTCGCGGTCGCAGGCCGATACCACCGGCTGGATTACCCCAACCCTGAAACTACTGGCTCCGTTTTTGTCCGCTAATATGGATACGGTAACCGGATTTAAAATGGCCATAGTCCTATCTCGGTTAGGAGGAATCGGGGTTATCCATCAATTTCAGTCTGCAGAAAATGAAGCTTCTGAAGTTTCCCGGGTAAAATCAGCTAAGCCCAAGGGTTTGTTAGTAGCAGCAGCTGTGGGAATTTCCAACGGATTAATAGACCGGGTTCAAGCTGTAACAGCCGCCGGGGCCGATTTGATAGTAGTAGACGCGGCTCACGGTCATTCGCCGTTTGTAGCTGACGCCATCATAACAATCAAAAAAAGATTTCCTAAAATACCTATCTTGGCAGGTAATATAGCTACCACCGCCGGAGCCCAATTTTTGATTGCCGCCGGAGCTGACGCCATCAAAGTCGGAGTTGGGCCCGGATCGGCCTGCACCACCAGAATTATTGCCGGAGCCGGAGTTCCGCAATTTACTGCCATTCAATCTGTCGCCGCCGCAATTGCAAAATTCCGCGGCCGGAAAATCGGATTGGTGGCTGATGGCGGCGTCAAACAGCCTGGCGATGCCGTCAAAGCATTGGCGGCCGGAGCCACCGCTATCATGGGAGGAAACATTTTCGCCGGCTGCGACGAAACTCCGGGAAAAATCGTGATTCGGAATAGACAGAAATATAAACATTTCCGTGGTTCCTCCACTATGGGAGCCGCCAATCACCGCCTTAAATTAGGCGGAAGTAACGGCAAAAGTATAACTGAACAATGGTCTAGAGTCGAAGGTGTAGAAGCGTTGATCCCCTGTCGTGGTGGGATCGAAAAAGTTATAGAACGTTATCTGGGAGGCTTACGTTCCGGCCTGAGCTACTGTGGGGCTAAAAATCTCCGTGAACTTCAGGCCAACGCCAAATTTATCCGCGTCACTCCGGCCGGATGGAAAGAAAGTCTCCCCCACGATGTAATTATTTAGTCAAGGCATTTCTAAATTGATGATAAATATGTAACAAATGTGTTAGAATATAGGCATGATACTGGGAAATTCAGAGCATAAACCATGGTTTTTAATTGAAATCGGTGGACCGGAAAATATTAGACATCTTTCAGCCATTCGACCCATAAAATTTGAAACTCAAGCTTTTGATCAGGCCGGGGCAGACTTTACGGCCAAAATGGCCATGGAAAGACTAGCTGAAACTAGAATGATTCCTGTTTATATGATGACGGCATCAGCTCAACTTTTATCATAACTTAAATATCCCCAAAAAAACCTCGGCAAAACTTGCTAGAATTAAAGAATAGCGTTGAATTGCTAGAATGGTCAGAATGGCTAAAACGGATATTGTTCTTCAAAAAATTGTCGGCATCTTATTTCTGGGTTTAATTTTTTTTCTGCCACTAATCTTCTGGATTCCAAATAGCGAAGTGTTTGAATTGCCGAAGATGCTGTTTGTCTACGCCATGACAACGTTAATTGTTGGATGCTGGCTGGCGCGGATGACCGTCAGGCGGAAAATTTTAATTGAACGGACACCTTTGGACATCCCGATTCTTTTATTTCTGCTCTCCCAGATTATCAGTACTATATATAGTATAGATCCCCATGTTTCGTGGTTTGGCTGGTACGGAAGGTTTAACGGCGGACTAATTTCTACAATCAGCTACACGTTACTCTATTACGCCTTTGTATCAAATTTATCTGTTATCTGTTTTCCGTTTTCAGTTTTCGGTTACAAGTCTGCCGGTCATCGGTTTGCCGGTCACAAACCGGTAGACCGAAAACCGATAAACCATGAACCGACAACCGATAACCGAGGACTGATAACCGCTATTCTCGCTTCTTCCGCCATCGTCTCCCTCTACGCCCTCCTCCAACATTTCGGGATTGACCGCGATTTCTGGGTTCAAGACGTCGCAACCCGGGTTTTTTCCACCCAAGGCCAGCCGAATTGGCTGGCAGGATACATTGTCGCTTTGATATTTATACCGATATCAAATCTCCTAAATTTTCAATTTTCAATTTTCCCGCCCGCCTGGACTTCGTCCATGCGAAGTCGGGCAGGCAATTTTCAATCAATTTTAAATTTATTAATTTTTAATTTATTATTCATAACACTTCTGTTTACCAAATCCCGCTCCGGACTTTTGGGTTTTGCGGTGGCAGATGTGGTTTTTTGGGGACTGATATTTCTATCTTTCAAACGATTTACGATTTACGGTTTACGGTTTACGAAACCTTTTTTCATAATTCATTGTTTACTGATAATTCTCATCTTAATCACCAATAATCCCGTAAAAGATTTTTTTCTAAATCCCTCACGGCTTTCACTAACGCATCAACGCATTAGCGCATCAACCATTCCCAATAAATCCGAGTTCGGCGGCACGGAATCCGGCGATATCCGCCGGCTGGTTTGGAACGGGGCGATGCAATTGGTGAAACAACGGCCGATTCTTGGCTTCGGGCCGGAAACTTTTGGCCTGACCTACTGGCAAGTCCGGCCCAAAGAAGCCAACTTAACCTCTGAATGGAATTTTTTATACAACAAAGCCCATAACGAATGGTTGAATCTGGCGGCGAATACGGGATTGTTTGGATTGGGAACGCATTTATTATTGCTGGGGTGGTTTTGCATTTGGTGCGCGCGACTTTTTTTCAACCATTTTAACCATTCTAGCCATTTTAACCATTCAACCTTTCTTTTAGCCGCAATCCTCGCTTCCCTACTCGGTCTTGAAACCATCAACTTTTTCGGCTTCTCCACCGTTACCGTCGGGGCGTACCGCTATTTATTTATGGCGTGGACGGTAGGGATAGTAAACAGAGAACAGAAAACAGAGAACAAAAAACAAAAAACGGCGCTGCCTTTTACTGCTTACTTCTTACTGTTTACTGTTTTCCTTGTTGTCCTCTACCTCCTCCTCCAAATCTCCCGCATGTTTTACGCAGATCTGAAATACAATCTCGGACGACAATTTTATTCCGCCGGGTATATTGAAGAAGCGGTGGAACCATTGACGCGGGCGGTTAATTTGGTTCCCAACGAACCGGTTTTCCGGAATGAACTGGCAGAGGCTTTGTCTATAGCCGCGATTTCGGTTTTGGCCAATGGTGATCAAAATCAGGCTATTGAGATAAAAAATAACGCCGTGGAAAACTTTAAGGCCGTTGCCGCTGAATCAAAATTTAATCTGGCTTTTACCAGAACCCAAGCTCAAATGAAATTTTTGATGAGGGAAATCGATCCTGATTTGACCGACGAAGCCTTAAAATTGGCCCAAAAAGCCATTGATCTATCCCCTACCGATCCAAGGGGATATTATTTATTAGGCCGGATGTATGGAGAATTAGACGACAAATTTACGGCCGAAAATCTTTACCGCCGGGCTCTGGAATTAAAACCTGATTATGAAGAGGCGAAAAAAGCGATACTAATCTACGAATGACATCCGAATGATACGAATGGCAATTTGTAAAGTATCTGATACTTTACACTATGTTTCTGGTCTCGAAGGGTCGTGTTCAGAACAATAAGTACGGCTAATGGCTACTCCAGTCCACGATTTTAATTTTTCCATTTTTTTTATTTCGCTTTGTGGCCAATGAGCGACACTTTCTCTTATCACTGTGTCACAAACCATACAAACTACTTTCATCGGCAATTCAACAATCGGATCATCAGGACTAAACTCTGACATTTTTTTAGTTTATCATATAATCCACCTATGAGAATTTTGACGGTGCCGGAGGATACGGCGGTTTTGCGGACCAAAAGCCAAGCGATAAAAGAGATCAATGCCGAACTGATCGCGTTTTTACGCGATTTGGGAAAGACGCTAAAAACTCAAAAGGATCCGGCCGGAGTGGGGCTATCGGCAATTCAGGTTGGAAGACCGTTGCGGGCGTTTGCGACATATTTACCGGAACAAAGGAAGAAGGAAGAAGGAAGAAGGAAGAAGGACAGTTCAGAATTAGTGTTTTACATAAATCCGGAAATTGTTGAGCATCCCAAAGACATGACCCTCGGTGAAGATCTGGTAGAAAAAAACCAACAACCAATAACTAATAACTCACGCCCATTTCTTGAGGGCTGTCTGTCCATCCCCGATATCTACGGCCCGGTTCTGCGCTGGCCGTGGATAAAAGCCAAAGCCACTGTCCTTTCCGAAAATGAATTAATTGATATATCGCGACATGGAAGGTTAGACCTTCAATTGATTGATGTATCGCTGAATGGTTTGGAAGGACGGGTTTTCCAGCATGAACTGGACCACCTGAACGGGATTTTGTTCACCGACCACACTCTGGCGCAGGGAAACAAATTTTACCAAGACACCGGCAACGGCCTGGAAGAAGTTAATTTATAGCAAAAGCTTGATCTTTCTGATATAATCTCCAAATTATGGCAGTCAATAGATCCCTAGAAACCCTTGGGCCCGTACCATATTTTTTGAAAACAGGGAAGCCCTTCAAACTTGCGACACAGTTAATGGAATCTGGTAGTGAGCGGCAAAAACAGCAGATTCTGACTGACGCTACGATAGCTTGTGCGAATAGCGTCGGGTTAGGAATACTAACCCCAGATAAAGCCGCAAAAAGAGTCGGCACTCTAATTAGCGTGGATGATAGCGACGATCATATTCGAATATGTTTAGCTCTGGAGGAAACGGACAGAGAAGAACCAGAAGCCGTGGAAAAAATTATAGCTTGTTTACCTGCCACGAAGTTACAGCAACTCGATCCAATAACCGGACCCAGCGCCGATCTGCTGATTGATTACGCTACTGCCCAGCAATTAGCCACACTTGCCAGGTATTACACGGGGAAAATTTATGCGGCCAAGACACGGACAAATAAATTTATCGGAAATGAAATTTCTTATGAATTTCGCGATGAGGATCTAATAGCCCAAGCTAGAGTAAAAGATGCCGCCCGTGGATTAGGGCGCCTCTTTGATTTAATAGTTGCCAGAAATGATGAAGATAGCGATGGTCTTCTAGAATCATTCGGGGCGGCGCTTTTAGGAGATCAATCTATAACCCCAAAAATCAAAACCGGAAAATCAGCTCCCCCTAGTTTTATGATAGACGAAATAGTAGATATGGCTATCAATAGAAGAAGCAGTGCGGCCAGAGTAATAGAAAGCCTGCCCGACGGTGATCCCAACGGCTGGGAGGCTAAAATGACCCTAAGAAGAAATATAACATGACCCCGATTGACAGGTTGGTCTCCAAACCCCAGCTCTTGCTGCCGTCCCCAGAAAGAGATTACACCCTCGTAGAAGAAACCCAAACCGAACCGTCGCCGGAACAATTCATAGAAGAAGTTGTTGTTGCCGCTGCCCTTAACTACACCACTAGGCTTAATGACAAAAATAGATTGCGAGGCGGGCAAGCTGTTTTAAAGTTGACTACCGAAGATCAAAAAATAGCCGTCGGAGTGATTCTTGATGCTATCAGATTAGCCCAAACCCCCAAATCGCCGAAGGCCAAACCGTTCTTCCCGGCAAAACCAAGAGACTTGCGCCGGACTATCAAAACCGGACTGGAATTACGGGAAAAAGAAAGGCTAACTGCTAAACAACTTGTTGACGGACTTAAGCAAGTAGCTACAACCGGCGGAAAAAAATCCTGTTTTTATGACTTGGGATTAGACGAAAACTTAGTCAGGGCCGCTAAACAAGAATCATCTAATTATTCAGTAACTCCCCAACCGGTAAACGCCAGAAAATTAATAGACATGGTTCCGGCCCGCCGGAAAGCAGTCGGACAAATGGCTATCATCTCGGCCACGGCTTATATGGCCGATCACCAGGAAAATTTATCAGAAGCTATGCCGACAGATGAATTCGTGGCTCTGAACATAGGATTTGTCACAGAGTTACTCGATACGGCAGGTAAACAAGCTCCGGTTGACCGCGGAACAATAGCGGCGGCGGCCAATCTATTAGTCAAAAGAAACTCAGAAACCAACCCTACGTTTATCCAGCCGGGTGATCTAAAACTGACAATCCGGGCTTTTGGAGATCCTGAAATTATAAAAGAAACCCCTAAACTTGCGGCTGCCGCCGCCAAAAAACTCCTGGCTCATTCACCGGAACTGATTCCAACCGGAACAGATGCCTTGGTAACATTTAGCCGACAAATTCTTGAGGCTGTCCGCCTATCACAGAAAATTGACGCCGGCCATAGTAAAGATCCAATAGCCTCATTAATTGCCCGGGGTGAAATTTTTGGGATTTTGCCTACTACGCCAATACTGAATCCCGGAGCATTGATTACCAAAGCGGAATTATTGCCAACAGCCAAACCGGATACTCATCATTTATGGGGAGATGCTATCAAAATGACGGCCGGGCCGGGAAAAATGGTACTAATTCCGACTCCGGAAAAATTGG
>Ga0209211_10005533_pt1 | contig 18809 bp, 17 predicted proteins | sample RifGroA2_FD_183992 | JGI IMG/M metagenome (GOLD analysis project Ga0209211, IMG submission 183992) | Groundwater microbial communities from Rifle, Colorado, USA - Groundwater A2 (SPAdes) (version 2) | ecosystem: Environmental > Aquatic > Deep subsurface > Groundwater | place: Rifle, Colorado...
GCGCTCTCACCCAACGGGTGAACTTGATCGGAGCAAAAAAATTCAATCATTTCATGATCTTATTGAGATTCCAAAGCGGTCAACTGCGGAATCTAGGTTGAACAACACACCTGCGTTGTTGATCAGCACCTCCACCCGTCCAAGGCGCCGTATTACCTGAGCCACCAAGCTGTCCGCAGAAGGCCTCTGGGACAGATCAAACTCAAAGAATTCGGCGGTGACACCCTTGGCGGATAGGGACGCTGCCAAGGCAAGCCCCTTCTCGCGCTGGCGCCCCACCAGCGCCAGGGTTGCACCCCGCGACGCCAGTTCGGAGGCGATCGCCAGGCCAATACCGGACGTGGCACCGGTGACGATGCACATCTTGTTTGAAAAATCAGCCATTCGGTTTTCTTTCAGATGCTGTCAAGCAGACAGTTATCTGTTGCTCTCAAAAAATATCGCGCAAGCGGTACCAAGACATGCCTACCGCCTGGGACAGTCCGCCCAGGAACTCGCCGCCCGGGAACGGTGGGTTGACGATACCGGCGAAGGCATCCAGGCGCTCGGGGTTGCCCAGCATGGCTTCGATCACGAGGTTGGCGGCCACACGCGTCGGCACCAAACCATGCCCGCAAAAGCCTTGCGCCCAGAACACGCGGTCGTTGCGGCGGCCCCAGTCGGGCATGCGGCGCATGGTGATGTCGATATGGCCACCCCAGCCAAAATCCATGCGCACGTTGTTCAGCTTCGGGAAGGCCCGGATGATGTATTGCGCCTGTCGGCTGTGGCCTCACTCGACGACGTGGACTGGCCCGCCGTCGACCTGGTGATCGAATGCGTGCCCGAGAAGCTCAACACCAAACAAGCCCTGTTCGCTGACCTGGCCCGGCGTGCGCGCCCTGATGCCCTGCTGGCCAGCAACAGTTCGAGCTTTCCGATCTCAGCCATCGCCGACGGACTGGACACGCGCCAGCGTATGCTGGGTCTGCACTTTTTCATGCCTGCGCACCTGGTGCCCTTGGTGGAAGTGGTGCTGGGCCGCGACTCGAAGCCCGAACTGGCACCCGCGCTGGCTGACTTCATGCGCGGCTGCGGCATGGTGCCCGTGGTGGTGAAGAAAGACCTGCCCGGCTTCCTGGCCAACCGCATGCAGCATGCACTGGCGCGCGAGGCCTTTGCGCTCATCGACTCAGGCGTGGCAAGTGCCGAAGATGTGGATGCCGCCGTGCGTTTTGGTTTTGGTTTTCGCTTCCTGGCCGCCGGACCGGTGCTGCAGCGCGATCACGCGGGCATTGACGTGCATTGCGCTGCCGCAGCGTCCATGTACCCCTCGCTGGCCGCGAACACGGTGCCTGCACGCGCGCTGTCTGAGCGGGTGGACAAGGGGCAACTTGGCATGAAAAGCGGTCAAGGGTTCTACCCCTGGAGCCCCGAGTCCATCGCCGCCGAACGCCAACGCTATAACGCGCTGCTGATGGCGGGTCTCAAGCTGCTACAGCACGAACTTCCGGAGATTGACGATGGCCAATGAAACCCCGCACAACAACGATGAACTGATCCTCATCGTCGCCCCCAACGGCGCCTACAAACAGGCGGATCAGCACCCTGCGCTGCCACTGACACCGCGCACACTGGCCAGCACAGCGCGCCGCTGCCTGGACGCGGGCGCCGCCATGCTGCACCTGCATGTCCGCCGCCCTGATGGCGCACACAGCCTGGAGTCGCAGGATTACCGCGACGCCATCGCCGCCGTGAAAAAGGCGGTCGGTGATCACATGGTGATCCAGATCACCACAGAGGCCGCCCGCGTGTATTCGCCGCCAGCCCAGATGGCGGTGGTGCGCGAGCTGTGACCTGTTGCCCTTCTTGGCAGCCACCGATGGACAACACCCCTGGGCCATGTGCGCCTTCGGTGCCACTGAACACCGCTGTGCCGTGGCCGCTGCCGCGTTGGGAGGTCATGTGCGGGTAGGTTTCGAGAACAACCTCTTGCTGCACAACGCAGAGATGGCACCTGACAACGCAGCGCTGGTGCGCCAGGCAGCCGGGGCCGGGTCGCTGCTGGGCCGCCCCCTGGCCAGCGCTGCATCGATCCGCTCGCGCTTCGCCAGAAAGTGATAAACGACTTTCTGGTCTCTTTCACCACCGCCTCCGGCGGTGGTCATACCCGTCTCAGCTCACCTTTTCCAACGCCAACAAGCCGGTAGCGGTATTGGAAATCGGGATGTGGTAGTTGCTGTGCACCTTGCGCACACCTGCGCCCTCACCCACCGTCAAGGCCGCGCGCATGGCCAGCCAGGCCAGCAGCTCGATACCCTGAGTGCCGGTTTTTTCGACCAACTCGTGGATGCTGAACTGGGTGGCCCACTCAGGGTTGCTCAGCAGGCTTTCCATGAACTTCAGGTCAAAGTCTTTGTTGATGAAACCGGCGCGTGTGCCTTCAAGCTGATGACTCAAACCGCCTGAGGCAATAAAAGCCACCTTTTTGCTGCTGTCCCAGGCCGCCACGGCTTCACCCACGGCGCGGCCAAAGGCATACACCCGGTGCGCTTTGGGCAGTGGGAACTGGACCGTGTTAATGCACACCGGTACCACGGTCACGGGATAATTGCCTTCTGGGTAGAAGAGCTTCAGAGGCAGTGAACAAGCGTGATCCACCAGCAGTTCCTGGCAGGTGGTGACATCAAATTCCTTGTCCACCAGGTGGTTGATGATTTGCCAGGACAAATCCACCTCGCCCTTGAGCGGTTCCAGTGACGGAATGCCCCAGCCTTCGTCGGAGTTGACGTATTGCGGGGCTGCGCCGACCGCAAAAGTGGGCATCTTGTCCAAGAAGAAGTTCAGGCCGTGGTCGTTGTAGAAGATCACCATCACATCAGGCTTTTGTGCCTTAAGCCATTCGTGGATGGGGGGAAAGCCGTCAAAAAACGGCTTCCAGTACGGATCTTGTTGCAAGCCTTTGTGGATTGCGCCGCCGATGGCGGGAATGTGGGAGGTGCCGAGGCCACCGATGATTTTTGCCATTGTTGTCTTTCAAAGTGTTGAGGACAGAGCTTGCGGCTTCGCCACTGCGGTCTGTCCCGCAATGTTTCAGAAGTTATTTGCCTGCGGCCACGAGCTTGGCCTTGAATTCGTCTTTGGTCATGCCGGTTTGTTGTGCACCGATGTCTTGCATGTCCAGCCCAAAAATACCGGCAAACTTGGCCAGGTAATAAGCATTGCCCCCGGCATCGAGCAGTTGCAACACATTTTTGGCACGGATGGCAGCAGCCTGTGGTTCGGTCAGGCTGTATTTGCGCATGTAGGCCTCTTCGTCCTTGAGGAACTCGGCGCGGCTCTCGGCGGAGTTAAACGAAAAGCACATTTTGTTGAGCGCATAGCCTCTTTTGGCGTATTCGCCATCAAACGGGTTGGTGCCCGGAATCTGCGGTAAAGGGGTGCGTGAAGCCACTGTGAATCTCCTGTTTTGACTTATTGATAGGACTGACAGGGTGAAGTATTTGACAAATATTAAATAAAATAAACAGATGAATCATGATGAAATATATGAGTCAATTCGATCAATACACTCATGACAAAATTCAACTACGCCGACCTTGACGGCCACCTGCTGCAGCTTCTGGTCGCCGTGGTGGAGGTCGGCTCCATCACCGGTGCGGCGCAGCGCCTGGGCGTGACGCAATCAGCGGTGAGCCATTTGCTGGACAAACTGCGCGCCATCACCGGTGATGCCCTGTTTGTCAAATCCGGCCGCGGCATTGTGGCCACTGCCCATGCGGAGCAACTGGCCGGCAAGGCACGCGAACTGTTGGCAGCCATGGAAGGCTTTGCCATGTCCGGCGCGTTTGAACCGGCGCGCTGGCGCTGCACCTTCACCATTGCCGCCAACGACTTTCAGCGTGACGTGTTGCTGCCACCCCTCATGGCGCAGCTGCGCCTGCAAGCACCGGGCGTGACCTTGCGGGTGATCCCGTCCAACATCCCCAGCCTGGAGATGCTGCGCCAGGAGCACTGCCAGTTGGTCATCAGCCCGCGCCCGCCCGATGGCGGCGACGTGATGCAAAAACGCCTGTTTGAAGACAGCTACCGCGTCTTTTACGACCCCAGCCAGCGGGAGGCGCCACACACCCTGGCCGACTACCTGGCGGCTGAGCACATCACCGTGGTGTACGAACCCAAACGTGCCCTCGACCTGGACCAGTGGCTGGTCGGGCGTGGCGTGCAACGCCAATTCAGGGTCATGGTGCCCGGCATGGCGGCCCTGCCCGCCTTCATGCGCGGCAGCCAGCTGCTGGCCACCGCCCCCGGTCTATTGCAGCAGCACCTGTTCAAAGACCTGGCCAGCGCACCGGTGCCCGTAGCCTGCCCGAAGATGCCGATGTACATGATCTGGCACAAACGCTATCAAAACGATGCTGCGCATCAATGGTTACGCGAGGGCTTGAGCCAGATTTCGTTCAAGGTGACGAGCCCTTCTGCGTGAGTGATTCTGGAAAGCGATGCCACACCAGTTCCCCACGCCTGGACAACCGGCCCCGCCGACGACGAACAAGGTGGCAGATTCAGTGTCTATCGGGTTTGGGTGTACCAGGTGGAGGTGTTGGCTGCGAAGAGTAGATGAGTTCCGGTTAGGCGTAGTACCATCACGGTATGACGCTCAAAGATTCCAATCCGTACCTGCGCAACCGCACCGAAGCAACCCGCAAGGCCGCGCTTCGAATTTCTGCGAAAACGTCCTCTGCGGTGGAGGGCATTCGCGCCCCGTTTTCCGAAACTCAGGCCACGATGGTGCCAGCCAATCGGGAAAGCTTTACCGCGTATTGGCAGCAGCGCGCTGCTTTGAGCGCGCGATAATTTTTTTGAACACAGCCGCCAGAGGGCCATAGTCTCGCCCCATCGCGACATGAATCCCGCCAATGTAGCTGCGTCGTCCACGCCCCAGCATGGGGTTGAAATCTAGTGGTGGCAATCCCGCCTGCAAGGCCATCATCAGGGTCAGCAAACGCGCCAGACGACCGTTGCCCTCGCGAAATGGATGTACCAGGATCAGCTCTGCATGCACTTCAGCCAAGGCAAACGCCAGCGTAGCGTCATCCGCAGGGCGACATGGCGTGTGCTTCTTGAGGGTGTCACGCTCAAGCGTTGCCATCAGGTTCGGAATGAGGCGAGCACGCGCGAACTGAAAGCCACCTTTTCCGATGTCAACCGAACGGTACACACCCGCCCAAGAGTAGATGGGGCTGAGCCACAACGTGTGCAGATCGCAAATGTCTTGCGCAGTAAAGCGGTGATCGGCGTCAAACCGATTCACCGGGAATGTGCCGCTTGAGGCATGTTTGCTCCATGTGCAAATTGTTGTCTTGTAACTGAGTACCGAGAAGATTTTTTGGATCCCCCCTTTGCAGAAAATCTCTGCATATAACTGGCCACACCACTCTGCGTGCAGATACTGGCCTGCGACATCTTGTGTCAATTAGCTCTCTCAGGTCGTTGATCCTAAGCGATTAACTTTCATGAACATTTTTGGGCGACTTCGGCCTGGCACGGATTACGGCAAGGAATCAATTGCTTCTGCACCCTCAGCCACATTCCCCCAAGGCAGCACAACCCAGGCCGACCACGCGCCGGTGAAACCGGACAACGGCGAGCAGCGCGGCTTTTTTTGCAGGATAAAGATGCAGTAATTTTCAAAGGCTGGCGCGAAAAATTACAAAATCAGCCTCTGGCCCTTATAAAACGTGCGCTAACAGTTTTCAATAATTGAGCATTTTTTCCGACGGCAACAACGCCCTGACTGCCTTGACACTCCTGAATTTCAAGCAGATTCGCCCTGCCCGCCATGCGCCGCCCGGTAGCTCTGCGGGCTTACCCCCATGCGGCGTTTGAAAAAGCGCGAAAAATACGCCGGGTCTTCAAACCCCAGCTCGACGGCCAGCCGCGCTGCCGGTGCGGCAATGTAGATCAGGCGTCGGCAGGCCTCACGCGTGAGGCGTTCATGAATCAGCGCCAAGGCACTGATGCCGCGCTCGGCGCGTACCAGCCGATTGAGCCGTGGGGTAGACAAGCCCAGCCGCGAGGCGTAGCGCTCCAGCGGCCAATGGGCCAGAAAATTTTGCTCCACCAGCAACACAAAACGGGTGAAAAGTGCCTGATGGCTCTGCCCGCGCTGGCCATGCGCCAGTTGACCCTGGGCACTTAATTGCGACAAGCGCCACACCACGGCCCGCGCCAGCCACACCGTCACCGGTGCGCCGGCAGCGTCTGGCATGGTGAACTCTGCCAACAGGCTGCGAAGCAGGGCACTCAGGCGTTGGCTGGTGCCGTCCTCGGGCATCAGTCGAACCACGCTGGGCTGCAGGAATAAAGCCCGAAAGGCCTCGCCCACGGCCTGAAATTCGCCTTCGAGCAAAAAGCGGGCGCTCAGGGTCAGCACCGTCCCGTCGGTCTTCGGAGCAAAGCGAAAGCCGTGCACGACACCGGGCGGCACCACCAAGGCCACCGGGGCCTCAACCGTTTCGCGATGTTCGTCCAGCAGCACCTGTGCCGAGCCCTGATGCAGCCAGACCACCTGGTACAGGCCGTGATGAACATGCGCTTCGATCTCCCACTGGTAGCGTGCGCTGCGCGACTCCACATCTTCCACATGCAGCAAATCCTGCCCGGCCACAGCGGTTTCACCATACAGGGCAAATTGAGGAATGGCGCTGGCCTGGTGTGTTTTTCCTGATCGTGAAACAATTTTTGTCATAGATCAATTTTGAACGAAAAGTACCAGCTTTGGCATGCCTTTTTACAGTGCGATTGACCCGGCCAGCCACTAAAGTTACACCGCGAAACACAACCACACAGGAGACATCGCATGTTCAGTTTTGATCCCTATTCACCGGCCGTAGACGCCGACCCGTTCCCGTACTACAAACACCTGCGGGACGTTGCCCCCTGCTTCTGGAGCCCCGAGGCCCAGATGTGGGTGCTGTCGCGCTACACCGACATCGTGACCGCCCTCAACGACTGGGAAACCTACTCGTCAGCCAGCGGCAATCTGATGACCGAGTTGCCCGGCCGCGCCGGAGCCACCTTGGGCAGCTCAGACCCACCCAAGCACGACCGCATGCGTGCCTTGATCCAGCACGCGTTCATGAAGCGCAATCTGCTGGCGCTGGAAGAACCCATTCGCGCCATCGCGCAACAGGTGTTTGGCCAGCTCAAAGGTGTCAAGCAGTTTGACTTCAAGGAAGTGTCGTCACAGTTCACCGTGAAGGTGCTGATGGCCGCCCTGGGCTTGCCCATGGGTGACGAGGCCATTGTGGACGAGCAAACCGTGCGTGACAACGCCGTGCTGATGGTGCAAAGTGATGCCCGCACCCGCGCCAAAGGCCCCGAGCATATTGCCGCCTACAACTGGATGCAGGAGTACGCCAGCAAGGTCATTGCCATGCGCAAGGCCGAGCCCCGCAACGACTTGATCAGCAACTTTGCCATGGCCGAGATCGACGGCGACCGGCTGGACGACCGCGAGGTGCTGCTGACCACCACCACGTTGATCATGGCGGGGGTCGAATCCATGGGCGGCTTCATGATGATGTTTGCCTACAACCTGGCCACGTTTGATGAAGCTCGCAAAGCCGTGGTGGCTAACCCCGAACTGCTGCCCGATGCGATTGAAGAAAGCCTGCGTTTCAACACCTCGGCCCAGCGCTTCCGCCGCCGCCTGATGAAAGACGTGACCCTGCACGGCCAGACCATGAAGACCGGCGACTTTGTCTGCCTGGCCTACGGTTCGGGCAACCGCGACGAGCGCCAGTACCCCAACCCCGATGCCTATGACATCAGCCGCAAACCACGCGGCCACCTGGGTTTTGGTGGTGGTGTACACGCCTGCCTGGGCACGGCCATTGCACGCCTGGCGGTGAAGATCGCGTTTGACGAGTTCCACAAAGTGGTGCCCGAATACCACCGCGTGGCTGATCAATTGCCGTGGATGCCCTCCAGCACCTTCCGCAGCCCGCTGGTGCTCGAATTGGCTGTTTGATAATCCGCCGTTAACCTACCTACAGCGCCGCCCTGATCAGGCGGCGCATTTCTATTTCTGGAGACATAAAAAATGGCCAACATCACTTTCGTTGAAGCATCTGGGCAATCTACCACCGTCAATCTGGCCGACGGCTGGAGTTTGATGCAAGGAGCCACCGCCAATGGCATCGACGGCATTCTGGGCGAATGCGGCGGCTCTTGCGCCTGCGCCACCTGCCACTGCTACGTGGACGAATCCCGCCTGGGCGACCTGTCCCCCGCCTCTGAGGGCGAACTGGCCATGCTGGAAAACGTGGCCGCCGAGCGCCGCCCCAACAGCCGCCTGGCCTGCCAGATCAAGGCCAGCGCCGCACTGGAAGGCTTGCTGGTTCACCTGCCAGCCACACAGGAGTAAACCATGAGCGCAGCCATTGTCATCATCGGAGCGGGCCAGGCTGGCGTGCAAACGGCCGACGCCTTACGCACTGGCGGGTTTGCGGGCAGCATCACCCTGCTGGGCAACGAGGCCTACGGCCCCTACCACCGCCCGCCGCTGTCCAAAGCCTGGCTGGCCGGTGAGATGGACAGCGCCCAACTCGTCATGCGTGCACCCGAGGTACTGGCACGCAAAGCCATCGCGCTGCGCACCAACGTCAGCGTCAGCGCCATCAACCGCGCCGCCAAACTGGTCACATTGAGCGATGGCAGCACCCTGCCCTACACCGGCCTGGTACTGGCCACCGGCGCCACGCCGCGCAGTCTGCCGCTGCCCGGTGGTGATGCCCAGGGTGTGTTTGCGCTGCGCTCGCGGGATAATGCCAGCGCCATTGCAGAGCGCATGGCGATATGCATAGAAAAGCAACTGCCCGTCATCGTCATCGGCGGTGGTTTCATCGGGCTGGAGGTGGCCGCCACCGCACGCAAAAAAGGCCTGAACGTCACCGTGCTGGAAGCCACCCCGCGCCTGCTGGGCCGCGTGCTGGCCCCGGTGCTGTCGGACTGGTATGCCGATTTACACCGCTGCCACGGCGCAGCGCTGGTGTTGGATGCGCGGATTGCAGCCATTGAAACCGACGCGCAAAACACCGTCACCGGCGTGCGCATGGCAGACGGCAGCGTCTACCCGGCGGGCCTGGTGGTGGTGGGTATTGGCGTAGCCGCCAACGACCAACTGGCACAAGCCGCGGGCCTGGCATGTGAGCGCGGCATCGTCGTGGATGCCTGTGGCCGCACCAGCGACCCATCCATCGTGGCCGCAGGCGACTGCACCGCGCGCCGCTTGGCCGACGGCAGCCTGCTGCGCCTGGAGTCGGTACAAAACGCCACCGAGCAAGGCAAGTCCGCCGCCGCTGCCCTGCTGGGTTTGGAAAAGCCCTTCACCGCCACACCCTGGTTCTGGAGTGACCAGTACGACAAGAAGCTGCAAATGGCGGGCCTGTCGATGGGCGCGGATCAATGGGCGGTGCGCGGCGACATGGGGTATGCAGGTGACACGAGCATCGCGGGCAGCTTCAGCGTCTACCACTTCAAAGGCGACCAACTGCTGGCCGTGGACAGTGTCAACGCCAGCAAAGACCACCTGCAAGCGCGCAAGCTGCTGGATGCCGGGGTGTCGCCGACGGTGGCGCAGGCGGGGGATTTGGGGGTTGATTTGGCGGGCTTGTTGGGGCGGTGAGGTTGAGGTTGCGTGCTGCGGTTGGATTCGCAGCTTGACTTGTGTATGAAATTGGCTTGTAGCACTTACGAAATGTCCGCTACAAGCTATTCAATAAGTAGCAATTTGATACCGCTAACGGTGGCAGAATCCCCGAAATACCCTCATCAGCTTCACCGTAACGCTAGCAGAGATTGGGGCAGTGACCCGCGCCTCATACTGTCAAAGGCCCTGAAATCGGCGCGGGCCACTGCCCCAATCTCTGCTGGTGACAGTTTTGGTTCTCGATGCTCGCTGTGGGACCAATGAACAGCCGGTCAGCAGCGTTTGCGGGTAGTCGTGACCGACGGCTTTCCGGCTGGCCAGTTCGACTCCTATGTTGGATATCGTTTACATACGAACCGTATTACTGTCACAAGTAAGGGCCCGTCAAACTGCACGCATCAGTTTGATTGGTGGACACCATTTTCAGGTTCGCATCCCAAGCGAGAGGTCTCTACATCGAGTCTGCTCACATGGTTCAGTTGGATTGAGCCACAGATGGTTGACGATGATTTGTCCAACTGGATTGACGACACCGGGCAAGTGGAATTGACGATTGTGCGTGGTCTGACATACTGCATCCCCCGAAGCGGTGTTTGGCAGGTTTTCGAGCTTTCCGCTCAACTCCATTTCGCGACTCAGTGCAGGGTCGGCAAGAGCTGTCGGCAGTCCTCCAGGGAGCGCGCAAACATTGCGAACGTAGCCAACCATCATCGCTCGATCAACCCCCCAAGCGTAGTCGCCGTTCACAAAGCGAACCAGTCCATCGCGGCAATAAATGCTTGGTATTGGGTGTCTAGCGTCGATGGGCTTGCATTCGATGAAGATTGCTGTTGGGACAGTGTTCACACAAGAAATCAGGTTTCGAATCGGACGAAATGCAAAGTCTGGTTGTTTGTCGGGGTGATTGCCGTTGTAGTTTGTAACGTTTCCTTCCCGGACGGGGGTTTGCAATTGAGACCACCCTGAAACTACGCTGTCGCCAGCGGCGTCAAGCTCGCCGAGGATCATGTACAAGCGCCCTGTGATTTGATCCTCGGTTGATTCGCAAATTGAGAAGTCGCCCTCTCTGACTTCTTGCAACAGCGAGCGCCATGCCATTGACATGATGTTTTGGACGACGATCATGAGTGACAGCGGGATTGCCGCTACTTTTCCGCCTACTGTTGGTCGACGACGAGCTTGGGTCATGAGACCGCTCATCGTTTTGCTCTCTCCTCCAGCATTGCGCCGTGTTCCCAGATGATGTCCGAGGCCAGCAAGCGTGCTTGGGTTGGGGTCCAGTAGCGGGATCGGTTAAGCAAACCGATAACGACTAAGGGCCTTTGGGCATCGATGATCGTGATGCGGCTGACAGCCAGATCATCGGCGTGTTCTATCCAGTTTGCTGGCGGCGTCGCCGGCATGTCTTGCAAATCCAGCGACACCGCAATGAACTTCCAGGGAAGATGGGCGTGGTCCGATAGCATCTGGACGTGGACTTGGTGTCCACTTGCGCCCAGCACTCCTAACAATTCATTTTCAAGGCGTGAGCAAAAGCGTTCAGTCCATTTCGGCAAGACCGGCGCGCATGCAAGCTTCTTGGCCGCAGGAAATGGGGAGCGGGTGGATAGTGCATCCGCCATGGCCTCAGCATCTAGGGGGCCAATGCCGTAGATTTTCTGCACTGCTCGGTCAAGCTCGCTCCAATCAGGTTGGTTGTTTACAAGATGATTTGCTGCCTGTTCGATCAGGGCTCGCTCGATTTTCGAAAGTTTTTCTGGGGCGACGATTGGAAAACTCTCGACATCTAGCACCTGAAGTGCTTCGCGCTCTAAGCCAAATTCACCGCTTGTCATCAGGGTGAAGTATTCGAATACCTGGCTGTGCATAAGCACTAAGAGGTAGCGAGTTAGAAACTCTCCGTCCACGTGGGCTGCCGCTGAAAAACCATAGTAAGACTCGGAGTAGGCAATATCGACATCAGATACCAGTGCGCGTCCCCGAGCACGATCTGCACGATTCCCTTTTCGAACCAAAACGAGCGGAGACCGATAAATCATTGGGTCACGCGGTCGCCACAATCCCATCGGCTGATAGATGGGCAACGACTCTGCGAGTACAAGAAAAGGGTGCTTCGAATAACGCGCTTCCAGAGTTGGCAATCCAGCCAGGAATGTGTCGTCGCCATCGCGATTAAAAACCTGATAGCCCTGCCCACGATGTAGCCCGTACTCTGGGATCCAAAAATCCCCAATAGTGAAATTTGTCTTTTCGCGGATGCGCCGGATGATCGTGGCATCCAGTGCCGTTCCCCGGTACAGCGTCTTTAGGAGGTCGGGCTGCGATGCAGCCAGCTCCAATGAAACCGGTACTGCATCGTGGGCATCGATCCGCATGCGCCCCTTGGCGTTGAGATCGGGGTCGTCATCCGGGCTGACGAAAACGAATTGGGCCCCCGATTCTGGCAAGCGGTTGTCCGCGAACAGCAGGCAAAAAGGCTGATCGACATTTGGCCACACCCGGCTTTGCCGGATGGAGGCACCATTCAGAATGCCCGTGACTGCCAGAGCCTGGAAAACGGCCTTGCGGGCGGCAAAGCCAGTCGGAGACATCTTGAAGAGCCAGCGCCCAGCCAAGGCCAGAGCGATCCTTCCGCCTGGCTTTGTCCACTCCATCGCCCCCCAGACGAAAGGTAAATCGGTGACCTGATCCGGGTTTCGATATTCCGCTGCAATGCTTGGCAGGCCGCGTCGGCTGGCAATTTCGCGGCAGCGCGCAGTGAAAGTCTGATCAATCGCCTTATAAGCAGGTTTCAAGCTAGTCCACGGTGGATTGCCTACAACCAGACCAAAAGTGCTCCGGTAGGCGTCCGACACATGCGTGCCGAGGCTTCCTACCATGGGCTGGAAGATCGCTGGGTCCGAACCCGGATCCGCAACGTTGACGAGCACCCGGTCCTCAAGTTTTTCAAAGGTCAGCGCCTCCACTGGCGTGGGGGCTGGATCAAGCTCAAGTGCAGTGAGGTACAGCGCTAATGCAGCCAAAGTTCTGGCGTGACTGTTGATGTCAAACCCCACCAGTTGATTGTTCAGCATCCCCCGCAGCACGAGGCGGTCCGGACGCTGGCCAGTTTCGGAAAACCGCATTTCTGCGAGCTTGCGGAAGGCTGCAACGAGAAACACTCCAGCGCCACATGCGGGGTCGAGCACCCGCGTATGAGAGCCTTCAGGATGGCCGTGGAGTGCCTCGGCGACCATGTACTCGGCGATATGGGATGGCGTGTAGTAAACGCTGGTGTCGCGCCTCGCATCGGCGTCGAAGCGGTACATCAGCTCTTCATAAGTTTCACTGAGGAGGCCAATGGGAACGTGGTCGAAATCCAATTCACCCCAGTTCAGCGGCCTTTGCGAAGCACCGGGCGCGACGGGCTGATCCAAGCCCAGAATAGCTTCAAGAGGTCTGGCAACGCGGGGGCCGTACGTCCGGAACAACTGATCAAAGTATTCTGGATAGTCGTCAGTGGGCAGTTTCAGCAGGTCGCCGTTGAACGTTCGGTCAAGCCAAGCGTTGGATGTTGCCAAGCTGCCCTCATTGCTGAAACACGTCTCCAGAGAATTGGCTACGGGCGAAATCCTGGCCAGATGCGTTTCATCAATGATCCTTCGCCCCATGAGGTAGCGAAAGAAGAGCGCGCGCCCCGTGAGCGCGATACTTTCGTCCGTCGTCAGACCGAGGTCTTTCAGCTCCTGGCCTGCGTCAGTCATGAGCCCGAGCAGCACGTCTCGCAACATGAGGCGAGACGGCAAAGCCAAGTCCTCGCCCTGAGCAAGCCTGGGAAGTACGCCAACGGATTCAGATTGATCCGAGGCAAAAGATGCCGACTGGCTGTCAACCGTGGGGTCCAGATCAGTCGCATAGATGTCCAGCCTGCCTGGCCGCAGCACGCCGAGCCATGCTGGTTCGCCGCGCATGGCCAATCGACGGCGCAGCTCAGTGATCTCATTGGCGTGTTTCGGAGAGTCAGCAAGACGAGCCGCATTGATAACATAGAGCAGTGGTTGGGTCTGTTCCTCAACCACCGCGTCAACCAATGGTGTCCCTCCGTGGCGTACGAGGTCGACGTAGCGCAGCAAACGCGGGTCATGCAGGGACTGGAGCTCAACACAGTCAGCTGCTCGTGCGCCGAAGTCGGCGAGTTGATCGATAAATGAACCCATCAATTTAACCTTGCACGCTTGCTACGAACGCAAGCTGGCGTTGAGGCGGAACGATGCCAAGGAACACGTTAATTCGCTCCCGTTCTTCTGCGATGTCCAAGATCCAGCCGGGTTCACTGACCGATGCAGCATCTAGATTCCGCACCGTTCCGTCATTCAGGCTCACAAATATAAGTTCACCCGTACTAATTGCTCTCGGCTGAGCAAGGTAGCGGTGAATGCCTTCGGAAAAATGGCCCAGATGGCGACTCTTGATGCCATAAACATCTTCCAGCTTTTGAAGCGCAGCCAATGTAAGCATGTCAGTGACATCGAACTTGCGAGCACTGCGTTCAGATGTTGCCATTAAGGAGAAGGGGGGCAATCGGGTCCAGGCGTGAACGCGCGAACGACTCACGTCACCGAGCGCCTGACAAACGTCTTTGACTGTAAAAGTGAGCGCTTGAACCACAACTGCCTTATAAAAACCCCAGAACTGTTCATAGTTTAAAACAGATTTAGCCAAAGTTGCCTCGATTGTGCCCCGTGAAAACCCTTGATACCCATACGTTCACATTCAGCGTCCGCGCACCTTCATCATGGATTTATCAGCATCTCCTCAGAAATATAGACATCTGCTCTTGGTCGATGGCACTGATGCTAGCGCATCCGGTTGCCAAGGCGGCTTACGTTGACTAACTCTCATGAGTCCCAAGCGACACCCTGGACAATGAAAGAAGGCTGCCGCCTGGGCTGATTGCGTTCCCGGACGAGACCCGGTTTTTCCAACTTATCCTTCAATTGATACGAATCAAGTTGATCTGGAGGGTGTATTGGGTAATATGATCTCTATTGACTTTGCCGTTCGTGACCCATTCAACAGATGTATTCCAATTTGGGCTTTAATGTGACTATTTGGCAATTTGACACCATGTGTTGCAGAAATCGTGGACTGCGCTTTTGGCTGGCGCTGTGTCGTCAAGCGTTCTTCACAGGCTGTGTGGTGTTGTCGCTGTCACAAGCACAGGCTGCCACGCCGACACCTCTGACGTTCCGCATTTCCACAGAAAACACGCCAGCACACTTCCAGACAAAGGTCGTTCAGCGTTTTTCGGATGAGTTGGCGCGCAGAACCAAGGGCCGTCTTGAAGTCGAGTTTCGTCATAGCGCACAGCTGTTTCGTGACCAGGATGTGATCCGCGCTGTCAACGAAGGTAAGGTGGAGATGGCCGTTCCGGGTAACTGGCAGCTAGACCGCTACGATCCGTGGGCCAGTTTGCTGACGCTGCCAATGTTCATGGGTCGAAGTGCTGCCGAGCACCACAGCTTCCGGGACGGCAAGGTGGGGCAGGAGATTTCGGATCACCTGGCAAAGTCGCTCAACGTGGTGATCCCGGGACGCTGGATTGACCTGGGTTATGCGCACGTGTTCACCCGCACCAAGTCGATTGGCGGGTTTGAGGACATGGCGGGGTTGCGCATCCGCATAGCGGGTGGCAGCGCCGTCGCGGCCCATCTCAGCGCCGTTGGCGCCATCCCAACCATCGTTGCCTGGCCGGATTTTCCCAACGTTTTTCAGCAGGGTCGGCTTGATGGTCTGCTGACCACTTATGAAACGATCGCCAGTGCGAAACTCTGGAATATCGGCGTGAAACACGTCACGGAAAATCAGGCCTACTTTGCGCAATACATTCCCGTCGTTTCGCAGAGTTACTGGGACAGTCTTGCGCCAGACTTGAGGCAAGCTGTTCGTGAGAGCTGGGAGTCGGTGGTTGATGATGCCAGGGTTCGTGCAGGAGAGGCCCAGAAAATCGCCAAGTTATCACTGATTGCGCACGGCGTTGCGGTGACGGAACTCTCACCGCGAGCGATCAAAGCGTGGCGTACCCAAGCGATGAAAGATCAAAACACGTTGGCGACAAAAATCGGCATTCCCCATGCGCTGTTGCAAGAGTCGGAAAGGTTGCTCGCCAGAAGTCAATGAACAATACCGCGTCTGGTTCCACCGCTTCGACCAGTCAAGAGGCCTCGCACACCAGCGTGATCGTCTTTTTGATTGTTTTGACCATTGCGGCCATCAGCGCACTGGCGTGGAAAGAACATGACAGCCTGAATAACGTTCGCAGCCAGGTCCGAAGCGAGCTGATGTTGCAAAGCCTGTCGCTGAGTTCATTGCTTGAGAGCTCTTTTGAATCTGCTGAACAGACGCTCAATGGAGTGGCCTATCGCATTGAATACAACGCAGGCAAAGTCGGCATTGCCCTTGACTTGCGCCGCACACAGTTGCGCTCTCCGTCCTTAACCGACCTGCGCGCTTACGACATCAGCCATGCGTTGTCGGAGCGAGCCGGAATGTCCCGTCTGAATAGTGAACTTCTTCCCGCGTGGGCTCAAGACGAAATTGCCCATGGTCGATCCACTGGTTTCGGAAAAGATGGCGACAGCATTGCTTTCTATCGCACCGTACGCAGGTCTGACGGCGCGGTTCTGGGGACGGTGTACGCCACGTTGGCCGGTGAATATTTTCTGGGCATGTCATCGCAAAATCTTTTTTCCGATGTCGACGCGAGCTACCTGGTCGGACCTGACGACACCTTGATGCTGAACTTGAGCCAGCAAGTCGATACAGGTCAACTGGTCAGCGCGCTCCAGTCCGTGAAAAAACTTGACATTGAGTTCGGAGGACATGGCTCGCAAATCAGCGAAGTTGACGACAAATTCATTGTTATTCAGCAGTTGCGCAACTACCCGCTGCGTATTGTGCAGGTTACCTCCAACAATGTTGTTATCGAGCGGTGGAAGGGCAATGCGCTCTACAGTCTGGGACTCACCACGCTGATCATTCTTGCCGCAAGCCTGTTCATCACCAACCTGCGGCGCGCCGAGCGCGTCAACCGCAGGCTGATTTCAGACTTGTACCGGATGAATTTGGTGATTGAACAGTCCCCCGTGCCGATTGTCATTACCGATCTGGACGCCAATATTGTGTATGTGAACAATGCATTCAGTCACAACACGGGTTACGAGCGGGACGAAGTGATCGGACAGAACCCACGGCGTTTGCAGTCCGGAATAACGGAGGTGCCAACTTACCGGGACATGTGGCATCAGTTGGTGCATGGCTGTTCCTGGCACGGCGTCCTGATCAACAAGCGCAAGGACGGCAACTTATTTTGGGAGGAGAGCTTTATTGCGCCTTTGCGCGACATTTCCGGACGGACGACACACTACTTTGCCGTGAAGATAGACGTGAGCGCACGTCACCTCGCCGAAGAAAAATTGCTGGAAGCCCAAGTGCATTTGCAAGCCAGTCACGATTTACTGGATCGCCTCTCCCGGCATATTCCTGGTGTGATTTACCAATATCAAATCTATCCTGACGGCACTGAGTGTGTCCCCTATGCCAGCGAAGGCGCCAACGCGTTATTTGGTCTGCGCCCCGATCAGATGCAAAGCGACGCCACTGCCTTGTTCCGGGTGGTCCATGCAGACGACCTCGTGAGGTTGCGCAACTCCATCGCGAAATCAGCGCAAGACTTGACCCTGTGGCAGGAGGAGTATCGCGTCACCACGGGCAAGGGTGAGGTACGGTGGGTGTCGGGCCAGGCCAACCCCATGAAGCTCCCGGATGGCAGCGTCTTGTGGCACGGGTTCATAAGGGATGTCAGCGAGCGAAAAATTCTGGAGCAAACCATCCATGACCATGTCCGGGATCTCAACACCATTCTGGATAACTCCAGCGTCGGGATTTCGTTTGTCCGCGATCGACGAATCGTATGGGCCAATCTGCGCATGGGTGAGTTGTTTGGTTACGCGCTGGATGAAATGGTAGGTCAAAGTACCAGGGGCTTTTATCCCTCACAGGCGTCTTTTGACGCATTGGGGGTGCAATACCGTCAAGCCATGGCCACGGGTGATCGGTACATTGTTGAGCAACCCATGCGGCACAAAGATGGCCGTGACGTCTGGATGCGGTTGTCCGGAAAAGTGGTCGATGCGGGCAATCCTGCGGTGGGCAGCATCTGGATATTCGAGGACATCACGGAACAAAGGCGCATTTTTAGCAGTCTGCAGTTGGCAGCCAACGTGTTTACTTATGCGCGCGAGGGGATCATGATCACCGACGCAAAAGGGACCATTTTGGCGGTCAATGAAACCTTCAGCACCATCACTGGCTACGAACGTGGCGAGGTTCTTGGAAAGAACCCGCGTATCCTCAAATCAGGGCGGCAGGCGAACGAGTTTTACGTCGCCATGTGGAAGAACTTGCAGGAAGAAGGTCATTGGTACGGGGAAGTATGGAACCGGCGTAAAAGCGGGGAAGTCTATGCTGAAATGCAGACGGTCAGTGCGGTGAAGGATGCTCAGGGCGTCATACAAAACTATGTTGCGCTCTTCAGTGACATTTCGCCAATGAAGGCGCATGAACGGGAACTTGAGCGTATTGCACACTACGACGCGTTGACGCAGTTGCCCAACAGGGTTTTGTTGGCCGACCGGCTCCAACAGGCGATGATTCAAAGTCAGCGCAGGCGTCATTGTCTGGCGGTGGTCTATCTGGACCTGGACGGATTCAAGAGTGTGAATGACGCCTTCGGTCATCCGGCAGGCGACACCTTGTTGATCGAAATTTCACAACGTATCAAGTCCGCCTTGCGTGAAGGTGACACGCTGGCACGCATAGGTGGCGACGAATTTGTCGCCATATTGGCCGACCTTGAGAATTCTCGAGAGTGCGAGCCTGTGCTCGCGCGCATGTTGGTCGCCGCCTCGGAACCGGTAACGGTTGGCACCCATGAATTGCGGGTTTCCGCCAGCATGGGTGTGACCCTGTACCCACAGGACGATTCCGAAGCCGACCTGCTGATGCGTCACGCTGATCAGGCAATGTATTGCGCCAAGCAGGCGGGCAAACATCGCTACCACTTGTTTGATATGGC
>Ga0209211_10005534_pt1 | contig 18805 bp, 22 predicted proteins | sample RifGroA2_FD_183992 | JGI IMG/M metagenome (GOLD analysis project Ga0209211, IMG submission 183992) | Groundwater microbial communities from Rifle, Colorado, USA - Groundwater A2 (SPAdes) (version 2) | ecosystem: Environmental > Aquatic > Deep subsurface > Groundwater | place: Rifle, Colorado...
GCTTGACCTAAGTATAGGGCGGGAAAAAAGCGGCAGGATGAGCCGGGAGGCTCTAGCGGAATTCCTCGACCAACGTCTAAAAGAAGGAGGAAAGAAAATCGAGGCCCAAGCGCGAGGGATGATCCTTGCGCGGGCCGGCGCGGAGCTTTGGGCTGTCCATCAGGAATTGGAAAAGCTCCTTCTTTATGTTGGGGAAGAACCGTGGATCAAAGTAAAGGATGTGGAAGAGGTCTTTTTGGACCAGGGAGAGGGATGGGTTTTTGATTTGACGAAGGCGCTGGCGGAGCGGGACTCGGTCGCAGCTCTCAGCCATCTGTTGCGGCTGTTGTCCCAGGGCCATCACCCGTTGGCGCTTCTGGCACCGATCGCGAGCGAGGTGCGCCGGCTCATGGCAGCGCGTCAACTCATAGAGGGAGAGCTGCGCGAGAGATGGAAAGCCGGCATGAGCTATCCGCAGTTTCAGAAGAGCATGCTCCACGACGGGGCGGCGCCGCTGCCAGGAAATCCCTATTTCGTCTACATGAGCTTCAAGAGCGCGGACAACTTCACGCTAAAGGAGCTGGTGCGGTACCTGGGCCTCCTCTATCAAACCGACATCCGCCTCAAATCAACCGGACATCCTCCGCGCATGGTGATGGAGAGGTTGATCCTGGAGATGTGCCGGCCCCTTCGGGCAATGCAAAATGAAAAGTGAAAAATACAAAATCCTTTTTCTTTCTGCACTTTGCATTTTGCACTTTGCACTGTTTTCTCTCGAGGCCTGGGCCGGGATGGCAGTTCAGGCATGCTTCAGCCCCCTGGGAAAGTGTTCCAGCCATATTGTTCGAGAGTTAGCTCAAGCCCAAAAGGAGATCCTGGTGGCGATCTATGCCTTTACCAGCGATGATCTCGCCTGGGGGTTAGCCAAGGCGCGGCAGCGCGGAGCAAAGGTGCAAGTGATCTTGGACAAGGAATTTGACGCCGGAAACGAGAGTTCCAAGGGAACATTCCTGGAACAGCAAGGGATCTCGGTCCGGCGCATCTCCGGGCTCAACAAAGGGAGTCGCGCAAGAGGGGCCGGGCTCATGCACCAAAAGTTCGCCGTCATTGACCGCGGAGTGCTCTTAACCGGGTCTTACAACTGGACGGTGTCCGCAGACAACATTAACGACGAAAATTTGCTCATTTTCCGCGCTGCCGGACCTTTGGCAGAGGATTACCGGAAGGAGTTTTTCCGTCTGTGGGAGAAGAAAAAGTGAGACGGATTTCCACTGGCATAGTTTTCCTCGTTGCCGGCGCATTCCTGGCCGGTCTTCTTTCCCATTTTCTCTACCAGCGCTGGAGCGCGCCTGGTCTCGAAGGCCAGGGCTATTCTGTGAGCTTCTCTCCTTTGCCTCCTCCAGCTCCGCGACCGGCGGAAATCCCGCTCCTGGAAGCGAGGGAGGTGGAAAAGATCAGGGCCCTTAGCGGAAATCAGGCCAGGATTAAGGGAAGGGTCTACCGCGTGGGCCATTCAGCGAAAAGCAACACCTATTTCTTGAATTTCGGTCCCTCCCGCACCGCCTTCACGGCGGTGATTTTTGCCTCCGCCCTGGAGTCATTCGAGAAGCAAAAAATACGTCCTGCAACCTTCGAGGGCAAAGAGGTCGAACTTACCGGCGAGATCAAGGATCACCCGAAATACGGGGTGGAGATGATCCTTGAAGATCCGGCGCAGATCAAGGTCCTGGACTGAGATTTCTAACGCTAAAAAAAAGATTGGAAAAAAATTTCTTTGGAGTAAAATACACGGCTGATGGAGAACGAGCAAAAGAAGTGCATGATCTGCGCCAAGGCGACGCCGCTCAAGGGCGGGATCTGCGAACCGTGCCAGGAGCGGATACGGAGAGAGGCGATGGGGGAGCAGGCGGATGCGCGCATCCAGGCGGAAAAAGAGCTGAAAAAACATGGGATCACCCCGGACCGGGAGAAAGGGAAAAAAAGGGAGACGGAGGGGCGATAAACGAAGTTAGGCGAAGATTATTGGCCCGACATGGAGGAAGAGATGGACGATAAGGAAATTATCGCAAGGGCCGTGAAGCTCTTCCGCGAGGCCTACCGCTGTCAGAGGGAGGGAGAGCTGGAAGAGGCGATTCGTCTCTACCGAGCATCGATCCGTTGCCACCCTACCTCGGAGGCCTACACATTTCTGGGCTGGAGCTTAAGCTTCCAGGGACACTACGAAGAGGCGATCGAAGAATGCAAGAAGGCGATTGCAGTCGACCCGGATTTTGGCAACCCCTATAACGATATCGGGGCCTATCTTATCAACTTGGGGAGGCCGGATGAGGCGATTCCGTGGCTGGAAAAAGCGCTGCGGGCAGCACGCTATGAGGCCTACCATTATCCCCACTGCAATCTAGGACGCGTCTACCTGGCCAAAGGAATGTTAATAAAAGCCCTGGAAGAGTTTGACAAAGCGCTCGCCATCGAGCCCAACTATGATTTCGCCCGTCAGGCCGCTGAGGCTATCCAGCAGCAGCTTCACTGAAGGAGAGCCCATCCGGACCACTCCACGGACGCTGGAATTCCGCAACGGGCTGCAAACGCAACAAAATACTACCCGAAGTTCCAATATTGTGATATATTCAACTCGTTTAAAGCTGAAGGTAGAGGGATGTTGAAGATCCTATCAGCGCAGCAGCACCACAGCCAAGGAGGATAAGCGGTCCTGAAAAGCAAAAGACATCCGAGATTTTCTTCCATCCCGGCCTTTTTTCTCTTATTGTCCATCGCTTCCCCGGTTTGGTCCTCTTTCTCCGAGGAAATGCTCACCGCACGGTCAGCCTTTCTGGTAGACGCGACCACGGGGCAGGTTCTTTACCAGCGGGAGCCTGACCTGCCCTTGCCCCCGGCAAGTACGACGAAGATTGTAACTGCGATTGTTGCCTTAGAAAGCGACCGGCGGGGAAAAGATCTCTTGAGTGTAACCAAGTCGGCGACCCATGTCCCTTCTTCCAAGCTCTACCTCCGCCCGGGTCAGGCAATGACCATTGATGACCTGCTCTACGGCCTGCTGCTCTCTTCCGCCAACGACGCCAGCCTGGTGTTAGCGGAAGGCATTGCGGGATCGGTGGCCCGTTTTGCGGAGATGATGACCAACAAGGCGCGTGAGATAGGAGCGACCAACAGCCGTTTCACAAATCCCCATGGGCTCACGGCCCCGGAACACTATTCGACAGCAAGGGACATGGCATTGATTTTCAATTACGCGATGAAAAACCCCGCCTTTCGGGAAATCGTCCAGACCAAGACGTCCTCGGTGAGTTCCGTCTCTTCCGCAAAGACCCAAAAGGTGCGCCATATAGCCATACGCAATCACAACCGGCTCCTTTGGAACTTCGACGGGGCCATCGGCGGTAAGACCGGCTACACCTATGCGGCCCAGAAGACCTTTGTTGGAGGGGCATCCCGCAACGGAGCGACTTTGATTGTTTCCATCCTGGGTTCGAGAGATCTCTGGGGGGATGCCAGGAGGCTCCTCGAATATGGACTCACGAATTACGAGACCTTGAGGACCGTTTCCCCGACGAGCGCGCCGGTCTTTTCAGATGGCCAGATCTCCCCGGGGAAAGAAAAACCCTCATCTCCCCTCTTTTCCTGGGAAGAGGAAAGAAGGGTCCACTCCTCCAGCGGATACGTTCTCCAAATCGCCTCTTTCCGAGAACGGGACCGCGCCGAGTCTCTGCAAAGGTCGATTACCGAGGGGGGCTATCAGTCTTTTTTGGAAAAGGTTTTGCTGAACAATGGCGAGACCACCTACCGGGTAAGAGTTGGCCCCTATCCCCAGTTGACCCATGCTCAGGAGGCGGCGCGGGAGATTGAGAACAAGAGCGGTTTTAGAGCTATTATTATTCCCGTGGCTGCCGTAGCTCCACCCGCAGAAAGACCGAGCTGATCCTTCTTTTTCGGCCGGCTTTAGATCAGATTTCAACCACTATTCCGTCTTCTGCTAACTCGACCGGCACCTCCCCTCTCCGCGCCATCCACGAGGTAGCCGCTGTTGTTCCTGCCCCCGCTTCCGAAGGCATCACCGCAGCCGAGGATGTGGAGTTTCATAAAGTAGCAGCTTATCGCGCAGGGTTAACGCCTGATCTCTGCGGGGGTTTTACGGCCACGCCCGGTGCGGTCGAAGTCACTATCGAAGCTAACAAGCGTCAGATGGTACTTCTCGGCGGCCTTTTCCTGGTCCAGGATGATTTCGAGGAAGACATTGGTGTCGATGAGAAGTCTCATCTCTCCCCAATCCGCCACTCCGAAATCTTATGTTGCAGTTCTACTGAGGTGTACTGATCCCGCAGATCTTTGAGAGCGCCTGCCCAGTCGAATTTCAGCTTCCCTCTAGGCTTCTTCTCCCGTTTCCGAATCAAAGAGGTTACAAACGCTTTGACTTCCTTGCGGATCTCCGGCGGCAGCCCTTGGACCAGCTCCTCAAGAGGTTTCGTATGGTTTTTCATAGGTCTACCCTCTGCTTTAAGATTATCACAGCTTCAAGTCGTCCGCCATATTCTTGCATCACAATCTCTTTCTCCGTCCCGATGATGCGGATTCCCCATTTCTTTCATTACTTTTTCCTTGATTTTGTTTCTCTTCCAAAATAACCAATATCACGCCTGACCCCGATTGACCTGTTTTCCACTCAATCTGCCTTGTCCCCTTTATTTCCGTGAGTTCGAATCCCAACAATATGACCCCGCTCACCGCGACTTCGACTGACAGCAATTGCCAAAAAACTAGCCCATCACCTTTTTCTCCTCATTTCCTGCGCCTAAGTCGGTAGCGATTTCGCGGAATTGTTCGAGGGCCGCTTCGAGGTCTTCGACAATTTCGGCGGCAATGATATCGGGCGCGGGCAGGTTGGCCGACTCTTCCAGCGATTCGTCCTTGAGCCAGAAGATGTCATAGTAACGCTACTCTTTTTCCCGAACGGCGGATTCGTCATCACCATCTCGTAGTAGCGTCCACCGTGGCTGGCGAGAGCATCCCGAATCTCCACCGGGACCTCTTTCGTGCCGTCGGCGCTTATGCCGTGCAACAAAAGGTTCATACAGCAGAGGCGAGCAACGCTATCCACCAGCTCGACCCCGAAGAGGGTTTTGCCCGCGAGTTGTTTCTTTTGGGCGCGATCGAGTTGGTAACGCTGCGGGTCGGAAAGGTAGGTATACGCCGCTAGGAGAAAACCTCCGGTGCCGCAGGCCGGGTCGCAAATAGTCTTGCCCGGCTCCGGCCGCATCACGTCCACGATAGCGGCGATGAGCGGGCGCGGCGTAAAGTACTGTCCCGCGCCGCCTTTCACGTCCTCGGCGTTCTTCTGCAGCAAGCCTTCATAGGCGTCGCCTTTTACATCGGCGGAGAGCGAAGACCACTCTTCCTTGTCGATCAGGTCGACGATCAGCCGCCGCAGCTTAGCCGGGTCTTGAATCTTGTTCTGCGCCTTGCGGAAGATGACGCCCAGCATCCCTTTCTCTTTGCCGAGCGTCTCCAGCATGTGGCGGTAATGTATTTCTAAGTCGTCGCCGTCCTTGGCGAGTAAGCTGGGCCAGTCATAGCCCTTCCGCACCGGTGAAGTTTTCTTGTACGGCGGCCGGCTCTGCTCATCGGCCATCTTAAGGAAGAGCAAAAACGTCAACTGCTCGACATAGTCGCCGTAAGACAACCCATCATCCCGCAGGATATTGCAGTAGTTCCAGAGCTTTTGGACGATTGCCGAAGAGGTCATGTCGTTCCCTAGCAGGTTGCTGAAAAACTCCTATTCATCCGACCAGGGCAGGGATAGCCAGATTTATCTTTATGCGAATTTAGTTGTGTAGTGTAGTTTTTGCGATTGAATCTTTTACCACAGTAAGAACACTCAATCACGTATGTTGGACCAAAGCTCGGTGACAATCCAGTCCTTCGTCTTGTAGTCCGTATAGGCGATGACCGAAACGTGCTTAATTTTCGCGAAATAGGAGGTGCGGACACGGGTCCCGACGGAGTCAGTTCAATCGCATACCTGGGATTGAAAGACTGTTGTGTGACCTCCGCTCCTTCAATACGATCTACTCGATATGATCTGTCCTCGCCAGTGTTGTGTCTTACGGCATACAAAACTAAATTTCCATCCTGCGTCCTGCGTAAAGAGTACGGCTCTATTAGACGACGGGTGCCTTGATAAGCCAGATTGATACAGAGGCGGTTGGCCGCCGCAAACCGAATGACCTCAAGCGGAACCGTTGTGTTCCAAGCCTGAGCCATGGTTGGCGCGTGCCACATTTCGTCTATTTCTCTGGTCGCGACTGGGAAAGTCGGAGGTGCGGCCTTTTCAACAACACCGTGCAACCAGTCAAAAACAGTCGGTAATGCCTGCCAAAACTCTTGAAAGGGAGGAAGCGCTGGCAATTGGTGCCCCAGCATGTTTCCCCATTCTGCTTCTAATTCGGCTCGACCCGTATGATCAGTAAAATCCTGCATCGCGGGGGTAGATATTCCTTTGAACTTACACTTTTCGCTCAGGGTCTCGACTATGACCTGACGGTCGGGCTTTGAACTATCATGGCGATACAAATGGACCACGTCGTAGAGGTCACGCGGCCTTAGACGTTCTTTCAAGGCCCTAATTTTTTCTGCAAAGACCTCTTCAAAGGAATAGCAGAGAACCTCTATACCCTCCGGCGGATTGTCCATATAAGGATGGTGAACTTTGCGCATCACAGGCTCTAAGACAAGAACCTCGTCAGCCGTTAAATCCAGTTTCACGCGCGGCAGATCCCCGCCCATTTGCATCGGTCCCCGGAAAGCTATTCGGCCCTCGACGGAAATGCCTCCGCGTGGAGTTCGGTAAAGGTCAAAGCGGAGCAATTCCTTTGGCATCTCTATCCCTGCCGCCTCATAAATCCATTCTGCAACTTCCGCAAAGGCTTTTATGAGGAATTCTCTGTTCAGTTGATTCGGATCTGTAATCGTGAAATCCAAGTCCTCTGAAAAGCGATACGTCTCGAAAAAGCACTTCTTGAGGCAAGTGCCTCCTTTGAATATCCAGCTTGGGCCGAGTTCAGGATGTTGAGTTATCCCCGCCAGGAGCCAGCCGAGGATATAGTCTTTCTCAACGACGTTCGGCGCTAAACCGAGCTCTCCGGAGAAAGCTATTACTTCCTGTTTGTCGATCACTTGGATTTTCCGTTAGCCCAATTATCCGGCACCCACAACCGCCACTTGGTGATAAGTCGATCAGCCGTCAGCGAAGGATCGATCTTGGCGTTGCCTGTTCTTAGTCTGGATCGGCACTCGGTAACAAGGTAGGTTTCCGCGGGGGCAAAGCGCTCCGATAAAAAGCCAAGGCGCTTGAAAACAGCTCCATTATCGAGCCGATTCGCGTACTCAATCAGAAGCTTCGTGTCTTTTTTCTCGGACCTGAGGTAGCTGAGCAAAATATCCACGGTGGAGCGCAGCCCGCCTCCCAGCTTCGGATCGTCCAGCATATCGAGCACCGTCCGTGTGGGATCAGATACGGATATTTTCACCTGCCCTCTCCAAACCGGCTTCAAGCCGAATATTGCTTTTTCTGCGATCGTGCGCAGCAGAAACTTTGTACCTTTAATGTTTGGCGATCGGTCCCTCGGTTTCTGCGTCGTCATGACTACTACGGTCCGGAAAATCTGCTCCGTCAGTCCCCAGTATTCCGCGGCGCTCCACCCGCCGATGTAGCAAGGGGTGAACAACCGGTCGGCAATGATCCACGGATCTTCAAGAGGGACATCGGCCGTTCTGGACTCCAGAGGCACCGAAACATACAGACCCCGCCGCACGCGCGAGACCCAGCCGTTCTTTCGCCACCGGGCCAACATCTTGGCTGCGTCGGTTGGAGAGACCTTCAAAATTCCAGCAGCTTCACTAACGGAGATCGTCCCCTTCGTTCGCTGGATCAGCGCCGCCAGCCTTACCCTGTCCAGCCTTCCCAAGCCTGAGATGAGTTGCATGGTATATCCTATGTGCCTTAATTCATGGATTCAGTGAAGTATAGCATACAGAGTATACTAAACAAGCCGTTTTTGAATATACTGAGAGCGTAGCAATTCCCTTAATCACTGAACTATTGCGCGTAGGATATACTTTTGAATGAGCTCATTACGGAAGTGGTACTCCCAGGCAGCGGAAGAGACAGCTCAGCGCTGCTCATCCGCCATCTAGAAACGTCAACTGCTCAGAGCCTGTCCTGAGCGACGCCGAAGGATAGTCTCCGTAAGACAACCCGTCATCCCGCAGGATGTTGCAGTAGTTCCAGAGTTTTTGAACGATCTGGTGGGAGGAATCCACTCAATGAATCCAGGTGAGCTCTTTCAGACGATCATAGGCAATCCGGACATGGTCAGCCCGGAACATCTCTCGCTTTCTATCGTTCCACTTATGGACGGCTCCGACAGCGGCATCGGCGGTGTTTGCTGTGGGCGAATGATGCGTACAAACCCAATGAACGCTTGAAAGCAGCTCCATGCCATACGGCGTCTCGAAGCCTTGGATTAAATCAGCGACACGCTTGAGCCTAGCCACCGACTCTGAGTGCTTAGTCAAAACCGCGTCGGCTTCTTCCACTACGCCAGGCAGCAGCTCAATGTCTGTATCGGGTTTCTGACTGTCATCGTAGCCACGGATGAAATGTCCTTCGATACGTTCCAGGACCTTGTTTAAATTCGCGGCATAAGGACCGTAGAGTCCAGCCTCGTAGCGTAAACGAAGGTTCTCGCCCACCTCCTGAAGGAAGTATCCGAGCTTCTGAATTTCGAGCAGAGTACGGCGGTAATTCAAAGCGCCATATTGATGCATCAACTTAATGAATAACGCCCTCGCCGGCGTCATGCCGGGCTTCTTAGTTTTCACCGGCATGGTTTTTGGCTCCGGCGCGCCGCCGGGACTGTATAGGGACACTTTCACATTTGAAACCCCGGCGAACGCGGCTTCAATCAGCGGCCGAACTTCACGCCAGTTAAGTCCCCCATTTCCGCAGCCCAACGGCGGTACGGCGATAGAACTAATTCCCAACCTCCGTACGTCGGATACCAACGCACGTAGTCCGTCACGAATGTCTTCTATTCGCGCTTTTCCCCGCCAGTCTCGTTTGGTCGGGAAGTTGATAATGTACTTCGGGTTGACGAGCCTGCCGGTTTCCCAGATAAACATCCGCCCTGGTCGAACTTCACCCGCCTTGCAGGCCTTTGCGTACGCTTCAAAGTTCTCCGGCCAGGCCTGCTTAAATTGCAGGGCAATGCCTTTGCCCATGAAGCCAACACAGTTCACAGTGTTGACTAGAGCCTCGGCGTCGGCCTTCAGAAGATTGCCTGTTGCCTTGTGAATCATCGCTAGGAATTGTTTATCAATAGTACCACCTTCGTTCAATCTTGACCATCTTTCTTTTTGATACGTGGAAGGCAGCCTGTATCGCCTCCACACGTTCACGCATCGCTGTGTTGATAACCACAATCTCTTGAATCAACGACCAAGGGCACGACTGGTACACCAGAAACTCTGCTTGCTTCCGGCGTTGCCGGTCCATGTCATTCAGGTTGTCACTCCAGTACTGCTGGTACACCATTCCCCAATCGACCGCCTCCAGCCGTTCCAGCCTATCGAACCAACCGGTGATGAATGCCAACCCATGGCCGTCCGAGAAGGCAAACCCCACTCCAGCATCTGCCACTGCCTGCGCAGTTGACACCAGGTAAATCAACGGCTCCTGTCCTTCGTCATAGCCAGCGACCCGCCCGGTCTTAAGCTTGAACATCATTGGCGAGAGATAGCCGAAGTAGAAAGGCACGTAGTCGTGAATGGTGCCACCCGGTCCGACGGTAATAGTTACGGCGGCGCGAGCGCCTTGTACTTCTGGATCGTGACAGAAGCGGTATGGTAACCCGTCGGATAGTACGTGATTGGGTGCATGCAGCGCGTCGCGACGCATCAACGTGTCGAGATTTTCCACATGGATGAAACGGAATATTGGAGTCGGATTTGGTGGTGGCATCGCCCTTTTTAGATCGTCAGCGATTCCCGAAAAAAGAATAGAAACATCAACTGCTCAGAGCCTGTCCTGAGCCTTTCGGCTGCGCTCAGGATAGACTCCGCCGAAGGATAGTCGCCGTAAGACAACCCGTCGTCCCGCAGGATGTTGCAGTAGTTCCAGAGCTTCTGGATCAAGAGTGACGCTGGCGACATAAATCAGTACGGTCCTGGAGTCGCGTCGGGCTCGTCTAGCGCAGCGGTCGATTGTAGCTGGGTCTCAGGAATTTGCGTTACGGCTTCTAGGGCATTGCGAATCGGGTCACAGCCGGCGCGACAATGTTCGGAAACGATCCTCCGAAGTTCTGGTGCCGACCGGCCGAGTATTCGAAAAACATAGAGCGCCAATAGATTCAACTCAAACGCGGGCGCCGCCAGATAACGAAAAAGAAGATCTTCGATGCGCCTCCGCTCATCTGCAGAAAAGTGGTCGACGAATCGGAACAGTCGGCCACGCCGCGTTTGCCGTCGCTTAACTATATGATGCAACAGTCGATAACGGCTGTAGGAGTTAACGGAGTCATCGACAAGCAAAGCAAGAATTATATCCCGTGCCCGCTGTTGGATCGCGGTAGGCACTCCGCGATATGTAGCAGTCTGGGCAAGAAGCCAAACGGCGTGTTTCGTCGGGTTTCGCCAGCGTACTACGCACTCGCGAAGTCGTTCAACGTGCCAATTCTGGCGATCTGCCAGTGCGACTAAGGGCTGCCCATTTTCAGCGTGGGCGCCGAGAAACTTACAAAAATCCCTCGCGTCGCTTCCTTTTTTTAAAGCTTGGTCCTCAGTGAACGTCCGAGAGAATTCCTCAAAGGGTCTATCAATTCGCCTCTGGATTGCGGACCCTGCTTGTTCGTCCTTTTCGAATCCGTAGCCCTCTCCGTAGTACAGACGGGACATCAACTCGCCCATCGACCTTACGTCCTCTGCGATTTCGGTCTTTGACGAATTCAGGTTAAGACCCTTTCGAAGAAGCTGTTCCTGTAGGATGCGGAGATGGTAGAGGACCTGCTGTCTCGAACTGCCAAAAAGACGGATGTCATCCACGTAACGGCCATACACAGCTTCCGCCCGAACCATCGCATCATCGACGTCCCTCAGATAGAGATTGGCGAGATATCCCTCGACCCCGTCCCCAATCGGTAAGCCCTGATGTATAGTTGCTGGTCCCTCGATTTGCCCTGTGCTCGGTGAGTAGTAAATGACTGGAATCCTAAGGAGACGACGAAACAGATTAATCAATTCGCAGTCCGCCGGAAGCATTAGATGGCGGCAAACGGTATCAATAAGATAGTCGTGCGAGATCGAATCATAAAATGACGAGATGTCAGTTCGCAAAAGAATTGTGTTATCTCCACAACGTTCGGCTTGCCATTGACAGAACCGACCCCAACCACCACTCGCAAAATCTTCGGTGAACCTCCTTTCCGCGTCATCACCAGTCGCGCGGCGATTAGCAAAGCACTGCGGATGTATTTCCGTTTCGATCTGCTCGGAGAAAATTAAGGTTATCGCATAGCGAACGGTAAGATCCTTAATCGGCACATAAATGAACCTGCGGTCGCATAACTCGTTTTTCGGCGGGAAGTATGCGAATGCGGGTCGTGGCTCGAATTGGCCAGGGTTCCTAAGCTCTTCAACCAACTCGTCAATTAAAGTGTCCCGGTTGGCAATGGCGTGTTCGATTTCGAAGGGATCAAAGAAGAAATCGCCGTTAAGCCGATCAAAGATGGCATAAATGAGGGCCGCTGAAAGTACATCGCGGCTCCTGAGTCGGTTGATTGCTCTGACATGGTCCATGATCGAGCTAACCTACAGTTTACCACAAAACGCCCGCTGCAAAACCGCTTGGCGGAGACGCGTGGCGCGCTGGAAGTTGGCCGACACTACCGTTTCCAGTTCCTCAACCACGCTCAACCGCCGCTCCACTTCCGCCACGATCCGCTGCTGCTCAGCGAGGGGAGGGAGTGGAATTTCCAGACGGTTAGTGAAGTGAGTCTCGGTGCCGGTCGATTCGTAGCTGAATGGTAGCGGTGAGCGCCAGGCCGGGAGACCGAAGGGCACCCCTTTGACGTACTTCTCGGACTGTTCCTCGACGCCGATCAGCGAGTGGCCTACGGGCTTGGCCTCGATGGTGCCGATCGCTTTTCCATCCACGAAGAGAGTGTAGTCCGGTTCTCCGGTCTTGAAGGATAGCTCGCGCACTGCTACACCTCGCGCGGCTTGGAGGTTCACGGAAGACTTGTCCTGCACCTGCCAGCCGCAGTGCTCCAAAAGCGCGTCGATGTTTTCTCTGGCTTGGTTTTCCGGTGACGGCATAACACGCGATCCTTAATAACGCTGCCGCTGAAGTGATTGGCCCCCAGGGTCATTCATTCGACGCCACCAATCAGGCCTTCTATGACCCTAAATATCCAGCGATCTTATGCGATACAACCCTGGCCTGACAAGCCCTCTTTGTGGGAAGGGTTGCCAACGGATCGCCACAAGGAAAGGGCGGTTGCTTTTTATCCCCCAGGAGTCTAGACTTTTACCGTGACCGGGAACAAGCGACCCTTCTTCACGCGCTATAGCACCAGCCTTTGGATCCGCTTTTTGCGTTTCAATCTCATTTCTAACAAGAAATTGCAGGATGCCCTGGAAAAGCTGGATCTCACCCCGCCCCAGTTCTATGTCCTGGCCACCATCGGTTACGCCGGCGGGCTCCCTTTCGGCGAGATCGGCGAAAAGATGATGGTCACGGTCAGCAACCTCACCGGCATTGTGGACCGGCTGGAGGAAAAAGGATTGGTCGCCCGTGAAAGAGATGTTCATGACCGGCGGGTAATCCGCGTCCGGCTGACCGAAAAGGGTTCCAAGTTGTATAAGAATACTATCCCCCTTTTTGAAAAAAGCATTTCGCAATTTTTCTCGCCGCTGGACAAATCACAACAGAAAGAGCTTTCCTCCCTTTTGCGCAAATTGATCCGGGTCTCCTGGGCGCACTGAAGTGTTCGTGTCCGTCAGGAGCACGAGTCACGGTATTAGCGTTGACAAGCGATATTTAACAAATATAAAGTTTATATGTTAACGGTATAACCATGGAAGAAGAAAAGAAAAAGCAGAGGCCCATGGGGCTGGAGCGCGTAAAGAAATGGCTATATGCCAAAGGGCTGGAAGAACGTAGCGCCGGTTGCGTTCTTTGCGGCTCTTGCTACGGTCACGGACCGGTCAATCCGATGGAGGACCATCCCGGCTTTAAAACCAAATGCCCCCCCTACGAGTTCTATCGCTTCCAGCGCTTCACCCCCAAATCGCGCTGGCTGATGTCGCAGCGCGTCTTTCACGGCCTCGACTCCATCACCCCCGAACTCAAAGAGGTCATCTACACCTGTACGACCTGTCTCATGTGCCAGGAGATCTGCGGCGTGCGTGATGACGGCTACGGCCCCTGGGACATCAGTGTGGCCATGCGCGAGGAGATAACCGAGAAAGAAGGGCCGCTCGCGGCCCATCGCCCGCTCCTGGAAGGGCTGCAACTCCACAACAACCCCTGGTCTCTCCCCAAGGAGGAGCGCGGGCAGTGGGCCAAGGGGTTGGGATTAAAAAAATTAGGGGTGAAAAAAAGTTCCACCCTTCTCTTCGCCGGCTGCTCGGCGGACCGGCCCAGCGGAAGGCCGGGAGCCATTGCGCTCGCCAAGCTCATGCAACAGGCGGAAGAGGATTTTGCCATTTTGGCAGAGGAAGAGAGCTGCTGCGGCCTCTATGCGAATGATCTTGGCTTTCGCAAAGAATATCACCGCCTGCAGGAGGAGAACCTTCGGGTGGTGCAACAAGCCGGGATCAAAAGGATCGTGATTGCCTGCGGGAGCTGCCGCCGAATTTGGCAGGACTACCCCAAGGAGGAGATGCGGGGGATCGAAGTGCTTCATGGCGTCGAGTATGTAGACAGGCTCGTGCGGGAAGGGAAGCTAAAATTCAGCAAGACCATGAAAACAAAGGTCACCTATCATGATCCCTGCCATCTCGGCAGGGGCTGCGGCGTCTATGAGGCGCCGAGAAATATCCTGCGCTCCATTCCCGGCGTTGAGCTGGTGGAGATGGCGCGCAACCAACGCTGGTCCTGGTGCTGTGGCGGCGGAGGCGGGGTGCCCGAGGCCTTTCCCGATCTTGCTCAATGGAACGCCGAGGACCGCCTGCGCGAGGCAGAGCAAACCGGAGCGGACCTGCTGCTTACTACCAGCGCGCTCTGTCTCCGGAGCTTTGCCGGATGCCAGAACTCCCGCCTGCAAAGCCAAGAGCTACTGGAATTCATCTACCAGGCCGTTTAACGGATGCTAAAAGAAGCCCACTTCACGCCGGCGAAAATGCTTTCCCTTCTGGGTCTCAAGGCCGGATCTCTGGCGCCCTTCGCCCTGATCCCCGGGCCCAAAGAGCGCAGCCAGAAGATCCTTGCGGCCCTAGACGCCCCGATGAAGAATTTCTCCTTCATGGATTATGAGATGCACACCGGGACGCACAACGGGAAAAAGGTCACGGTGGGCAACGGCGGACGCTATGCGCCCGATACGGCGATCACGACGGAGATTTTGTGCGCCGGCGGGGTCGACTCTCTCATCCGAATCGGCAGCTGCGGCTCCCTGCAAGAAGACGTAAAGATCGGCGATCTTGTGATCGTAACAGGAGCGCGGCGCGGCGAGGGGACGACGAGTTATTACGTGCCAAGAAACTTCTCCACGCTTTCTCACCCCGAGATCATCCGCGCCCTGGAGGAAGCGGCAAAAAGTCTGAAGGTCCGGTATCACCTCGGCTGGGTCTACACCACGGACGCCCTGTTTCAGGAAACGCCGGAGCTCATCGCGGAGCTCGAACAGCAGCGGGTTTCAGGGATCGACATGGTCACGTCGACCTTTCTCACCATCGCCCAGGTACGCCATAAGAAGGCCGGAGCGATTCTGGCCGTATCGGACGAATGTCTGAGAGGAAAAATGGGTTTTCGTGATGCCGTTTTTCTCGAGGCCGAAGAGAAAATGGTTGAGGTGGCCTTCAAGGCGATCGACTTCCTGGGTTAAGATAAAATGACAGCCAAACAGATCCCTCTTTTTATTCCGGCGCTGTGGGAAGAAGATCACTTCAGAATCATTGATGAGACCCTGCTCCCCTGGAAGGTCGAATATATCACGGTCAAAGAGGTCTCCGAGGCGCTTCGGGCGGTGAAAGAAATGAAGACGCGGGCCTTCGGCCAGGTGCTAACTTTTCTTTACGCCGCGGCGCTGGTAGCGCGAGGCGCCAAGACACAAAACTCTGAACCTCTTAGAGAGCGGCTTGCCCGATTAGCGGAGGAATTCACCGAAGCGCGGCCGACCTTCGATTTTGAAGGTATCGCCAAATATTTCGACCCCTGGTTCCAAGGGCTTTCACCAGGCGAAGAAACGGGGAGCTGGCTCGAAGGAAAAATTCACGAGCTGGTCGCAATCATTCAGAGAACGAGAATGGAAAGAGCCCGGTGCGCGGCCGATCTCCTGCCAGACCCGTGCCGGCTTCTCACCCATTGCAACATCAGCGGAGAGCTCGTTGCCGTGGCTGAGTGGTGCCGAGAGATGGGGAAGGAGATCCGGATCATGGCCACGGAAACGCGCCCCTACCTGCAGGGCTCCCGTCTTACGGCGTGGGAGCTATCCCAGGCGGGCTTTCGTGTCGCTTTGATCCCCGATTGCGCGGTCGCGCAGGTCATGGCCAAGGGGGAAGTTAATGCCGTGGTGGTAGGAGCGGATCGATGCGCCCAAAATGGCGATGTCATCAACAAAGTGGGGACCTATCCGATAGCCCTCATGGCCAAAGAACATGGCATCCCTTTCTATGCCTTGGTGCAGGACCCGGGCTCCCTGGCAAGCGGAAAGGATGTTCTCATTGAAGAGCGGCCGGTAGCCGAGCTTTTCAGTTTCCAAGGTCGGTCCCATATTCCCGAAGGCCTCCAGGGACGCTATCCGGCCTTCGATGTCACGCCCGCCTCTTTGATCTCCTCCCTGATCGGCTTCGATGGCGCCTTCACGCCTGAGAGTTTCAGGCAAAGATTTCAAAATACCCCAGCTGCCGCTAGCAATGGGAAGAAGGAGAAGGAGCCATATATTCTGCTTTATGGCATTCCAAAGAGCGGCAGTTATTCCCATCTCTCAAGCGCCCTCAAGGCGCAACGGGCTCAAACCGTCCTGGTTCCGGAGATGCGCCCTGAACTATGGGGCGCGCATGTGATTGCCCGCGAGCTTCTTGAGAGAAACATCCCGACGACACTCATCTCCGACAACATGATGGGCGCGTTTTTCGCCCAGGGACAGATCAAGCGCCTTTATCTTTTCTACTCGGAACTCAGCGAAAAAGGGCCCGTCGGGATCTGCGGCTCTCTGCTCGCCGCGCTCCTGGCAGCCGCTCACGGGGTTTCCGTCGAGCTATTGGCATCCGAAGAAGCGCGGCAATCCCCCTTGGACCGAGACGTCTCCACCTTTCTGGGCGAGAAGGTCTGCCCTGACAGGGTCACGATTTATCCCATCGAAAGGGAAGTAATCCCCTGGTCTCTATTCAAGGAGACCAAGGAAGGCGCCTCATGAGAAGGATTGAACGCGAGATCATCCATTTCGGGAAACTGCTATTTGAACGCCGTCTGATCAGCGGCTGGGGAGGAAACATCAGTTGCCGCCTCGCCAAGGACCGTTTTCTTATTACCGGGCAGCATACCTCCCTGGCCTTTCTCAGTCCCAAGGACCTGGTGGAGATCGATCGGCAAGGGAAACCCATCAAGAAGAAACAACAGCCCTCCAGCGAAACCCCGCTCCATCTGGCAGCTTACAACGGGACGGAGGCAAAGGCCGTGATTCACGTGCACCCTCCCATGGTCCTGGCCTTCTCGCTCACCCACCAAAGCTTTGTCCCGCTCAGCTTCGAGGAAAAATACACCGTTGGAGAAGTCCCCATACTTCCCCAGGAAACTCCCACGGTAACGGAAACCGAAAGAGTGGTAAAAGAGCTAAGGCTCCGTCCGATCGTTATCCTCCAAGGCCACGGCACAGTCGCGGTGGGAAAAAATTTGCGCGAGGCCTTTCTTCTAACCGACCTCCTGGAAGAGGCGGTCCATTGCCAGTTCTTCAAGCACGAAACCGGAGTCCGGGCCGAACCGGGGCAAAGTTCGACCACCCCGAAAGGAGAAAGCCCGGCTCAAAAAGAGGGGCACGCGCTTTTCTCCCGAGAGCATCTGACCGCTCTCATAGAGAGCGCCAATAGCGATCCCGAGTTTCAAAGCCAGGCTAGCCAGTCCGACCTCACGACCACACTGACACTCCATCTGGAAGAGACCGATACTCCTTGGACGGTCCACTTCGAAGGGGGCAAGATCACCAAACTAGAGGCCGGAGCGGAGGGGGAATTTGTCATCAGCGGAAAAAGAGAGTGGTGGGAGGCGGTTTTTCAACGGCGCATCGATCCCTTCCTCGCGACTCAGCAGGGAAAGCTAAAGCTTGAACGCGGCGAGCTGTGGAAACTCTCTCAATGGTTTAAACCTTTTCAGCGGGCCTTTACACTATGGCAAAACATACCGATCAAGTAGCCTTTTTTGCTGGCGAGGTCTTAGAAAAGACCGCTGAGAGCTATCCCAACAAGACCGCCCTGATCGCTAGGGAAGGAAAGCTCACTTTTTCGGAGATCAACGAAAAGGTTAACTGCCTGGGCGGGAATCTCCGCAAGGAAGGGGTGAAACAAGGGGACCGAGTCGGGCTTTTGTTGCCCAACTCTCTTGCCTTTGCGCTTGGCTACTTCGCCACCCAAAGAGTGGGGGCGGTTACAGTCATCCTGGATGCACGGCTTAAGGGAAAAGAGTTGGCCGGGGTCTTACAGGATGCTGACTTGAGTCTTCTAATCACTCACCAGCGTCTGATACCTGAAATTGACGAAACACTTCAGAGCTTTAGCCGGCTCGCTCTGTGGATCGTTGAAGGAGAGGGAGAGCAGAGTTTTGACAAAAGACTCTCCCCGGCGCCGGGCTCTTTTGACCCGCCGAAACTTCACCCAGAGAACGACGCCTTGATCCTCTACACCTCGGGAACTACGGGAGAGCCTAAAGGTGTAGTCCTCAATCACATTAACTTGGCCCAATTCCCCCGTTGCACGACCGAGGTATGGAAAACCAATTCTGATTCTGTATGGGGTTGCATCCTACCCATGTCTCACATCTCCGGTCCGATCTATTTAAATGAGATCGCCGACAAGGGAAGCTCCATGGTGATCTTCGACCAGTTTAACCCTATCACATGGCTCGAGGGGATTCAGAAACACCAGATCACAATCTTTCACGGCGTGCCCATCATCTTTCAGCTTCTTTTGTCAGTCCCAAACCTCAAAGAATATGACACCGACAGTGTCCAACTCGCCGCCATGATGGGGACCACAGTTCCCCTGTCGCTCATGCGCGCTTTCAAGACAGCCCAGCCCCATGTCAAAGTCTTTCAGGGATACGGTCTGACAGAGACCTCACCTCTGATTACCATTACCGAGCCCCAACAAGCCGACGCCAAGATGGCAAGCATCGGCAGGGCTGTTCCCGATGTGGAGGTAAAAATCGCCGACGAGAGAGGCCGCGAGGTTCCCGAAGGGGAGGCGGGGGAGATCATCACGCGCGGGCCGCATGTGATGACGGGCTATTTCCGCAGACCCGAAGCAACGGCCGAGCGTATTCGTGACGGGTGGCTTTACACCGGAGATATCGGTCGGCGTGACAGCGACGGCTACTATTACC
>Ga0209211_10005535_pt1 | contig 18803 bp, 18 predicted proteins | sample RifGroA2_FD_183992 | JGI IMG/M metagenome (GOLD analysis project Ga0209211, IMG submission 183992) | Groundwater microbial communities from Rifle, Colorado, USA - Groundwater A2 (SPAdes) (version 2) | ecosystem: Environmental > Aquatic > Deep subsurface > Groundwater | place: Rifle, Colorado...
TTTGGTGTTGTCGTAGTTGGGGAGGAAATTCACCGTGTCTCTGTCTATGTCGTTCATCATTAGTGACGCGAGCTTGGACATTTTCGCCTCGGTGTAGCGATACGCCGCCGCCGAGTCGCCGTCAATTGAATTGTGTACGAAAATCCCCGCCGATAATGCAAAGTTATGCGTTTCTGGAACCGTTAAGTCGTAGACGTCCTCGCGCTCTTGTAGGAACTCCACTCGCAAGACTTTGTGATTGCCGTTAATTTCCGCAGGAATTCTTTCCACGTTTCCCGAATAGTACTTCGACACTCCAGTCTTCCACATGGTTGCTCGGCCATACGGATAGACGCGCAGGCGCGTCTCCTCATATGCACGCTCGGTCAACTTCTTTCCATCCGATAAAACCCGTTTGCACACAGCATCAAATTTCAACTTCCCGGTCTTGTTCGTTGTGTGATTTTTATTTCCCTTCACGATTTTCTCGTGCATGAATTGCTGATATGCGGGATCTTTCCAAAGTCGGGTAAGAGTGCGCGTTGCGCGCTTGCTAAACTCCTCTCGTTTTTCCGGGTGCTTTCTAATATATTCCTTGTTCATCTCACTCAGGAATTTCCGCATATGTTCCCGATACTCCTCATTCTGCCAGTTTTCAGTATTTCGCCTTGAAATTCGCTTGGCATATGCGTCGCGATTTTTGGCGTCAGACCAGAAAGCTTCCCTGCCCTCTGCAATTTTCTTCACATATTCAGGGTCGTTCTTGTGTCGTTCTCCGGCAAGAGCGGAGTGCAGACGCCAGTGCGCAAGCCATTGCATCCTCTGTATGTTGTCGGGGCTGTTGTTTAATTTGTTGAAATCTGCATGATGTCGCACACGACCGGCAGATGTTTTGTAAACGTTGTGCTCAATATTGTATGCGTCCGCAATATGGTGTACGAACTCCCACTTTTTTTGGAGCGGCTGCAACACCATCTCATAACCTTTCATGTCTGTAAGCGGGACATCTGCCGAAGTTGATGCGCGTGTATACAGCGGCATCAGTGACGTGCCGGGCACGAGATGTTGCGCCTCAACATACGTCTGGTCTTTCAATAAGAATTTATGGTTTAGCGTACAGCGGATACTTTCTTCGGAATCGAGGACGACTTTCATTATTTCAGCCCCACGCTTCGTTCTTCGAGGTTTTATAATCGGTGCGATTGCGATTTGTCCGCCAGAGTTGACTGTAAATGTGTAGTTTTTCTTTCCTTTTGTATCTTCCGCGATTAATTCTTCAAATGAAAGGTTGCGGCCGTCTGCGAGCCGGACTTTCGTGTCTTTCGTAAAACAACCGAAATTTCCTTGCCCTATGATGAGCGGATAGCGCATCGTAAAATCCTGCGCCATTTTTACCATGGAATCGTAGACGGCAACATCGCCGTGCGGGTGGTATTTACCTATCACATCCCCGACGACAGTTGCCGATTTGCGCGTCTTTGCTCCCGCCGAAAGCCCCGCCTCTTGCATTGCGTAGAGAATTCTCCGGTGCACCGGTTTCAATCCGTCGCGCACATCAGGTAAGGCGCGGGCGGTTATAACGGACATCGCGTAGTCAAGATACGACTCGCGCATTTCCGTCGTGATGTTTCGCGAAATGATGCCCACTCCAGCCCTGGCGGGAACCTCTTGCGGTTCTTTTCCTTTTCCTCCGGAGGCGCCTTGCCCGCCTCTGGCTGGGGATCCTCCTCCGGAGGACTTTTTTCCGTCATTTCCACGTGCCATATTAACGCAATTGTATCATGAAAGGCGGGCTATTTCCAGCTGAATATGCGAGAGTATCCGGCTCTGTTCAGGCATCATTTAGACGGTGATGTATTGTCGTAACCTTCAACGATTTGCCGTTGTGTTTCAGTTATCTGCGAGAGATCAAAACTTCCCTGCAAAGAACCGGCTGCGGATTCGGCTTGCAGATCGGTTCGTTTAATCTTCTTGAAAAAAAGAATGGCCCAGCCGACAAGAAGTATCGCGACAATCAGCATTGCGGCGCTTCCGGCAACGTCTCTGCGCTCATGCCGCGGGCGGGCCTTTAGCTTATCAACTGTTTTATTGAGAATCATAAAAACTAGTCAGTAGTTAGTAGTAAATAGTAAGTAGAAAAATGCACAGGAGATATTTATTGCGTTGTGACTACGTACTACGTTCTACGGACTACGTACTAAGAACTACCACTTCATTTTCCTTTCCTGCCACGTCGCGGGGCTTCAAGGTGAGTTTTTCTACCGGCTTTGCCTTCTCCTCCCCTGCTTCTTTCAGAAATTGCTTAAGCGTTTTTTCATCGTACATAACGGGAATGATTATTTTTGCTTCAAGTTTGACCGAAAGCTTCGCGGCTTCAGCCGGCGAAAGCACGCCGTTTCCGCCGATGGGGATGATGAGTATGTCGGGCGAGTCCATTTCCAAAACGTCGGCATGCAAGTTCGTATCGCCCAACGCTCCCATGTATAGAACAGACAGACCGTCAAAGTGTAGTGAATATACCGTGTTGATTCTCTCCTCCCCGCCATATTTTGATTTAGAGGGGAATCCCGCAACCGTAATTTCCTTGACCTCATATTCTCCCGGGCCGGTTATCGCGAAAGGCACCTTTTCTCCGCGGCCTGCCTCCTCCACCCCGTTCATATCCGCATGATTGAGCGAGACAAAAGCCACGTCCGCGCCGAAATTCGTCGGCTTGAAATTTTTGGATTGTTTTGAAACGGGCCCCAGGACGAGGGTCGTATCCCCCGCGCTTATGCGAACGCACGAGCCTTCATGAAAAGTGAGAATCATAGGGATAGTACGTAGAACGTAGTACGTAGAACGTAGTAATGCATAAACGGGATTATAGCAGATGTACGTTGCATAAAAAGGAATTGTCATATATATTGCATGTGCGCCCTAGGGCGTTTACTAATTAATAGAGCGGGCGGTTTATACTTTCCACCTCAACGATTCCAAACGAATGAGAGGAGCGGGCTAAATCGTCATTCTGACGATCGCCCGACGAATCTTCTTAAAGGAAGATTCGTTTAGGGAAGCGCCGGACGCGCAAAAGACATGACTGCAAATACGAAAATAAAGAAAGAGGAGGATTTAGACGCGGAAAGGAGAGAGAACGACTCGGAGAAAATCAGCATTGAGAAAGACGGGCCGATGGGTCTGACGTCGGCAGGCCAAGCCACGAAATCTGCTGATTCGCCTGTAGACGGGCCGATGGCGGAACTTTTGCGTTCCACTCCGGAAGCGCCCGAGGTTGACGACGTCGTGGAAGGACCAGTCATAGCCGTGGGCCGCGCCCGCGTGTTTGTGGATTTGCATCCGTACGGCACAGGAATCATCTATGGGCGCGAATATCTTTCCGCGCGCGAAACTTTAAAGAACGTCAACCTGGGCGACATCGTTACCGCGAAAGTCGTCGGCACGGATAACACAGACGGATATATTGAGCTCTCGCTGCGCGAAGCGCGCCAGGCTCTGATATGGAACGAGGCGGAAATCGCAATGCAGAAAAAGATTTCGTTTGAACTTCAGATTACGGATGCGAACAAGGGAGGACTGATAATCGCGTGGAACGGAATACAGGGCTTTCTGCCGGCGTCCCAGCTCTCGCCCGCGCATTATCCGCGCGTAGAGGACGGCGACAAAGACAAAATATTCGCGGAACTGAAGAAAATGGCCGGGCAGAAAATAGAGGTCATGATAATCACCGCGAACCCGAAAGAGCAGAAGCTCATTTTCAGCGAGAAGGGGGCCGGCACGTCCGAGCGCTCGTCGCTCGTGGAGAAATATCATGTCGGCGATGTGTTCCAGGGAACGGTTACCGGCGCTACGGAGTTCGGCGTTTTCGTGAAGCTTGAAGAGGGGTTGGAAGGCCTCGTGCACATTTCCGAAATGGACTGGGCGCTCGTTGATAATCCGAAGGCCCGCTACAAAATCGGCGAGCAGGTGAAAGTGAAAGTAATAGAGATAAAGGAAGGCAAGGTGTCGCTTTCCATAAAAGCGCTTCTTGAAGACCCGTGGACCGCCGCCGGCGCCAAATACAAGAAAGACCAGAAGGTGGACGCCGTCGTCATCAAATACAACAAGCACGGCGCGCTCGCCTCCGTTGAAGAGGGCGTCGCGGGACTCGTTCACATCTCTGAATTCGCGAACGAAACCGATTTGCGCGCAAAACTGGAACTTGGCAAGGTATATCCCTTTATAATCACATTTTTCGAACCCAAAGAACGAAGAATGACACTCAAGCCTGCCGCGTAAACATTCTTCTTGCCCCGTTAGAAGTAATCTTTCTAACGGGGTGAACCGAAAGAGAGGAGGATGACTCTGAAGCCGGCGAGCTAGTACGTAGTTCGTAGAACGTAGTAAATGCGCTAAGTGTTGACCATCTTGTTCAGCATACGCATTACTTCATCTAGGAGAAACTCTGCTTGTAATCTAAGTGGTTCATCTCCATACTTTAGCCGTTTACTCACTTCGAATTGGGTCTCCAGTTCCGAACCAGAACCAAATGCAATGAGAAGAAAATGCCGAGTATCTTTACCGCGACGTCTGCTACCCTCGGCAATATTGGACGGAATTGAAACGGCCGCCCGTCTCATTTGCGACGTTAAGCCATATTGTTCTGTAACGGGAAATCCGGCTGTATAACGATACACAAGAATGACAAGTTCTATCGCTTTTTGCCAGACAGTGAGTTCGCGGTAATGTGCCATGGATTTTCTACGTTCTACGAACTACGTACTACGTTCTAATTAAACTCATTCATCGCCCTTTCCAATCCTTGGGTCGCGATTATTTCCAGTGCCTCTCGCACGCGCTTGAAAACGTTTTTCAACTCCTCAAGCTCGTGCGCCTTAAATTTCGTTAAAATATAATTAACAATAACTTTCTCCCCTACCGGTTTTCTTATTGCGCCCGATGCTGTTGAGTGAGAAACGCCTATTCTTACGCGCGTGAATTTTTTGGTCTTCACCGCGCGCATTATTGACTCAACTCCCTTGTGTCCCCCGCTTCCGCGGTCGTATGAAATCTTCATTGTTCCGAGCGGAAGGTCTAAATCGTCATACACGACGACCATCCGCCCCGCAGATTTTGGAGTCTTCACAAATTTTGAGACAGCCGCGCCGGATTTGTTCATAAAAGTATTCGGCAAGACGAGTGCCACGATGGTCCTCTCCACAAGCCCGCGCGATACAAGGGATTTCGCGCTCTTATCCTCGCGCCATCCGCTGAATTTCGCGTATTTCGCAAAATCTTCCACGGCCATCCGGCCAGTGTTGTGGCGCGTTCCTTCGTATTCGTATCCGGGGTTTCCTAATCCGACAATTATCCATGCCATAGAGAGACAGTATACAGTATTTAGTATCGTGTATGGAGTATCGTGTATGGAGGAAAATATTTTTCTTCGCGAAATCTCTCCCGCCATACTTCATACTCTATACTCCATACATTTTCTGCGATGGAACATCGCGAGCGCTTGGTGTCAATGGCACGCGCGATGTAGACTGCTCCCTACATGGACCCCGTTAGAAGTAAGGGACGGCGTGCGTCAGAAATTAGAGGGGGAAATGTACAGTCCCGGCATATCGATATGACAAGGATTGAGCAAAAAAGGATTTTCAATGCATTTAAAATTCTTTTTTGCTTATGACTTCTAACGGGGTGGATGAGCCAGAGATGAAATTGCAAGGTAACATCTCGTCATCGGAGACTTCTCCCGCTTCTTCTCATTCCCTTCTCGGATACACGGTGCTCGCGCTCGGCCTCGCGCTTTTTATAAGATTTTTTATAGCGGCTCCATACGTTGTTTCCGGCGCATCAATGGAGCCGGCGTTTTTTGACTGGCATTACCTCATAATTGACAAGCTCGTCTATGAAATCAGCGCACCGGAGCGCGGCGATGTCATAGTATTGACGCTTCCGCAGGATGCCGGGCGCTCTCTAGTCAAGAGAATAATAGGATTGCCGGGAGAAACTGTGCGAATTTCGGGCTCACAAGTAACAATAATAAACACAGAAAATCCAAAAGGCCTAAACCTCAATGAGCCTTATATAGATTCGGCAAATGCTTCTGCCGGAGAAAGCTTAGAGGCCGCGCTCGGAAGCGATGAGTACTTTGTCCTGGGCGACAACCGCCGAGTCTCCGCGGATTCCCGACTGTGGGGAAAGCTTCCAAGGCAAGACATTGTCGGCCGCGTTGATGTCCGTCTGTTCCCTTTCAACATGATAAGCGTTCTTCCGGGAGAAGCGCGGTATTTAGAAAATCAAGGAGCAAAGCGACTATGATTTTCTTAACCCCTCCCCAATTTAATATCACACAACTTAATCTCAAATTTTTTTACACTGTTGAGACGGTCTCAACGAAATCGCAAGATTAACATATGAGAACGGATACTAAATTGGAGAGGGGTGTAAGATTTTCCCCGCCTGCGCCGAGGCTTCGGCGGGCAGGTAAACTCGTGTTACTCGTTAATAATCTCTAACATGCTCCGGCTCAAAGACACCGTTCACCAGAATACCTCCGGTTTTCTGAATTCTGCGATTAACATCGCGGAATTCTACGGATTCGCTTCTCTGGACGAAGCTACGCGCGCCCCGCGCGCGAAAGAAGAGCCGTTGGCGAAGCAGAGCGAGAAGCGCCGCGCGCCCACGGTCGCGGAATGCGAATCGGATATCGCTTTCGCGCGGCGCGACGAGCGCGCGCTGGTTGCCACGGCGAAACGATGCATCGCGTGCACAGAGAACGGAAAAACAAGGCTCTTGTGGAGGCACTCGCAGGGCTCGCGGGTTGAGCGCTCAAACATTCCAGTTTCCTCGCTTGAACTGCATGTCATCGGCATATCCGGCGCGATAGCGGAAGCGCTTCTCATCGTCGTGGCGGATGCCATAGCGGCGGAAGCGGGAATCAAGAGACGCGTTCTTTCCATAAACAGCATCGGCTCTTCCGATTCGTCCAATCGCTTCGTGCGCGATGTGGGGGTTTATTTGCGCAAGCACATAGACAGCATCTCGCCCACGCTTCGCCAGCGCGTAGTAGAAGACCCGCTTGGCGCTTTGGTGCAATTGATAGAGCGCGGGCATCCTGCCACATCCCGCGCTCCGCAATCAATGGAATATCTGACGGAAGAAGAGCGGCGCAAATTCTGGGACTTATTGGAATATCTGGAAGTCTTCGGATTGCCGTACGAATTGAACCCGCAGATTTTGGGAAGCCGCGGCTGCTGGGCTCATTCTCTTTTTGAAATATCGGCGCTGGACGAGGAAACAGGAGTGCGCATTTCCATCGCTTCCGGCGGCAGATACGACCCGCTTTCAGCGCGCTTTGCCTCCTCCCCCGCGGCGATGATATCCATAAACTGCGAAGTGCGCGGGAGCGCGCGGGTAAAGCGCGAGCCGCGGCCGGCGCCGGTTATTTACTTCGCCCATCTGGGGCCCGAGGCGCGCCGCCGAACACTGCCTGTATTGGAGATTCTTCGCAGGGCGGAAATCCCGGTCTATCAGTCGCTCATGCACGAAAGAATCGGCGAGCAGATGGCGGAGGCAAGGGCGTTCGCCGTTCCTTATGTTCTCATTATGGGGCACAAGGAAGCCACGGAGGGCACGGTTCTCGTCCGCGAAGTTGCGACGAATTCGCAGGATGCGATTCCCCTGCCGGAGCTCACCAATTATCTCAAGCGTCACAGGGTAGTTACGATGGGATAGGGAGAAAGTATTCAGTATTCGGTATACGGTATCCAGTATAGAATTCATACTGAATACGGAATACTGTATACGGTATACTTTCGGCACCGCGCGCTTGCCCCTAGTAGCGCGGAATGATATAGTCCCGTTTATGATAAACGCAGAGGTAACCAAGAGCGGCAACGAGAGCGCGCTTTCAACCATCCGGAAATTCAGCCGGCGCGTTCAAGGAACGGGCCTCATAAGAACCGTCCGCAGCAACCGATATTTCGCTCGCGGCGCGTCAAAGATTGTAAAAAAGAAACGCGCGCTCAAGCTTATCAAGCGCCGGCAGGAATACAGCCGTCTTATAAAAGAAGGGAAGATTGCGGAGACGCCGACGCGCCGAGGCGGGGGTAGAGGGCACCAGCCGCAAACTCGCGCGCCCGAAGGAGCCCCCCGAATGGCTCACTAGGGCCGCCCTAACACTCATGACAGTGGAGATTACCTGCACAGTGCGCGGGCCTTTGCCTCGCCGCAGCGGGCTACGGCGCGGAGGCGGGTCGGCCATCAACATTCCGTTTGAGAAAATCGCTCGCGAGATTCTGGGGAGACAGTATGTCCTCTCGCTCGTGCTCTCCGGCGACACGCTCGCGCGCCGCATAAATCGCGCATACAGAAAAAAAGATTACGCTCCGAATGTGCTTTCGTTCCCGCTTCTTAAAAACGAGGGCGAGATTTTTTTGAATGTGCGGAAAGCGGAGCGCGAGGCGCGCTCGCTCGGAATCCCTGAACGCTCGCGCATTGCGCATTTGTTCGCGCATGGATGCCTGCATCTCGCCGGACTTCCCCACGGCAAAAAGATGGACGAATCGGAGAAAAAAATCCTCGCCAAATTCGGTTTTTAATACGAAAACGCGGAATACGCCGATTGAGCCGCTGTTACAAGAGGACATCAAATGTACATATGTACATTTGGTGTCCTCTCCTCGCAAGGGGGAGGATGTTTATCCACGCACGTTCGCATTTTGTGCGCAGAAAATGCGCGCTACAATAGGCGTACGATGAAGAAGTTCTACACCGGAATTGACATAGGAACCTACCACATAAAGGTTGTTATTGCGGCGCCTCCCGAGAGCCCCGAGTTGCCGATGCAAATCCTCGGCACAGGAAGCGCCTCCTCAAAAGGCATGCGATACGGCTATATAGTTGACATAAATGAAGCCACAAAAAGCGTGCAAGAAGCCATCGCGCGCGCGTCGCAGACAGCGAAAGTATCCATCAAAAGCGCGCGCGTAGCCATGGGCGGTCTTGGGCTTGACGAGATTCGCTCTTCGGCCGAAATCACGCTGACTCCTTCCGGAGGCATCGTAACGGAGCGCGAGATCGAGCGCGCGCAGCGAGAAAGCGAGAAGAGGGCCGCGCAGAAACTCACCAACCGGACCACAATTCACACTATCCCGCTTGAGTATCGCGTGGACGGGACAAAGGTCTTCGGCAACCCGGGCGGGTTTCAGGGCACGAAGCTTGCCGTTGATACGCTCTTAATCACCATGCTTTCAAAACATCATGACGATTTGATAGAGGCGGTAGAAGCGGCTGGCGTAGAAGTTGAAGGGGTAATGGCGAGCCCAATTGCGGCAAGTCTTGTAACGCTGTCAAAGCCGCAAAAAACAGCCGGGGCAGTCCTCGCAAACATAGGAGCGGAAACTCTCTCCATAGTCATTTTTGACAACAACGTGCCGATATCGGTAAAAGTATTTCCTACCGGCTCATCCGACATCACAAACACAATCGCGCTCTCGTTCCAAATACCGCCTTCCGAGGCGGAGCAGATGAAGCGCGGAGCGGTGACGGGAAGCGACATTCCTCCGCGAAGAATGAACGCCATTATCGCATCGCGCCTCAAAGACATGTTCGTTCTCATTAACGCGCATCTGAAAACCATCGGGCGACAGCGACTCCTGCCGGCGGGCATCATAATCACCGGCGGCGGCTCGGGGCTCGCGAGCGCGGCCGACATCGCGCGCACGATTTTAAAACTTCCCTCCCAAGTCGGGCTTATCGGGAATCTTTCGCGCGGCGCGGTGGACGCGACTTGGGCGGTGGCCTACGGCCTTTGCCGCTTCGCGTATGCGGACGACGCATCGCAAAACAGCCATTCTTTGGGAGAAATAGTGAGCAGGGCTGGAGAAGCGGTGAGGCAGGCGGCGCGCTCGCTGTTGCCGTGAATAGTAAGTAGTTAATAGTTAGTAGGAGATGTTGAAAATGAAAGGCCGCCGAAGCGACCAAGGCCGTAGGTCATGCGTGGACATAATCAACGCGCATAGTCAAGCTTGACGTTTTATACGCCGTGGTATTATAGAAAACAATGAACGAAGGTGAATATGTTTTCTTGACCCCTCACCAATTTGATATCACACAGTCTAATCTCAAATTCTATATAATGTTGAGATGGTCTCAACAAAATCGCAAAATTAATGTATGAGAACGGATACCAAATTGGTGAGGGGTGTAAGAGCTTCTAATCTCATTATCATTCGCTAAGAATCTCTAACACATGACAAAACAAGTGAAGCCGGATGTTGAATCATTTGCGCGAATTCGCGTTATCGGTGTCGGAGGTTCCGGCGGAAATGCAGTCAATCACATGGTCACTTCCCATGTGCAGGGTGTTGACTTTATCACTATCAATACCGACGCGCAGGATTTGCACAAATCAAAAGCAAAAAGAAAAATTCACATCGGCAAAGCTCTTACGCGCGGACTGGGAACGGGAATGAATGCCGACATGGGGCGCCAGGCCGCGGATGAGACGCGGGAGGAAATCCAAGACGCCCTAAAGGGCTCCGACATGGTTTTCATCACCTGCGGAATGGGAGGCGGAACGGGCACGGGCGGGGCGCCCGTTGTCGCAAAAATCGCCAGGGAAATCGGAGCGCTGACTGTCGGGGTCGTCACAAGGCCTTTCGGATTTGAGGGCGCGCAAAGAATGCGCCTTGCCGAGCAGGGCATGGCGGAGCTCCGGAAGGCAGTTGACGCCCTGATAATAATTCCGAACGACAAGCTTCTGGCCATTGTCAGCCGCGAAACAGGCATAAAAAACGCTTTCGCCATGTGCGACGACATTCTGAAACAGGCAGTTGAGGGAATTTCCGACCTCATCACAACAACGGGCATCATCAATGTTGACTTCGCGGACGTGCGCACAATCATGCAGAACGCCGGAAGCGCCTTAATGGGAATCGGAACCGCCATCGGGGAAAGGCGCGCGGAAGTGGCGGCGCGCAACGCCATCAATTCCCCGCTTCTGGAAGTCTCAATCCACGGCGCGAAAGGCGTGCTCTTCTCCATCGCGGGCGGAGACGACCTCGGCATGCTGGAGGTGCAAGATGCGGCAAATGTAATCACCGAGGCGATAGACCCGGACGCAAAGGTAATCTTCGGAGCGGTTACGGACGAAACGCTCAAGAAGGGCGAGGTGCGCGTTACGGTCATCGCTACCGGCTTCCCGGAAGGCGCGCGAGCGTCTTTGTTCCCCGCTTCTTCGCGCCTTGCGGCCAAAAAGGATAAGGATGTCCCGCCTGTATCGCCCCCTTTCGCGCAGGAAGAAATCTCCAAAGAAAACGCCGATAAGGACGGCGATAGCAGCGTACCCCAAAAAAAATTCTCCGAAAAAGCGTCAAAAGAGGCGTCAAAACATACGACTACGGCAGTGTCTGGCGATGAAGACAGTTGGGGCGGCCTGCCGTCTTTTCTAAGGAGGAAGTAGTGCGTAGAACGTAGTACGTAGTTCGTAGTAGAATGCGAGCTATGCTTTCTGGCTGTTTATCTACGTTCTACTTTCTACGTTCTACGAACTATGCTTGACCTAATCATTGTTGGCGGAGGCCCGGCAGGCGCTAGTGCCGGAGTTTATGCCGCGCGCAAGCGCCTGAAAACTGTCCTCGCGGCGCATGAATGGGGCGGGCAAAGTTCGGTCTCGGAAAACATCCAGAACTGGATAGGGACGGAAGAGATTTCCGGCCAGAAACTCGCGGAGAATCTTCGCAAACATGTGGAAATGTATGCTGGAGATTCTTTGTCAATTGTTTCTTCCGATACGGCGATTTCTCTAAAGCAGGATAAAAACAGCGCCACTGTGACACTCGCGAGCGGCAAACAATATGAAGCGAGAGCCGTACTTATAGCGGCAGGCGCTACGCGCCGGAAACTCCAAATCCCCGGTGCGAGAGAATTCGACCAGAAGGGCCTCACATATTGCGCAACTTGCGATGGGCCGCTTTTCGCGGACAAAGATGTCGCCGTTATCGGCGGCGGAAATGCCGCATTTGAAACTGCCGCCCAGCTTCTCGCCTATTGCAAAACCGTAACGCTCGTAAACAGGAGCGAAACATTCCGCGCCGATGAAATAACGGTGCGGGCGGTTCTCTCGCACCCGAACATGCGCGTACTGAAAAATGCCGCCCCGACGGAGGTTGTCGGGGAGAAATTCGTTACCGGCCTTAAATATAAGCTCGCGGGAAAAGATACGGAGTATACTCTTCCGGTGGAAGGCATCTTCGTTGAAATCGGCCTCTTGCCAAACACTGCGTGGCTCGCGGATTCCCTTGTATTGAACAAAATCGGGCAGATTGAAGTGGACCCGCGTACACAGCGCGCATTCACTGCGGGCAATGCAGGCGGCGCAATTTTGCCGTCAAGGGTTTGGGCTGCCGGGGATTGTACTGACGGCAGGTACCACCAGAACAACATAGCGGCAGGCGACGCCGTCAAAGCGTTGGAGGATATTTATCTTTTCATTAAGTCGTCGTAAAATTATCAAGAAATCATGAATCAAGGACTCCCCTTGATAATCAAGGGGAGTCCTTGATTGGACTAAAAACCGCCTGGGCTTTGAGCGCCCCTCCTACTCGGTAACATTCACGGCACCTGTCTGCGATGCCTTGAGATGGTTGTGAAATTTCCATTCGCCGGCATAGTCAAATGTGAAATCCCAAGATTCGCCCTGCGATAGGCCCTTGCAAGTGTCAAATGAGCTTCCCAGACAATCAGTGGCTGATTTCTGCGGATACACGCTATGCGACGGATGTACGGCTGAAGCCGGCCACATTTTCTCTCCCGAATTATTGACCCACCTCACGGTTTGTCCTTTTTTAATCGCGACGGAAGACGGCGCAAAGCCGGCATCCGTGTATGTTATGACCGCATCCGGAACCTTGGCGGCAACTGGAGTATTTACAGCGCCGGCCGCGGCGTCATTTGCCTGCCCGGCGGCGCTTTCCTGAACATTTTCACTCACGGGCTCCGCCTGTTCCGTTACTTCCTCCGCAGATTCTGATGTTTCTTTGGGGTTGGCGGTAAAAAGGTACCAGCCGCCCGCGATAATAATTACTGCAAGAACCCACAATATACTTTTTTGCATACGCAATGTTTACATTAAAACCAATAATATCGGCGCCATTGTAACATGGGTGCCGGCAGACTACTTTTTGCCTGCCAGAAACTCCCGACCATGCCCCACATCGGTATTAACAGGAATGTTCTTTTCGCAAAGTTCGCATCCCTTAGGGGGCCACTGCTCCATGTTTAGATTGACGAGTGAGACAAATTCCGGCGGGTTTCCCACATCTTCTTTCGTTACATTCCCCCGATTACATATCGCGACGGCTCCCACGACTTTCGCGCCGGCGGCGCGGGACGCCTCAACCACCTTCCTTATAGAGCCGCCGGTGGTCGTTAAGTCCTCTACAACGAGCGTATTCTTGCCTGCGATTACCTTGTCGTACCCTCTTTTTATGATAAATCCTCCCTTGCCATCTTTGTCGGCATAGACCGCATAGACCTCCTTTCCCGTCATTTGCGAAAGATGGTGCGCAACCCATTGCGCAAGAATTGCCGCTCCTATCGCCGGCCCGATGACAGCTTCAATATCCGCATTCTTAAACCGCTCGGCCATCTCGCGGCACACTTGCGAGGTCTCGCGCGTGTATGCGTACATGGCGTCCTTCAGCACGTACGAATCGCTGTGCAAGCCAGAGGTAAATACGAAATGCCCGGTACGGAACGCGCCGGCTTTTTGCAAAACATCTAAAACCTCTTCTTCTGTCATCATATGTTAGATTTCGTTATGAGCGAAGCGAATTAGGAAATCTTACACCCCTCCCCAATTTTGAACTCCAGCAGTTCTGTTGGTAAGTTCCGGTTGTGGTTGGATATCATAGTGTTGCATATTTCTTCATTGTTTCAAAATTGGGGAGGGGTCATGAAAATCATAGTCGTTTCACCACTTAATTTTCTACGACAATGCTTTTCGCATTTCGCCATGAAGTTCTTCCGCCTTGCGTCTCGCGGCCTGCGCGAAATCCGGCTCGGAAGAAGCAAAGATAACGGAACGCGAAGCATTGACGATGAGGCCTTTCTTGTTCTTATCCAATCCCGCGCGCATCGTACGCGCAAGGTCGCCGTTTTGCGCCCCGATGCCCGCAGTCAGTATCGGCATGTCTCCAACTATCTTTCGCACATCTATCAGTTCTTCAGGATATGTCGCGCCCACCATGACGCAACAATTACCGCGCGTGTTCCATTTGCCAACCGCAAGCCGCGCAACCGTCTTATACAAAGGTTCATTGCCGACAACGAGGTTCTGTATCTCGCCAGCCCCGGGGTTTGACGTATGGCACAGTACGATAATTCCTTTATCTTCCCGCTCAAAAAAAGGAGCGAGGGGCTCGCTTCCGAGGTACGGCTGCACTGTAATCGCATCGGCGCCAAGATGGTCAAATGCCGATTGCGCATAGGCGGCGTTGGTGCTGCCGATGTCCCCGCGCTTCGCGTCCAGAATGACCGGTACTTCAGGTGCCGCTTCTTGAATGTAGGCAATCGTCTTCCGAAGAGCGCTCCATCCGTCTTCACCATACGCTTCATAAAATGCGGGGTTTGGCTTGAACGCACACACCAAATCCTTGGTCGCATCCACTATCGCTCTGTTGAAATTTACAATTGTTGCGCGAACAGTTCCCTTTCGTGCCAATTCCGGAATTCGCGAGAGTTCGCTGTCTAAGCCGACGCATAAAAAATTGCCGAGCCTCCAGCGGCTCTCAAGCATTGCGCGGAAATTTCTGGATGCCATTAAAGTTGAATAATACCAGAAATGGCAAAAAAAACACCGGCGAACCTTTGTCTGGTTCGCCGGGTTTGGAAGGGTATGCCGCGAGGTCATGTCGGGTTGAACCCAATCCGTATATGCTTCGGATTGCTCCACGGAGTGATGTTGAGCCATGCCCGACGCAACATTTCCCCGGGTTGCGACTCGGTCTCGGCGAAAAAGTGTGGTCTCGCGATTCCCACTTTTTCTGCCATCGACACGCCTGCCATCGTGATACTGGCGTGGCGGACCGATTCCCGAACGTCAATAACTTCAACATCCGAGACGTTTGGGCGCGGTTCCACTTTTTTCACGAGCATAAGAGTGAAAACCCGCCCCTGCGGAAGTACAGTAATCGCGAAGGGTGCTTCCGCTCTTCGCATTGCCTCAACCAACGCCGCGTTCCGCGGCTCTACGTTTGCCATAAAAATCTCCCGATGTTGAGAAACAGATTGTCTGACGAGAAATCCCGACAGACTGCTGTTTCCCAACTTTTTCAAAGAACGGAAAGAGCTAATAAACAAAAACCCTCCGGGCGGAGGGTTTTTGTCTGAATATCTCTTTTTGAGTTATGCAGGCAAAACACCTCCGCTTTGGGAGCGCATCATGGCCATCATCATTGCCGCTGACATCTGCATCATGTGCATAACAAGATTACAATATCAGACCCAATTCTTGTGTCAAGAAAAAAATTATGCCAAAGGCGTCCGTACCAAACTTATGCGGTCGCATAGGTTTGGTACGGACGCAAAACCACTCCAAGGGAGTGGTAGTCCTTGGAGTCTTCTATTCCAAGGACTACCCTTGGAACGCTTTGTCTCTAGTAAGAATATGCCGCCGAATCAATATCATGCCGACTAATAAGACATTCGCGGTAATAACAGCTGAAGGGAAAAGGGCCGTTGTCCAATTCAAAGACACAAGTGCGGTAATTCCCAAACCGAACCTCATTATATCTACTACCCAGATACTTATACTTTCCTGATAAGGATTGCTGTACGATTTCCTGAGTGTGGGGAAAATAGCAAGAAAGTTGATGGTTGCCGCGATCACAATTGCGATGAGAGGATTGTTGGTTGTCTGCCAAAGCACGATTGCACAAAGGGCCGCGATAAAACTAATCCAGTCTGTTTTCGTTATATGTTTTTCTCCCAGACGTAACGCAATAAATGATACACAAAGAGAGCCTATTACACCTGTAAGTGTCGTCCATGCGCCCGGCCCAGCCCCTTTCATGATTTGTGCCGCGAAGACAATAATGTCTATAAGAAAATAGATGAGCCAAGTGAAAAGATGCGGCCTCGTTTCACCCCGAAAAATGCTCCGGAAATACAGTCCGTACCCGAGCAGCCCGAGCAAGGCAGCAATAGCTCCCAGTATTATGTGATAGTCGTAGGCCATAAATCACCTCCAAGGACTACCCTTGGAGTATCCAAGGGTAGTCCTTGGACAAAATCACTTCTCCGTCTCTTTTGAATACTTTCCCAACGTTGCCAAGCTATTCATTCTTGCGCGGTGCAGGAACGCTTTCTGCGCGGCGGGGACATTTTCCGCTTTTCCGTTCCAAGTCTTGAGCGCGGTGTTCTGAAGCGCGCGGCCGTAAGAAAACGACATTTTCCACGGGAGCGGCCCTCCGCCGGCTGGCGGGCTGTTTATCGCATTTAAATTTGCAGTCGCTTCCTCCTCGCTCTGCCCGCCCGAGAGGAACGCCTGCCCGACAAGCTCTTTCGGCAAGACTTTCTTGAAAAGCGCAAGCGTCGCTTCCGCGATTTCTTCCGGCGTTGCCTGCTTATGGCAGTCTTTGGCGGGAATCACCATATTCGTTTTCAAGATTATTCCGTCTATTGCCACGCCCGCATTTTTCAGCTCTTCAAAAAGCGCGGTTAAAGTTCTTTCGCTTGCATCCCTGCACGCGGAAATATCATGGCTTCCGTCCATCAAAACCTCGGGCTCAACGATAGGTACAATGCCCGCTTCTTGGCAGTCTTTCGCATATGCGGCCAAATCTTTGGCGTTCTGTCGTATGTTCGCATCCGTAGGCAATCCTCCGCCAGTTGGCGGACCGATTGTTATTACGGCTCTCCATTTTGCGAATTTCGCTCCCAATTGAGCATATTCTTTCAATCTTTCCGGCAAGCCCGCTAATCCCTTCGTAACTTTCTCGTTCGGCGAACCCTCCATTGCCGTTGTCCCTTGGTCAACTTTTATCCCGGGCAAAACGCCCGCTTTTTGCAATATTGAAACGAATGACCGTCCGTCCGAAGCATTTTGACGAATGGTCTCGTCATACAGAATCACGCCGGAGATAAATTCACCGAATCCCGGGGTCGTGAAAAAGAGTTCCCGATATGCACGCCGAGTGTCTTCTGTACAAGGAATGCCGACCTTCGCGAATTTCTTTTCTATCGTGCCCGTGCTTTCATCAGCCGCTAGAATTCCTTTCCCTGATGCCACCATCTGCTGTGCAACTCTTTTCAAATTCTCCCGCTGTTCTCTTGTGACCATATTTCAAAATCTTTTTATTGATAATAATGTAGCAGTTAATGACTTGCAAAACTAGATGCAGTTCGAGGCGCGGAGAAAGCGGCGCGTGAGGCGTATGAATAGTACGATGAGCGCGACGCAGAGGCTCCGCAACGATGAAATGCGCTGGTTTTGCAAGTCATATCATCTTCGGTGGTGTGTGGTTATATATCGCATCGTCTCCGTCTGCCCGCGCACGACGAGCGAGTGAGTGATGATTATGTGGTCGGTTGTTTGCACGCCCCGAAGAAGCGGGCCGTCAATGACGCCGCTTGCGGTAAAAGTGAGGTCTTTCCCCTTTGCCAGCTCTTCCGCGCAGTATACTTTTTTTTCATTCAGGGAATGTTTCTTTAGCAGGCCTCTGTGATGGTCGTCCTTGGGCTTGAATCTGCACAATATCTCGCCGCCTAAAATCTTGATGGGAACCGCCGCGAGAACCGCCTCGGTTGAGCCGCCTATTCCCATGAGCACGTCAATTCCGGAATCGGGAATGCAGGTCGCGAGCGCCGCCGCAACGTCGCCGTCCGTTATCAAGCGGACTTTTGCTCCGGCTTTGCGGATTTCCGCAATTAAGTTAACGTGCCTGTCCCTGTCCAAAACGATGACCGTAACGTCCGCGACTTTCTTGTCCAAAGCAGATGCGATTTTTTTCAAGTTCACAGCAACGGGCGCGTCCAGATTAATAGTTTTGCTGGCTTTTGGTCCGACTGCGATTTTCCACATGTAGGTGTCGGGGCCGGAAAATAAGCTCCCGCGCGGGCCGCTCGCGGCCACGCACATTGCGTTGGGGCGACCGTATGCGACGCTGTCGGTGCACTCAAGCGGGTCCACCGCCAAATCAAGAACCGGCTTTCCTCCCTTCCCGACTTTTTCTCCTGTGTATAATTCCGGCGCCTCGTCTTTGCTTCCCTCGCCGATTACGACGCGCCCACTGAAACTAATGTCATTGAAACGCTCGCGCATCGCGTCTACCGAGGCACCATCGGCCGCCATCGCGTCGCCCCGCCCTATCCAAGCGGCGGCCGCAATAGCGGCCGCTTCGGTAACTCTTACGAATTCAAGCGCAAGATTTCTGTCCATATTTATGCAGAGCATTATACCCGGTAGTATTATTTCGGCTAGTTTTTGGCGAGAGTGTATAACCTCTCACAAAGCAAGAAAAATCACTTCCGTTGACGAGCGCATCGCATATAGAAAACGCGCCTGCGGCGCAAGCCGAAATTTCACTAACCGGGTTATATAGGATGTAAATAAAGGTTCCGCGGGGTTTTAAACCTATATACCGTCTTCGCTCGGACGAAATGAAAGGCCTATCGGTTGTTGATAGGCACCTGTAGACGGCAAGCTTTCATTTCGAATCCTCATTCAGCAGAATGACTCTTGGAGTATGCTAGCCGTTATAAATCTGCGAGTCTGCCGCACCCACACACACAACTCTGCCTATAGGCAGAGTTGTGTGTGGTATTTTACAAGG